>ERZ1292625.2738-Hain-H41-01um-R1-2738-length-15591-cov-21_pt1 | contig 15591 bp, 14 predicted proteins | sample MGYA00564400_ERZ1292625 | MGnify/ENA primary metagenome ERZ1292625 (study PRJEB36523, sample SAMEA6512639) | groundwater metagenome | collected 2019-01-08 | study: AquaDiva: Metagenomics assemblies of 32 groundwater samples | reverse complement strand
GTGTTTTCATAGTTTTCTTAAGGAGCTGATTATTTGCTCCAATAAAAGAATATGAGATTGAGAAAAATTAAAAAAGAGAGGACATCCTCGGTAACTTTAATCTAAAATGGTATCGCTCTGAACATTCTCTTCAAAGAAAAAAGGTAGCTTCTTTATTTTTCCAGACTTTATCGCTTTTAAGACTTTTACAATTCCCTTCAGTGAATCATATTCTGTTGATTCATTCTTAATAGCTATATCAATCGGAACCCACATATTGTGCCCAAAGTTACTATCGACAATCAAATCACCCGAAGATGAATTAGAATATGCAATTGGAAACATAAGGTCAGAAAAAAGTTCTCCAGCACGATACATTATCCTCCTTTCAATTCCAATTAATCTAAAATCGGCATCAAGGCCAGTTTCCTGTTTCAATTTTCTCTTTGCGGCAGGTTCAATGTGTTCCCCTTTAAGCACGACACCTCCCATCACCCCAATTTTCCCATATGAAGGATTCGATTTGCGGATTTGGCTCAAGATTTCGATCTTTCCCTTCACAACCCTCGAAACGATCGTAATCACATTAATCTTAAAGAGACTCGTTATCGCATCATTGGTCGGATACGGATCCGCCACATGCTTGATGCCTATTTCAGAGAGAGAATAGTTATTCTTGTCCTTATTTAAATAGCCCTTTTTGACCAAAAACTGCAGATGATAGTTATAGAGATCATTCGGTATCTTTTCAGGCTGCATATCGCTATAACGCAAGGATTTGGCGTTTTTAAGCTTGGAAAGTATGTGGTTCTGGATGGAAGATAGGTTACGAAGCATGCTGGGATACTATCTTGGTTTGAGAAGTTTGACAAGTAGCAAAAAAATATTACAGTATCGAAAGGACTTTTCAACCGCAACCACAAACCCCGATTGAATCATGCTCATTAACTTTATTGACGATTACCTGATCGAATTCTGGTTTCAGCCCTTGGCGCACAAGTTTCAGCGACTTACGGGAAAGGATAATTTTTTCTTAGCTAATTTTTGTTTTATTTTGCATTGGCTTTCATCAATTTCGGCAGGTTATCTCCAATCAAAAAAATCTTCAGAAATTTACGGATGGTCAACCCTCCTCATAATCATGCTTTTGCTTTGGACTTACTTAAGCAAAAAAAATTATAGGAATGCAAGTGGGAACAGCCCGCTACGTGCTATGAACCCTCTAAGAGGGCATCCATTCAACAAAGGATTGCGAACAATCATCGTCGTGTTCGCAATCCTAATAATCTTCAGTATTCAGGTTCCTTACATTCTTAATGAGGGAACTCGACTGTTAGGATGCATGGGCTTAACTTCAGAAATAAGTATTTCATCAGGATATTATTTAATCGCCTGCACCCCCCTTCCTCCGGGAACTGGATTGTTCAGGAAATGGCTCGACTCCGCTGTTGGGTTTCTCAAGTACCTCGGTTCACATGCTGACGAACCAGTGCCTGTGCCAGGATAATTTTCCTTAGTTTTCACTGCCGTCAAAGAGTTTACTCTTTGCGGTTTTTTTGTGTTAAAATTGAAATAGAATTTAACTAATTTAACCTAAACAAAATATGAAAAAAATAATAACTATTGTAATCGTCATTGCGGCCATCGTCGCTGTCTACTTCATAGGCAAGAACGCATCAAAGGACGCCACGCCGACTCCGGCTCCTGTTACCAATAACACCGGTACGCCGGCAACGAGCACTCAGCCTGTTGTCGATCTATCAAAGACCGTCATTGGAAAATCCGCTGATGGCCGAGATATCACTGCAAACCATTACGGTACAGGCTCAACGGAAATTCTTTTCGTAGGAGGCATCCATGGAGGATATGGATGGAACACCGCCCTTCTCGCTTATGAATTGTCAGATTATCTAGATACAAACCCAACTGCTGTTCCTGATGATGTAAAAGTCACCATAGTTCCCGTTCTCAATCCAGATGGCCTCTACAAGACTGTAGGCACGACAACGGGCGAGTTTGACCGATCGGATGTAGCTGCGGATACCGTGCCTGGACGATTCAACGGACACAATGTTGATCTCAACAGGAATTTCGATTGCGATTGGAAATCAAACGGAGTATGGCAGAGCAAGCCGGTCAGCGGCGGCAGCACAGCCTTTTCAGAGCCAGAAAGCCAGGCTATAAAGAACTACGTTGAAGCAAGCGATCCGAGTGCAGTCGTCGTCTGGTACAGTGCTGCAGGGGGAGTGTTCGCATCAAATTGCCATGGCGGAGTCTTGTCCGAGACAAATGTCATCATGAAAGTATTTGCCGATGCATCAGGATATCCAGCTTCCAACAGCTTTGATTTCTATGCGACGACCGGAGACATGACGAACTGGCTTGCAAAGGAAAATATTCCTGCGATCAGCGTCCTTCTTACCAACCATACAGATACCGAATATCAGAAAAATCTCAAGGGACTTCAGGCAATCATAAGCCATTATTCAGAATAATTTGAAAAAGTTTCTCATCCCCATAATCATCGTTCTTGCTGCCAGCGGACTCTTTTTTGCCCTACGCAACAAGCCTGCTCCGATAGCTCCAATCGTGGATGAAAAGCCTGCAGGAGCAACATACGAGATCATCGGCACTTCTGTCGAAGGTCGCAAAATCGAGAGCTATACTTATGGAACCAGCACCAAGAAACTGGTATTCGTCGGTGGCGTACATGGCGGATACGAATGGAACAGCGTACTTCTTGCTTACCAGATGAAAGACTATTTAGACTTGAATCCTGCATCCATCCCAGCAGGTCTTTCAGTCGTAATCATTCCAAGCCTAAATCCTGATGGTGTATTCCGTGTGACTGGAAAGGAGGGACGATTCACTGCTGCAAATGTCTCCACAAGCAGCCTCGTCCAAGAATCAGGACGTTTTAATGCTCATGCGGTCGATCTCAACAGGAATTTCGATTGCAAATGGCAACCGAAGAGCACGTGGAGGTCAAAAGAAGTTAGTGCAGGATCATCAGCCTTTTCCGAACCGGAAGCAGCAGCTTTCCGTAATTTCATTTCAAACAGCAAGCCATCAGCCGTCGTCTTCTGGCACAGCCAATCAAATGCTGTCTACGCTTCACAATGCAACAATGGCATTCTACCTGGAACGCTCGCGATCATGAATGCATATTCAAAGGCTTCCTTCTACCCTGCCGTCCAGACATTCGATGCCTATGTCACCACCGGTGCGGCAGATGATTGGTTAGCTTCAATAAATATCCCAGCTATTACAGTCGAGCTTAAGACCCATGAAACAATTGAGTTTGAGAGGAACCTGGCTGGAGTGAAGGCGTTGTTTGAGTATTTTAGGGGGAAATAATAAAATAAAAAGCGCGACAGATTTCTCCGTCGCACTTGCGTTTCACTTTTCATTGCCCTTAAGGCGATTCAAAACCCGTCTTGATGTGGATTTGCGCCGGCTTTATTTCCATTCCCCTTGGAAGGAACTCATGCCCAATCGCGGCTAGACAAGCCTCCAAAAACCCTTCAGAACCGAAGTAGGCCTTGCCGTTGGCACCTAGCTCGACAGGCTGTCCTGGCAGACGCTCGATCGAGAGCCGTGCTGCTTCATTGTCTTCTTCGCTATTACTCTTGAACGCCACGCCGATGACAGGGATTTCGTGCTGATCAGTCGCACAAAGATGGCTTTTGATGATCCCAGGCAACGCTGCAGCCATTCCAGCTCCAGCAATGACGATATCCGCCCTGCGCAGATGCTCCATCACGAAGTCGAGAAGGATCGCCGGATTGCGGTGACAGCTTATCACGCTCACCTTGACGTCAGCTACGCCAATAAGCGAACTTATTCCGTTTTGCGTCTGTGGCAAATCGCTCTCGCTGCCGACGACAATCTCGATTCTCCGTTTGCGTGCGGAGGATGTCAGGATGCCCATTTTCGAGTGCTGATAGACTTCGATCTGCATGCCGGTCAGCCTCCAGAAGATATAGCGGTAGATCCGCGTAGTCATCTTGATGATGGCTTCGGGAACTTCCAGCTGATCAACATAAGCAAGGTCGTTTGGAAGTTCCGGATTACGCTTGTTAATGCCGGCTTCAATGCCCCAATCGCGCACGAACTGCTTATCGAGCGAGGGAGCCGACTTACCTTTTCGGAAAGACTTTTCCCATGCATCCTTATCGAAGAATCGGCTTGAGTCCGGTGTGCCTTTCTCATCAACAAGAATCAACTGCCCGGCATCAGTCTGGCTGAACTCGAACTTTGTGTCAGCCATGATGATGCCACGCTTAGCAGCGAAATCAGCAATCGCGCCGGCGACCTGAAGCGCCAGCCGCTCGCGTCTAACGCCGAAACGCTCAGCCACACTGTCGGCAGTGATATGCTCGTCATGCCCTGTCTCCGCCTTTGTAGTCGGAGTATAGAGAGGATACGGAAGCTTGCTTCCATCAGTGAGACCGGCGGGCAATGCATGCCCGCATACGACTCCCGTCTCTCCGTAGCTCTTCCATCCGCTACCAGTGAGGATGAAGCGTACAATGTCTTCAACATCAGGAGCCTTGAAGATCTGCACTACCGTCGCCCGCTTCTGAAGTTCGGCATCCCTGCGCAAATGTTCTGGCAGATATCCGTCGATATCCGCACCGCAAGCGATGAAATCAGTTTCGCAAACCTGGCAGGCCACCTCCTTGGCCCAAAAGTGATTCAATGCTGTCAGGATAGGGCCCTTGAGAGGAACTGTCGCTGGCAGGACGAAGTCAAAGATGCTGCAGCGATCCGATGCTACCACGAGCATTTTATCGGGATGATCAGGAAGCTCGTAGGAATCGCGGACTTTACCCATTCCTCGAAGCTTAATGCCCTCGAGCGACGGTTGATTCTTAAGGACTGAATGCGGGATATGAGCCATAAGGATTTCCTTGGGGTTGATTGGTTTTCGATTATTCTATGTCGCATCTCACTCAAGATGCTCTGGCGTAATACTACATTTTAAGGAGAAAAAGGCAAGAATCAGATATCAAAGCGCATTCCTCGAATGCGTCTTTCTTGTTTTTTTCATAAGATTATCCGCAAACAGCGATTACCGCCAACTCTAACGGCAAAGACTCTATATAAGCCTTTCCAGTCGCATCGTAGGCTTTCAGAAGCTCTATGAGCATCTTTGAATTCACCGTGCTTTTTTCTTCTTTTGCCAGGCCCGTCAGCACCTTCCAGTCATCCTCCGAAACATGTTGTTGTAAGTCATTCTCATTTGCAGAATTCTTAAGCAAAAGTACTATTCGCACCTTCTCAAGTATTAGAGCAATAAAAGTTTTCATTGAAATATTTCCTTCCTGAACTTTTGAAATTAAATTCAAAGCTTTTTCTTTTTCACCTTGAGCTAGCGCAGAGATGAAATCATTTACTAAGCTTCCCTTCGGCGCTCCAGTAATTGCTTCTACTTCTTTTATTGAAACTTTATCGCCCTTCGCTGAACTCAAAACTTTCTGCAAAATTCCCAAAGTATCTCTAAATGATCCATCTCCAAGCAGTGCGACCAAGTCAGGAGCTCCGGTCTCAAGAGCAAATCCCTCTTTTTTTGCAACTTTTGTCACAAGCGTCTTCAAGATTTCCCGATTCGGCTTCTTGAATGTAAAAACTTGGCAACGAGAGACAACTGTTTCTGGAATCTTGTCAGTCTCGGTCGTAGCTAAAATAAATAGTGCATGGGAAGGTGGCTCTTCAAGAGTTTTCAAGAGAGCATTGAAGGCCTCCTTTGTAAGCATGTGCACCTCGTCAATTATGTAAACCTTGTATTTCGATTCAAAAGGAAGAGCGCTGACGCCGTCGCGGATCTCCCGGATATCATCGATTCCGCGATTCGATGCCGCGTCAATCTCATAAATATCGTTCTCGCTGACATCGAGGGCTCGGGCAAAAATGCGCGCAATAGAGGTCTTCCCAGTACCTCGACTTCCAGAGAAAAGATAAGCATGGGACACCTTATCGAGCTTTATTGAGCCTTCCAGCACGCTTACAACATGATCCTGGCCGATGACATCCGACCAATCAAAAGGGCGGTATTTGCGATAAAGCACGGCTGAGGAATCTTTGGACATGTGCCTATTCTAGCACTTTTAAATAATCCTTAACAATCTTTGTCACATCCTTAATATCAGAGCTTTCCATAAGTTTAACTCTCAATTCCTTCGCACCTTCCCAACCGGAAACATACGCCTTGAAATGCTTCTTCATAATTGCAAAATTCTTCACATCACCAAGGAGTTTGTTGAAAGCCTTGGCATGCTCAAGCATGACCTTGAGGCGTTCAGTAGGAGGAATATCAGAAAGAATTTTTCCGGAAAAAAACCATGGATTTCCGAAAATCCCCCTTCCGATCATCGCTCCGTCGCAGCCGCTTTCAGCAACTTTATTTCTCGCATCTTCCATGCTCATGACATCTCCGTTTCCAATGATCAAAGTTTCCGGGGAAATTTTGTCTCGCAAAGCAACAATTTCCGGCATAAGATTCCATTGCGCAGGAACGTCGGACATCTCCTTTCGGGTTCTTAGGTGCACGGTCAAAGCAGGCAAATTTAATTTCAATAAAAATTCAATCCAGAACAAATCAATTTTGTTATATCCGATTCTTGTCTTGACTGAGATCGGCAAATCGGGTGCTCCGGTTCGCGCAGCTTCGATGACTTTTTTTGCCGTTTCAAAGTCCTTGATATGTGCAGCTCCAGCACCCTGCTTCTCTACAGAGCGATCTGGGCATCCCATATTTATATCAATTCCGTCGAAACCTAGTTTCTGCATAAGCTGTGCTGCCTCGAACATTTTTTCAGGATGTGAAGTGAAAAGCTGAGCAACGATAGGCTTTTCTTTTTTTGAAAATTCCAAATCTCGAAGTAGCATTTTCTTTCCAGGAGAACAAAGCCCGTCTGCAGAGACGAATTCAGTCCACATCACGTCAGGCTTGCCGTACTTGGCGAACATGGAACGGAAAGCCACGTCAGTGACGTTAGCCATCGGCGCTATGACGAATATAGGCTTTTTCAAGCCTATATTTAAATTGGCCCAGAAGTTCTTCATAAGAACCCCATACTACTACCTCACCGCCTCTTCAAGCAAATCGAGTATGTCGCTGTCGCGAGCGGCGCTGCTGAGAAGCATCACCCCATAAAGCCGTTTCTGCTTGCCCAATTCGAAGAGAGCTACGCTGGTCCTGTCGGCTTCCGGAGTGTATCCGTTCTTCCCTCCGATGTATGAATTGAGATTAAGAAAATGTGTAGGGTTGGTCCAAGTATGCGTGCGGACAGTTTTGGCTTTTTCCAAAGTAAGCTTGAAAATTTCAGGCTCATTCTTCAGTATCCATTGCGTGATTATTGAAAGGTCTCGGGCAGTAGAGACATTCTGCGAAGAAAGCCCGGAAGGATCGGCAAAATAAGTTCGGTAGGCTCCGATGCTGCTTGCCCAGCTGTTCATTTCCTTCAGGAAATCCTTCCTTCCATGCGCACGCGCGAGAACTTCGGACGTATCATTGCTTGAAACCATAAGAAGCGGATAGAGGAGCTCGCTGACACGCAATTTCTCTCCCTCGCGCAGCCTCGCTTCGTTACCATAGGTCGCAAGCGCTTCTTTCGTGACAGTTATAAAATCATTCTCATCGAGAAGCCTCTTGGCAATAACGGCTGTGACAAGCTTTGTCACAGAGGCGATAGGCAGAAGCTTGTCTGCATTCTTCTCGAGCACGATGGCATTGCGATCCATATCCATGACGACATATGCTGGCGATGTCACTTTCGCTTTTCCAGTCGACGGCAGCGAATTCTTGGCGCTTTCTATCACATCACGGCCATCATCGGCAGAATAAATGAAAACTCGGGAAAATCTAGAAACGAATGAGGGGTCCTGATCGCTCTCCTCTAATAGAGCCGTATCGATTGAAACTTCTTCTTTCTGCTCTGCCAGCACTGTGTTCGCCGTGTTTTGAATCGTTGGAAAAAAGTGATTGCCGATGAAACGGAAGCTGAGAATTCCGCCCATAGCAACAATACCGCCTGTCGCACAAGCGGTGAGTATTGAAAAAAAGAGTGAAGTTATCTGTCGAGGCATACTATTTCAAGCTGTAAAAAACATTATTGCCGAAGCGAAGGTTGATATAATTGTAATTCGCCTTCTTATTATCCCAGAAAGCGAGTAGATTTGACATAGTGGCTTCGAATGGCGTCCTTTCATCGAAATAGACGACGGCTGTCGTCAGATCCTTATTCTTCACATAGAGCTCATAGCTGCCATCTTCGCCGATAAGAATGCCAAGCGTCGAGATGCCGCCTGCGCGGACGCCCCTTACGAAGCCTTGGAGCTCCTTGAATTTCTCCGGCTCGATGAAGCCGGTGCCTATGACAAGCTTATTGGAATCAGAATTCACATAATATCTCGAATAAACGCCATCAGAGAATCCGGGAGATTGAGTATAGACATATCCTTCCTTATCGACAAAGAAGCATTCGTCGATCTCATCCTCTTCGCGAAAGCCTTCACAGACAACCGCCTCCGGTATGCGCTCGGTCATGGTGATCTCCAGCGTTGAGAAGCTCTTGCGTACGACGCGCATAGTTTCTATTTTCCCATAGTTTTCCATGATTGTTTTTTCTATCTCCTTTTTCGGATAGAAAAACGAGCTCGAACGAGGAATGAAATAAAGATAAGCGCCTTCGGTTACCGATAACGCTTTCTGCTCAAGTTCGGTCGCTGGCAATGTCCCTGGCTTTTCTAGCTTAACCGTCGTTATTTGCAAGAATGGAAGCCTGAGAAGAAGCACTATAACCAGGAGGCATATTCCAAAACATATGACGCCAAGAAAAGCCGTAAAGATGCTTTTCTTACGTTTTTTTTGGAGATATTTGGGAGATTGTAATGTGCGTGAACGTCTGCTTAACATGAACATTGATTACGAAATGACGCTTTTCCCCATGTATTTCTGAAGGACCTCTGGAATCCTGATCGTGCCGTCGGCCTGCTGGAAGTTTTCTATGATTGCAACAAGTGGGCGTCCAGATAGAGCGGTATTATTGAGCGAATGGACAAACTTTGTTTTGCCGTTATCATCCTTATAACGGATATTCAAACGGCGCGTCTGGAAATCGTGGAAATATGAGGATGAATGCGTTTCGCAATATCTGTTTTCAGACGGGAGCCATGCTTCGATATCGTATTTTTTGACTTGTCCAAGGCCAAGGTCTCCAGCACAATTGATCACTACACGATATGGAAGTCCTAGCTGCTGCATTATTTCTTCCGCATTTGCCGTAAGCTCTTCATGCAGAGCAACTGACATCTCATGAGAAGCTTCACATAGAACTACTTGCTCGAATTTGTAAAATTCATGAACCCGGATGATTCCCTTCGTATCCTTTCCATGACTGCCTGCTTCCCGGCGAAACGCTGGAGAAAAAGCTAATATTTTAATAGGAAGATTCTTTTTTTCAATCATTTCATCCATGTAGTAGCCCATTGTTGCTACCTCAGCAGTCCCAGAAAGATATTCGCCGTCCTGAGTCTTATAAAGATCCTCTTCGCTTTGCGGCAAGTAGCCTGTGCCCATGAAAGCCTCTCGGCGAACAAGCGAAGGAACCATCATCGGAGTGAATCCTTCTTTTTTTGAAAAGAAATCATTTATGAATTGCCAAAGCGCAAACTGGAGCTTTGCCCCGTCGCCTTGCAAAAAATATCCTCTGAATCCGGCAACCTTCACTCCTCTTTCTACGCTGAGCATACCAAGCTTTTCCATCAGTTCAACGTGGCTCTTCGGCGTAAAATCAAATTTTGGTATTCCCCCCCATTCCTTTATTTCTTTATTATCCTTATCCGTATCGCCTTCTGGAACTGACATGTCCGGAATATTCGGAACACGCAACATCATGTCCTGCCATGATTTCATGATTTCTTTCAGTGACTCCTCTTCCTTCTGCATCGCTTCCTTAACCACTTTCATATCACCAATCATTTTTTGGCGGTCTTCTGCGCTCGCAGCAGGAATCTTTTCGCTAATTGCGTTCTGCTCTGCCCGCTTTTTCTCAATAGAGGTAAGGGTTTCTCGGCGCTTGTCATCTAGGGCAATAAGTTCGGCAATGTCTATCTTTACATGCTTCTTTTGCGCGCCTGCCTGCACGATATCCTTATTTTCCCTGATGAATTTGATGTCTAACATGAGGTACATAATAACAGAAAAATTGCAGAGTGGAAAGATAAGCAGAGTCAAGTGGAAAACATGTGGGCAAATGACGCATTTTCATTAATCCTTCATAAAAAATTCATCATTCCTTCATCAGTGATTTGCTAGACTGCTTTTGCAAGCAAGTATTTTTTACTGTGGGGGTGCGAGGCGGTCTCGGTTCCTTCCCTCGTCAGGAGGGATCGCGGGTTCGACTCCCGTCACCTCCACAATAAAGAATAGTTGCCTGTTGACTTTCATATTTAGTTTTGCTAAATTTATTGCACTGACGAGGGAGGGATAGAGACCACAGCAGTGATTCCGCAAAACTCCGTATGAAAATATGGAGTTTTGTTTTACCTATTATTTTAATGAAAAATCAACATGGACGATATCTACATCTTGTCTGAAGAAGAAATTAAATTGCAAATTCCTTTGCTCAAGGAAATTCCTCAACCACCAAAGAAACTGCACATAAAAGGCATGCTGCCAAAAGAAGGCTCAAGGGTTCTCTGCGTCGTCGGTTCACGCAGACATTCGAGTTATGGCGAGGAAGCCTGTAGGAAGCTCATTTCTGGTCTTAAGGGATACAATATATGTATAGTGTCGGGATTGGCTATTGGAATAGATGGAATCGCTCATAGAGCGGCTCTGGAAGCTGGCCTGCAGACCATCGCTTTTCCAGGATCAGGGCTGGATCAAAAAATTCTTTATCCTTCGCAACACTCTCGCCTAGCTGAAGAAATGCTCTTTGCTGGAGGAGGTTTAATTTCCGAATTCGAGATGAATCAAGCTGGTGCTCACTGGACCTTTCCTCAAAGGAATCGTCTCATGGCTGGAATTTCCCATGCCACGCTTGTAATCGAAGCAGGGTTAAAATCGGGCACGCTCATCACATCAAAATTCGCGACAGAATATAATCGAGATGTCGGAGCTGTGCCTGGGCAAATAACTTCACAGCTATCGGAGGGTCCACATATGCTCATCCGCATCGGTGCGACGCCAATCACCTGTTCAGACGATATCCTTGAGATGCTTGGGTTCAATCGACCAGAAGGAGCAGTTCAAAAGGAATTACCTTTAGGCTTAAGTGAAAATGAAAAGAAAATTATTCAACTATTGCAAGTAGAGTCCATGACAAGCGAGATGCTCGTAATGAAAACGGGTCTGCCGACACGAGAAGTGCAGCAGACCGTTTCCTCGCTTGAAATCCAGAATATTATTACTGCTTCTTCTTCGAAACTTTCTTTGCTTTGACTTCTTCTACAGGTTTTGGAGTTTCCTTTGATTCATCTGTAACTTCTTTTAAAGCGCCCTTAAGAGTAAGTTCCTGAACAGCCGCAACAAGCTTGTCGAGCTTTGTATTCATAACTTCAATCTGCTTCTTGAGTTCTCCGACTCCTGGGTTCAATTGAGAATTCGCAGCTGGAGCAGAGTTAAATGACCTAGGGTCCTTTCTAAAGGACTTGTCTCCTCCCATCGCGCTTCGTCCAGCGAAGCAATCTCGGCAGTAAACCGGCTTGCCATCTGAAGGTCGAAAAGGAACTTCGCATGTCTTGCCGCAAGTTGCGCAGACAGCCTTATGCATAGTCACTGGTCCTCGGTCATCACGTCCTCCTCGATCGCCTCCCTTAAATCCACCACCAAAACTCTTCTTGAATCCGCCCTTGCGGAAGCCTCCTCTGTCGCCACCTCGATCCCCTCCTCTTGAGAAATTTTCCATATGTTTTTATTAGATTCTACCATATCACATGAATATGAAACTTGTCAATGTTTCACCTTTTCCTTTGACTCCGGAAATTTGCCAATACTTTCACTCTCGTGTAATACTTATCCAAACATATGAAATTACTTATCGTCGAGTCACCAGCAAAAGCAAAAACAATTTCCAAATATTTGGATGGCAAATACACCGTGAAGGCTTCCGTCGGACACATCCGCGACCTTCCGAAGAGCAACAAGAAAGCCATCGACATCGAGGGTGGCTTCATTCCGCACTACGTCGTCTCTCCAGGAAAGGAGCATGTGTTGCAGGAAATAAAGGATCTCGCTGACAAAGCAGATGAGGTCATCCTCGCAACCGACCCCGATCGTGAAGGAGAAGCTATTGCTTGGCATATCGCCGAGGCGGCAGGTCTCAAGGATCCGAAGCGCGTTGTCTTCCATGAAATCACCAAGGAAGCAGTCATAGAAGCTATGGAGCATCCTCGAAAGATTGATGAGAATCTTCGCATGGCACAGGAGGCGCGAAGAGTGCTTGACCGTCTCGTAGGCTATGATCTTTCCGGACTCATCTGGAAAAAGGTGCGTTATGGACTTTCTGCTGGACGTGTGCAATCCCCCGCCCTTCGTATCATCATGGAACGGGAACGCGAAATACGAGCTTTTAAATCTCATGCTTTCTGGGTCATCACCGCAGATACTGCTACAAAAAATAAAACTCCTCTTCTTTTGACCTGTTCAGAAGAGCCGACAGAATTCAAGGAAGTCGAAAGGATACTCAAGCTTGGAAAAGAAAATAAATGGGAAATCCTTGGTGTGGAAGAAAGCACTATAAAGCGTTCTCCCAAAGCTCCTTTCATTACCTCCACTCTTCAGCAAGCTGCGAGCTCACGCCTCGGTTATACTCCTTCCCGCACCATGCAGATTGCCCAGCGTCTCTATGAAGCAGGACATATCACCTACATGCGAACCGACAGCACGAACTTGAGCCAGGTCGCTCTTGCTGACATTGCAAAGGCTGTAGAAAAGAATTATGGAAAAGAATTCCTTCAGTTCCGAACCTATGCAAAGAAAAGCAAGAACGCACAAGAGGCTCATGAAGCTATCCGCCCTTCACATATTGCAGATGAAAGCGCTGGAATAAATGATGAGCAGAAGAAACTCTATAAATTGATCTGGGAAAGAACAGTGGCGTCACAAATGACGGATGCAGAGCTTCTAAGAACAAAAATTGTGGCGAATATAAAAGGAACTACAGAAGTCATTCCGGATTTCCATGCACATGGCTCGCGAGTGATCAATCATGGCTGGCTCAAGGCTGATCCTGAAGCACGCGGAGAGGATGTTGAGCTTCCGAAGCTTTCACAAGGCGAGGCTCTTGATCTGAAGGAAATAAAGAGCGAGGAGAAAGCTACGCAGCCGCCTGGACGCTACAGCGAAGCTGGACTCATAAAGGAGCTCGAAAAGCGAGGGATCGGACGACCTTCAACCTATGCTTCTATTATCCGTACTATCGAAGAACGAGGCTATGTTGAAAAAGAGAATAAAGCTCTCAAACCAACAGATACCGGTGATGTGGTCTCTACATTCCTCGAGACGAACTTCATGAACTATATCAATGACTCTTTCACAGCAGAGATGGAGGACTCTCTCGACGATATTGCAAACGGTGATAAACAATATTTGAAGACTCTGAAGGATTTTTATATTCCCTTCCTTAAAGAAGTTAAATTGATGGAAAAAGAAGCGAAGATCACTAATCTTGGTGAAGCAGACTCGAAGTACAGATGTCCAAAGTGCGGTTCAGACATGATTATCAAGCTCGGGCGAAACGGCAAGTTCCTTTCTTGCTCAAAGTATCCTCATTGCGAAGGCGCTCTCATGATGGATGGAACAGAGATCAAGAAAGATGAACCGATCGGTATCGATCCGACAACAAACCTCCCCATCTTCGTGCTTGTCGGAAAGTATGGACCGTATGTCCAGCTTGGAAATTATGAGCCTAAGGTTAAAAAGGTTCCGGGCGAAAAGAAACCGCGAAGAAAGAAGGGTGATCCGATTATTCCAAAGCCTCCTAAAGCACCGAAGCCTCGTATGGCCTCAATTCCTAAAGGCATGGATCTCACCAATATCAGCATGGAAAATGCATTGAAATATTTGAGCCTTCCAAAAGTTCTTGGGGTCTATCCGCCGACAGGAAAAAATATCACTGCCAATATTGGCCGCTTCGGCCCTTATATAGTGCATGATGCTGACTTCCGATCACTCAAAGCAAAAGACGGTGACGATCCATATACCATCACTCTTGAACGAGCGATTGCTATTCTAAACACACCAAAGGTTCTAAGAAAAGGAAGGTTTGCGAAGAAGGCTGTGGCAGCTCCGGCGACAGAAGAGAAGAAATAATTATAACCAATCTGGCTTTTTAGGCTTTGGTAATTTATTCATATGAGCATGTACTGGTATCTGCTCAATTGGAATATTATATTGTGGATAATTACTGATCGAGTCTTTGATTGCCTGAGCAAGAGGAATATTCGGCACAAAATCTAAATCTTTTCTTAATTTTTCAACACTATATACGTGAGGCAATGTCGTCATTTCCCAACCCCTCATTTCACTCCAAATATTTGAAAGTGTGATATTCTCAACTTTTATATTTTTATTAAGCTGTTTTCCAATTTCTTCATAATACTTAAAACCATTAATTATTTCTGGGTTCGCGAGATTATAAGCTTCACGAAAAGATTTTGGATTGTTAATTATTTTATAAATAACTATTGCAACATCAAGTGGATGTATATAATTAAAATTAACATTACCGGCGTTTGCTAAGTAGAGAGTTTCATTATTATTTATCTTTTCAAGTATCTTTGGATCCCTATTATGATAAGGTAAACAACCCAGTAATGAGCCTTTTCCAAGGATATGATAGGGTCGTAAAAGGGTCCAATTTGCATCACTAATAGTGTTCCAGAAATTTTCTAACTTAATTTTTCCATCAATATATCCACCAAATTGACCCGTTGATGCAAGTGGAGTTATCTCACTAATTGGATTTCCGATTTCCTCACTTCGGTCATATACGAGTGCAGTACTGATAACTATAAAATGTCTAGCGTGATCCTTAAATAACCGATATGTCTGCTCGGCACTAACATCATCATACGAAATAAGATCAATAACCGCGTCCCATTTATGATTAATCTTTTCATTTAAGGAAATAATCACACTCTTATAACCATCAGAATATCGATCAATTATTATTTCCTCCACAACAGATGGAAATGATGGATTTTGTGCTCTTTCGAGAGAGATGGAGTAAACTATACATTCATCATTCTTAATAAATTGTGCCACAAGGGGTCTACCAAGAATACCTGTGCCACCAATTATTAAAACGTTCTTCATAAGTTATACCCCAAAATTCTTCACTGAATAAAGCTCTTCTGTATTCTCCTCCGCCACAATCTCCGCTGGTGCTCGATCATCAAGTGTCTCTGGTGAAATTTGGATAGGTGTAGCTTCTGATATTTTTGCAGCACTAACATCTGTAACTACAGTAGCCTGTTGTGAAAGTCGGAGCAAAAGATTCTGAATATCCTGATTATCGAAGAAATCAATCATGATTCTTCCCCCATTTTCTTTTCTCTCAATATAAACCTTTGTTCCAAGAGTATCTTTGAATTTCTGTTCAA
>ERZ1292625.2736-Hain-H41-01um-R1-2736-length-15602-cov-4_pt1 | contig 15602 bp, 23 predicted proteins | sample MGYA00564400_ERZ1292625 | MGnify/ENA primary metagenome ERZ1292625 (study PRJEB36523, sample SAMEA6512639) | groundwater metagenome | collected 2019-01-08 | study: AquaDiva: Metagenomics assemblies of 32 groundwater samples | reverse complement strand
CGAATACATTTTCCGTGCTTGTAACAGGAATAAGTCCGAACGCTTCTGCACTGCACACAGGCCCCACGATGTAGTGCACCTTGTCTACGTTTACTAATTTTTGCGCAGCGCTCGCTGCGTCCTTGCCATTACACTTCCCATCTTCATATATGGGCTCGACGAGTCGACCATCAATACCTCCGCTTTCATTGATTTCATCAACTGCGATCGATACAGCGTTTCGCACTGGTTCACCATATGCTGCCGCATCTCCTGAAAGGGGCGCGATAACACCCAGTGCAATAGTATCAGTCTCTGGCACAGCCAACGAACCTGAGCTAATAAGTCCAATAACGATTACGGCAGCGATAACTGCCCCGATGAGTGAGTAGATATTCATAGAGAACATTTACTCACGTATGTCAATTTTATGCTTATTTTGTCATGAGCAAGTATCAGATATACGCTTTAAAATATAGATTATTTTGATTTATCGATTTTTTGTTCGTTGTAAGTAACAAATTATGATATCTTTCCCTTATGGACCACGACGGCGAACTCGTACAGCAGCTGAGGGACTCTGGGCTCAGTGACAAATCATCAAAGGTGTATGCTCTTCTTATAACTGAGGGTGGGGCATACCCGTCTGCCATTGCCGAGCGCACTCACCTTAACCGTTCAACAGTATACAAGGTGCTCACTGAGCTCACGATTCAGGGTCTTGTGAACGAAATTGAGCGTGGGAAAAAACTGTACTACATCGTAGAGAGTCCGCAAAAGTTAGTGCGTCTCGCAAAACGAAAAGCAGAGACTGCACTCGACCACTCTGAGCGCGCAGAACATTTGCTGCCAGAACTGCTCACACGCTTTGATGCAGGTGGGTTGCGCCCGCGAATGCGTTACTTTGAAGGCCACGACGCGGTTCTGTCAATCTACGAAGATCATATACAGAAAACCAAACCATACGAAATGTTGGCTATAGCAAACTCCGGCGACGTTATGAGTTTTTTGCCTGAAAAATTTTATGCGAGGTACAGAAGAGTTAAAGCCAACATGCACGTCACCACACGCGGCATACTCCCTGCCAACGAACGTTCGACCGACATAGCGCTTGGACTCTATGGCGACGTGCCCATGCAGTACCGGCCGACCGTACGATACCTCTCGCCTGAAAAGTTCCCACTCTCGGGCGAGATCGTGGTCTACCGCACCGACCGTGTATCAATAGTCGAGCTCTCTCACGGACACATCTCGGGCATCATTATTGAAGACGCGGGGTTTAACACCATGATGCGTTCGATCTTTAACCTTGCCTGGGCCGGCGCAAGTGAGAAATAAAACGGAAATTTATTTTACGTACGGGACGGCTTTGCCACCGACGACCATCTCTGCTTTGTGCCCAGCAACTGGATCACCGTTTGCACCGATGGTGATTTTACCGGACGCACCCTCCCAATCCTTTACATTGTGGAACCATGCTGCAATCTTGGTACCGTCGTAACCGACTGCAAGAATTGCATCTCGAACCATGTAGACAGCGTCGTATTCAGTCTGTCCGTACGTCTGGAATGCGAGGTCTATGCCGTATTTCTTTTTGTAGTTGTCTAAGAGCGCGAGGAACTTTGGATTTGTGTTACCGATGCCAAACTCTGCTCCTATGGCTCCCTCAACGGTCGCTTTGTTTGCTAGCATCGTCTCTGGATGCCCGATGGTGACGTCAGTGAGAAAAAGATTCGGCTTCCAACCCTGTTGAGTCATTTGTTTTAGAACGCGATCTGCTGAAGCTGCAGTTTGTGTGTCCATAAAGACAGCGTCGGGACTTTGTTCTTTGATTTTCGCAATAATTGAACGAAAATCAGTGTTTTCAGTTTTGAACTCTTCCTTTGTTATGGTGCCGCCGAGTGAAGTAAACTTCTCTGAAAACGCTTTGTAAATACCCAGTGCATAGTCAGTCTGTTCTTGGATAAATGCTACTTTCCTCCAGCCTTTGTCGTTGTATGCAATCTCAGCAAGGATTGCGCCCTGCGTAGAGTCTGAGGGATAGTTACGTGCGAAATATGGGCTCACTCCTGTAAGGTCAGGACTTGAAGAACCGGGAGAGATAAGCGCCACCTTTCCCGCTGCTGCCACTGGTACTGCTGCCAATGACTCACCAGAACAAAAGCCGCCGATAATGACTTGGACCTTATCGACGTTTACCAACTTCTGGGCGGCATTTGCTGCATCTGTGCCCTTGCACTTTCCGTCTTCGACAATAAGCTCAATCATGTTTCCATTTATCCCGCCTGTTGCGTTAATCTCGTCAACTGCAAGTTGAATGGCGTTACGCCCTGGCTCTCCGTAGGATGCAGCGTCTCCTGTGAGAGAAATTATGGCGCCGATCTTTACTGGACCATCAGCGAGAGGTGTAGTACCATTTGATGTGTAAATAAAATACCCGCCAACAATAACGACGAGGGCGACAACAATCCAGGTGATGTATGAATTCATAATTTTTATTTAAATAAGACTAGGGTAATAATAATCATTTATGTAGCGCCCGTCTATAGGCCCTTAGCCGACTTTGGGTGCCGGGTCGCCAGACCTTCTCGATAGGCTACCTCTGCCTCTAATGCCTCACGCGTTGACTTCGTAAGATCGATGCTAAACTCCTTGTCCTCACCATCGGTCAGCCACCGCTGTATGCGCTCAGTGGTTTGAAGCCCAATATCAAGCATTACGGGCTGGCCTATCCGCTTAATGCGCGCCACGATTTCTCGTGTCGCCGGTTGTCCTATACTCCCTTCCATACACTGAGATTAGCAAATGAAAATATTTATGTCAATGTTGATCGTCAATATAGTATACAATTTTCTATTTGTTTTATTTACAAAATGCAGATTTGTATTTTTTGTGGAATTAACTTGACACAAATATATCTAGGGATTATGCTCCACTTATGGCGAAGCAGGACGAACAGATGCTCCTTGCGCTCACTGAGCTGGGTCTGTCGAGGCGCGAGTCGAGCGTCTATCTTGCGACACTCGAACTTGGGCACGGGACGGTCACGCAAATATCGAGAAAGGCGGGTATTAATCGCACGACCGGGTATGACATATTGGACCGGCTCTCGGACGATGGGTTGGTGAGCATTTCTGGCAAGGAGCCTAGCCAGGAATATGTAGCGGAGTCACCCGACAACATTATGGCCCTCTTAAAAAATCGATTGGCACGGCTCGAAAAAAATATAATGGACGCAGAGAAATTTATACCGAAACTGAAAACCGTCCACAAAGTGGAAAACCGTGCGAGCGTAAAGTTTTATGAAGGCGTTGATGGACTGAAACAGGTGTATGAGGACACACTCACTGCGCACGAGCCCATACGCGCGTTTGCACGACTTGAGGACATGTATGCGGCTATGGGTGACTACTTTCCTGCGTATTACAAGCGTCGCGCAGCAAAAAATATTTTTGCGCGTGCCATTACACCACGAACACCTGGTGCTATGGAGCGACACGTGCTGGACAAAGAGGAGAAGCGCGAACTCGCCATTGTCCCCGAAAGCGTTTTCACCATCACACCTGAAATCGATATCTACGATAACAAAGTGATGATCGCTTCGTGGAAAGACAAGCTCGGCATTATTATAGAGAGTAAGGAAATAGCTGAAGGTTTAAAGAGTGTTTTTGAGCTCGCGTGGGCCGAAGCGAAACGCCTTGACGCACAAACTGGAAGTCTGAACAGAGGTGCGATACAATGACCCTATGAAAGTACAACAACACAGAGCAAACATGCTCGTCCCAATGGTGATAGAAAAGACATCGCTCGGCGAGCGGGCGTATGACATCTTTTCTCGCCTCCTTAAAGAGCGCATTATCTTCTTGACCGGCCCTATCGTCGACGAGGTGGCAAACCTCGTCATCGCACAACTTCTCTTTCTCGAAGCAGAAGATCCAAAGAAAGATATTCACCTGTATATCAACTCGCCTGGCGGATCGGTCTCAGCAGGACTTGCTATCCTCGACACTATGAATACAATAAAACCGCACGTCGCCACGGTGACGGTGGGCGTCGCGGCTTCTGCTGCGGCCGTTATTCTTTCAGCAGGACAAAAGGGTAAGCGCTACGCCCTCCCCAACTCTGAAGTGATGATCCATCAAGTGATGGGTGGCACCGAGGGTCAAGCGACTGATATTGAAATCGCTGCGCGCCACATCTTAAAGACCAAAGAGACACTCAACAAAATCCTTGCAAAAAATACGGGTAAGTCGGTCGATCAAATCACGAAAGATGCTGAGCGCGACCACTGGATGACCGCCGACGAAGCAAAAAAGTACGGCATCATCGACGACATCTACAAGCCTCGTAGTTAAATCATGCCGCGACTCGAAAATCGCCAACCGTCACCGAGATGGGCGAATATCGAGCGAGCCACGAGAGCGCGTGAAGCACGCAAAAAAGTCACTAATGGGTGGAAGATGGTGGAAAATACTGCGCTCGAACACTACCTACTGCTCCATAAAAGATTTTTAGACTTCCAATCAACGCACCAAAGACTTGTACGTCGCGGAGCAAAGAACGATGCCATTGATTTAGCTTCTTCACAGATGGAGTCGGCACACCTAGCTCTTCTGCGCGCAGAAAGAGATCTCACACCATTAGGAAAAAACTTCTCTTAGAAAAAAACCGCAAGTGGGCGGTTTTAGTTTTTTCTCTTTTTCCTTTTTTAGTCCAGTTTGATGAGCGCGTACCGTCTGTTGATCTCCTCCGGGGTCATCTCCTGAATATCAACAATGAAAGGCTGGCGCTGTGAGGCAAAACGCATAACGAGCTTATCTCGGAGCGCCGGGTTAGCCACCTGGTGCGATCGCTCAAACTGTCGTGATTGTTCGTGCTGTGCCATACCCACCTACAGTATCATAGCCGGCTGCGGTATACAACTCTTACACGGGCGGCGCAAACATGTCGTGCATCGGGTTGGAGCAGACTATTTCTCCCGCATTCTTTCCTCCTTTCTTTTGTCGTATAGTGCCGCCGCACCCCTTCGCAAGACACTCACCCTGACCTTCTTTAGCAAGTCCTATTCTCCACGGGTTAGCGTCCTTTTTGGGGATCTCATGGGTTTCAGGCATGCAGGTGGTACTACACCCGGCCGCCCCGCGTTGCAAGAAAGTTGTGCACTAGATGAAAATCTCTTGGAGAATGTTGTCGATGTCAGTGTCGGTTTTGTAGGTGTGTATCTCAACCCCGCTGTCGCCCTTGATGATGCCGGACAGGAGTGAGGTATCGCCGCCGTTATGAAGTGCAATAACTTTTTTATTTAGTATGGTTGCGCGTCCAATAAGATAGCCGACACCCAGAGATGGTGTCGTGACCTCAGCGACTACCACATCGCAAGTTGCAAGCGCGGCGAGTTCTCGCTCGAGAATCTCTGTGCCAGTGAGTCGTGTCTCACCAAACTCAGAGAGAGCCTCGTCAGACACATGCTGGGGGGAGACAGTACCAAACTTTTCAAGTGCTGAAACTATGGACACATAGTGCGGCTGATTAGCACGACCGCCACGAATTGAACCAATAAAGAATATTTTCATGAGTGACTAGTAGTGAGTGTATAATCTTTCCCTGTCTTCCACAACGTATCAAAAATATTTTTTTGCATTTCATAAAGTGCATGATCTTCAATCAAGGTTGCCGTCGGCTCGTGCGCATCATAGTGGGTGGTATAGAGCAGTTTCCCCTCGTAGAGAGTGAGGTCAACTGAAAACGGAACGACTAACTTTTCTTGCAGTGCTCTAAACTGAGTATAGTCATCATAGCGACGGTCACGGATTGAGCGGAGCGCATCGGGATGGTTAAAAAATAAAATATTCTTTTTGATTTTGTGTGTGATGCGACGTGCGTCGTGTGCGTGGCGGGTTTCGACTGCCGGCTTTTTACCCGTAAGCACCTCATACGAATAAATTTCTTTTGGCTTTGAAACGATTATGTCTGCAAGAGCTTTTGCATATTCGCCAGCCCCTTCAAACGCGCGAACGCTCGTTCGAATACCGGCGAGTCGATATTGATTTTTTAATCTCGGGATAAGTTCGCGAATACCACGCATATCTCGTTCAAACTCACGTTCCTTTTTGGAGACTAAATCATAGAGGTGCTCTGGATCCTCGGCCACATACACTGTCCGCCATGCATCTTTTTTTGCTGATACCAGTCCACGCTGCATTAACAGCTTCAAAACGTAGTAGAGCATGGTGCGGGGATATGGTGCGCGGGTGCCAAGTTCAGCCACCGTGCTTTGGGGGTGGCCGAGCATAAGTCCATAGAGCAGAGCCTCGTTCTCACCAAGGTCGAGCCCACGGAGTGTTGTCGTCATAATATCCATTTTTTGCTTCTGCCGTGCCATATGTAAAAAATATATTTACAAACTCTCGCTCTAAACTTGATCAATAACTACATTAGCATTATAGTGCTTGGACTAAGTTTTGTCCATTTTGTATATAAGTAATTTACATCCTTATGCTACCTCGCGAGCAAAAAAACCTAACGCCCCGCCTACATGAGCGTATTGCTGATTTTTTTGCATCCCTCAGGGAGCCCCGAGTCGAGAGAGCTCGAGAGCTCAGAAGCGAGGTACGCTCCATTAATAGGTGGGCGAGGAGGGAGAAGATAAAGAAAGAAGAAGTATCGGGACTTATGGCGCTCAGAATTAACCCTGATACAGGCCGACGAGAGGTACTCTTGGTGCGAGGTATCTCTGACGGGGTTTTGAAAGAGTTTTATCAATTCCCTGGTGGCTTCCTCCGAAGGGGTGAGGGCCCGGTCACTGCGCTCCACAGAGAAATTAAGGAGGAGCTAGGCCAGTCGGTACCGCCCCGCGTGTCATATGAGCGAACATTTACACCTGAGCGAAAACCAGGAGCAAAAAAAGCGCTAGTCGTGCACGCATTCAAAATCGAACACTGCGTGTGGGACATAAAAGACAAAGTGACGTCACCTGAAAACGCGGTAACATTAGGAAGTGACGTTAATGAAATGGTGTGGACAGATAAGCCATTCGAACACGAAGATGGCACACCGCGAATACTCACCGCACAAGTAGATTACATGTTGAGGCACTATCTAGGATTTGTAGGACCAAACAATAAAAATACTCCGCACGTGGGACATAACGGCATGCCGTGGCACTCATGAAAAAACAAAAAGTCGATGACATTTTAGAGTTTCTGCGGCGAAGTAAAAACTTGCAGTCCGTAAATCGCTATGGTGCATCCATGCGGGGAGAACAGAACACCGTCGCTGAACACTCGTGGCGCTTGGCACTCATGGCGATGGTTATTGGTGCTGAATGCAAGGTTGAAGTTGATATGCACCGTACGCTCATGCTTGCACTTATCCATGACCTCGCAGAAGCAACGACAGGAGACCTCGATGCGTATGCGCTTATCAATGGTGGTCGAAAACTGCGCGAGGCAAAAGCCGCTGATGAGGAAACGGCGGTGCGTGATATGACTGACGATTTATCTTTTGGCGACTCGATATACGCTCTGTGGCAAGAATATGAGGATCAAACAACACTTGAGGCCAAATTTATAAAAGCACTCGATAGAATTGAGGGGTATCTCCACATTGCAGAGAGTGGAGTCGAGGCGTATATTCCAGACGAGTTTCATGCTGACTATGCGACAAAGGCAGTCGCTGCGTTTGACGAGGTGACAAACAACTTTCCAGGCCTTACAGACTTACTCGATGCTATAAAAACTGACCTTCAGAGCCAATTTGAAAAAGCTGGCGTAAAGTGGATAGACCAAACACCTGTTGCAGGATAAAAGAGTCTTTGTGCGGACGGGGGGAATCGAACCCCCACCTGAAACTTGGAAGGTTCCAGTTCTACCATTAAACTACGTCCGCTACTCGCCTACTGTAGCAAAAAAACATAATTTTATGAAGCGCGATATACTGTGGGCATGCCGCTTCTTTCGATCATCCGTGCCGTCGCTTTGTATCTCTTTCTTATAATAGTAGTCGCTGGGGCGTCTCTTTTGGTACCGGCGGCGCCCGTCGTTGTTCCTGGCGCACCGCTCGCCATCGTCGAAGAACCAACGCAGGCGGCGACCACAACACTGTCCATTGCTACAACTTCGCTCCCAACGCCCAAGGGGGTCGGGGCTCCGATCGAAAGCGCCGGAGCAAAGCCGGCCGCAACGAGTACGCCTGTAGTGACGCCGCCTATCACGATCTCGCTCGAACAAGCGATCCAGAGCATTAACAACCTAGCGAGCACCTCATCCGTGTCGAGCGTGAATGACCGCGTGCGTCAGGCATTGGTTAATATCATTTGTACTACAGCCGTCGGTGGACCTTTTAACTCGATCTCGGCGTCTGGGGTCCTCATCGATCCACGCGGCGTCATCATCACAAACGCACACGTCGCACAATTTTATCTCCTTCGCGACTACCAACAAAAAGATTTTGTAAGCTGCATCGTTCGTACCGGGAGCCCCGCGCAACCTATGTACAATGCTGAACTTATGTTTATCCCGCCAACGTGGATAGAAGAAAACGCATCAAAGGTGGACGACGAGGTGCCGACCGGAAACGGCGAGCACGACTACGCGCTTCTTCGTATCACCGGCACTGTCTCATCGAGCGCCACTCTTCCGTCCCAGTTTCCTTTCCTACTCATCGCACTAAACACGCCGCCATCGAACACCGAAGTGGTGGTCGCTGGATATGCGGCGGGATTTTTAGGTGGCATCACGGTACAAAAAGATTTATACGCGTCGAGTGCGGTAAGCCGCATCGGCCAGATATATACCTACGGCGGCGACATGCCTGATGTGTATTCTGTCGGCGGTACCGTTGTCGCACAGCACGGATCAAGTGGCGGCCCCGTCGCGATAAGTGATACTGGTGTTCTAACTGGCGTAATCGTCACGGCGACGGACGCCGCGGAGACATCACAGCGAGATCTCCGCGCGATCTCGACACAGTACATCATCAGCGACTTTTTAAAAGAGCGTGGCAAGTCATTGGAATCAGCACTCGCCGACCCCGTACAAGAAGCGGCCGACTTTCAAAAAACCACCGTCCCCCGCCTCACCAACATTCTCATCAACGCTCTGTCAAACAATTAATACCGATACACTGTAATTTCTTGAACGTAGTGCGCACTAATCCATAGGCGCTTACCGTCTGGAAAGTCGAGTTGCAACTTTCTTGTTCCGTTTCGCATAAAGACAATATCATGGACGATTGATCTGGTGCCCGACCAGCCGCCAAGACGGATGGAGATGTCGCTGCCTACTCGCACCCTCTTACCCAAAATGACGGTGTATCCGCGCTCCTGATTTGCATTAGTTTTGCGTTCGTAGCTCATATGTTAATTAGTGTGTAACGGTTTCACTAAAATGTCATTTATGACGGACATATATAGGAATGGTCTTTTAAATTAAGTGTTTTTCGTGTATAATAACGTCAGATAAAACTGACACATGAAGAAACTTTCTAGCGAACTGGAGAATATAGGGTTAGACGAAAAAGAATCGCGAGTATACGCTGCACTCCTAGAGCTTGGCTCATCCACTGCACTCGCTATCGCGCGTCATACTGGAGTTAAACGACCAACGGTGTACTACTGCATTGACGTACTTAAGAAAAAAGGCCTCGTGTACGAAGAAATGCTTGGGTTAAAAAAAAGATTTGCCCCCGCACACCCTGACCAGTTCGACGCCATAATAGACGACCAAAAAAGAAAGTTTGCATCACTTTTGCCGCGACTTACTGCCCTGTACCATCTCCGTGGCGATTCGAGCCTGATAAAATACTTTGAAGGGGTGCAAGGCGCAATTGGAATGCACGAGCTAACACTGAAAGAATTGCAATCTGGTGATCCGTATTACGTCATTGCACATAATCCAAACTGGGATAATCTTGCTCCTGGTTGGATTGATGACTTTGTGACTCGCAGAGCAAAACGAAAATTGGATACGCGCATTCTCTACCCTGACTCTGCCTTTGCTCGGCGCGCAAAAGAGACAGCTGCGGCGTATAATCAGAAAGTAAAAATAGTAACCTCAATGCCCACGGAGAGTGTTGTTGTAATTTGTCCACAACGGTATGTTACACACGGCTTTGAAAGCCCCATTCGAGGTGTTTCAATTGAAAACAAAAGCATTGTTGAAACTCAGCTTGGTATTTTTAGAATGCTTTGGGATGCCCTACCGGAAAATTAAAAAGAACGAAAACCCGCCGGTTTATGGGCAGGATTTTTGCATCGTGTTGGAGCGCTTTTTCTATACGGTGTCCGCCCATCAAATGACTGAGTGATATCTTCTTTCCACGCAATGCCAGTACCATTGCAACGACAGGAGGTGTCTGGTCCTGGAGCTTTTGGAGTAAATACTTCATAGCCCAATTCAACCGGCAGTTTCCCTTCTCTGCCCGAGCCCATGAAAAGTCCCATGCCCGTATCGTACAGCACAATTTTTCGCTATCCCCAGTTTCCCACAATTGTCGATGCCCTTGACAGATAAACTAGCACACGATATACTGTATCAACGTAGTACTACAATTGTACTATGGTGAGCATGCAGAGAACAAAGAGAAAATTGGAGATGGTGCCTTTATATGACGCACTGCGTACGCTTAAAACTCGTGACGAAATGGCGGCATTTCTACGTGACCTCTGCACCCGTGCAGAGCTTGAGGCGTTTGCAGAGCGCTTTGCTATCGCCCGTGCTCTATCAAAAAATGAATCATATCGGGGAGTTGCGGATGAGACTGGTGCATCTATTACGACCGTGAGCCGCGTCGCCCATTGGCTGAACCACGGACAGGGCGGCTACCGCACGGCACTTTCTCGACTTAAAAAATAACTGAGAAACACCGCGATCGCCGCCCATCACAAACAAATGGGCGGTTTTTATTTCTACTTACAACTCATATGAAACTTTCTGAAGCGGTCGCATCACAAGAATCACCACGTACAGTCACTCTCCGATCATCGACAGAGCAAATCGCGTGGATACCGAAGTTGGTACCGGCGTATAAGCAAGCATTCGCTGGCGAGCCGTGGTTTGAAGTATCACGCTGCCCCGCGTGTGAGGCGTTTACACGTCTAGAACCGAGAGGACGTTGTCCAATGTGCGGGGGCGCACTCGTTGATGCGTACTCAAACCAAGAAGTGTCAGAGATGCTCCGCGATATCTTTCAAAGCCGGCGTGCAACGCTCTATGTCGAAACTGGCACGGGTGGCAATGTCCTCGTCGCGGCTATCGCCTATCCATGGAACAAGACATCAATGTACATAAAAAAGTACCAGTCTAAAGGCCGCGACTCTGATGAGCTCCGTCGCGTACTAAAAGAAAAAGTGCCAGAGCGCTTTGTCTGGCTCGACGAGATATTTGCAGATCGCGCGCTCCGCACGAGCGGGAATCTTCGTGACTTTGAACGAATTATGCGCGATGCACTACGCGGAAAGAAGACTGGCACCATAGTCTTTCGTACCATATCACCACAACTCAAAGAAAAAGCAAAACGAGTGTTTTCTCAAACAGAGATCTATGACGTGCCCGACCCCAAAGTCCCGCCGGGTATTTCATCTCTCGTTATTATAAAAATCACATAGTCACATGAAAAAAATATTAGTCATCGGGGGTCTCCACGGTAACGAACCGTTGGGTGTTGCGTTGGTGCGGTCACTTATCGCTTCTCCTTTGCCCAACATTGATGCGGTGTTTGGAAGTGAAGAAGCAATCAAAAAGAACGTGCGTTTTGTTGAGTCTGATCTAAACCGTGTCTTCCCCGGCCGCATGGATGGGAATCTTGAGGAGCGTCGCGCTGCCGAGCTTATGGAACGCGTGAAAGACTACGACATAGTGCTCGACTTCCACAATACGAACGCACCTAATAACGATTGCGGCTTTGTGGGCGGTGATCAGTATGAAACACTTCTCGCTACTGCAACGACGCTCGGTCTTACACGCGTCATCGTGGCTGACTATGACTGCATTAACAAATATGTGCCAACATGTATATCTGTCGAGACAAGTTTGTCGAGCAAAAACAACTCGGTCGAATACTGGCGCACAAAAATATCCGGGCTCGTCCAAGACGATAAAAAACAAACGGAACCGCCTACGCTCTACCGTTTTGCACGCAGAGTCACGAGCGAAGAGCAAAACAAAAATCAGTTCCGCTGGTCAGTTTTTGAACCAATCTCATCTCCAGATCAACAAGCGCTTGGCCTCGCACCAGATACCTACTACCCTATCTTCGTCGACGATGCGTACACACCACAAAACTACGCGGGCCTTATCATAGAAAAAAATTAGAGGTCGCGGCGATAGTCTTGACGATCGTTCTCCCCCCTCACTGGTCTGTAGCCGTTTTTGCTCCAAAATCGAGCGGGCTTTGCATCAACATCCTCTGCAATGACCGTAGTGACTCCACGACTCTTGCCCCACGCAGCGAGGGCATTGATTGCTTTTGATCCGTGACTCTTACCTCGTTCGGTAGCAGGCACAACATCAAATGTTCGGATCCGAAGCGCTTTTTTACCACCCGCTCGACCAACAACAACGTCTCCCTCTACCGACACATCGTCTATGAAAATTTTAACCTGGTGAAGTCCGGGCGCTATGCGTGTGGATTTCCCCCCTATTTTTTCAAGCCCCTTCAAGTTGCCTGGCATCAAAATAAAATACCGTAAAAAATAACATGAGTCAAGGCTTTTTTCGCGGTCGGATGAACTGGTAGTCGTTGGTGGGGTTTGGCTCTGCTCGTCGTCGAAAGTTATTCTTCAGCCAAAAATGTGTGGGCGGGTTTCCTGCGTCGAGTCGATGCGACTGTACCTGCCGCGCACGAATATCTTTAAAACCCTCTCCCATAGCCCACGTCAGAAGCCGCCACAAAGCGAGTGAGCCATACCCGAGGGATCGTTTTTCGTCAGGCTTTGTGGTCATGGTGAGTATGGCGAGGTCAGCCTTAGTCTCGCTTTCAAGTCCAATCGTAAAAGTCGTGCGCGTATCGCCACGTTTAAACACAACGATGTGTGCCCCGACCTCCGCATCCTTATCTACCGTCGCACCGTATCCTTTTAGTTTTTCAAGATCAGCCATTTTCTTTAATGATGAATTCGTAGTTAGATCCGTACCAAGGAGTAAATCCCGCACGTGTCCAAAATGATACCGGGCGGTCCAACACCCCCCGTGCATAAATCGCTTTATGCCCCCGATTTTTCGCATACGTTTTTAGAACATGCAGCGCTTCAGTACCATACCCCTCACCCACTCTGTGCTCTGGAAATGTATTAGCATTATTGACTTCGAGCCCTGATGAGTACTCGCGAACTTTAAACACGGTCCACACGCCGCCCTTAAATCGAACAATAATCGTTTTGTTTGACCCTTCTAGTTTCACGTCAATCCTCCGTTTAAATCTCTCTTCGCGTGCCATCGGCTGAACTAAACCATACCTGCACTTTTGAGTCAAACTACGAGTCGGGGCGTAGGGAATCGAACCCTATCTACCTCGCTACGCGCCAGAACTGTCTCCCAGACAGTTCGTCAAGCACTCAGTCGGGGCGTAGGGAATCGAACCCTATCTACCTGGTCCCAAACCAGGCGTACTACCGGTATACGACGCCCCGACTCAGCGCTCGACCCCAAAACAGGCGTAAGCCAATTTTGACGTCCCGTATTTCTGTACTATACACGACAACGTCTCGCCAGTATAGTTTCAAACCAAGACCAACACAGGCTAAAAAGTCCTTGTTTTATATTGTTCTACCAAAGCACTGGTCGATGCTTGATCACGATTCTCAAGTAATGCACGAACAAGAAGTGCCTTGGCTGAGCGGTTAGACAATCTCCCCCCTTCAACAATCAACTTTCCTGTCCCCTGCAATTCACGCTCATTTGCACTCCCTAGTGCAACATAGTACCGATTTGTGGTATTCCCCATGAGCGAGCGACTCACATTAATAACCAACTTCCCCGCATGTGCTGCCTCTACGGCTGCACGTCGGATTGGATACGGAATGTTACCAAGCGCATGACCCACAATCACCATAGCTCTATTCTCTGGATTGTTCATAACAGCAACGGTCTCTTTAATGTCGGGCATGTCGCCCAAGTTTACTGTAAAGACTGCGTTCATCGCAGTAAAAATATCGCGGGCTCCAAAATTAAAAACTGGGCCAGCGCTACCCAAGCGATTTTCTCTCCGTATCGAACCTGTCTCGAGTACTCCTAAGCGAGCGTGTGTGCGCTGGGGCGCAAAAAAAGTAACGAGTCCCTCTAAAGAGGTCGGGTTCTCGCTCGGGTCAACCTTCGTGATATCTCCTCCTTTAAAAATGGTCCGATCGAAAAGATAATACGCACCAGGCATGAGCGGAAGATGTGTTGCTTGCGCTAAGTCATGAAAGTTCCTTGGCGCATCAGAGTGTTCCTCACGAAAACTTAAGTTTGCACCTGAAACTAATATGGGATATATATCGTGCCGATCAAAAAGAAAAGCATCTAGATACGGCAGCAAAAGATCGACGGTGTCTGTTCCCATCCCCGCGATTATCTGCCTCTCCGGCTCTGCTGTAGCTTTATGCAGCAAGTACGCGAGTGCAGGAGCCATAACAGCAGTGCGGTAGTGCGAACTGTCACCACTAAAAATTGGATAAAAGTCCCCTGCCACCAAGCAGTCAATGTCTGGAACCCACGGCAGATGCTCACCAAGTTTTGAGGATACACTCTTGGTTTTTCCGAATGCATTCTCGAGTCTGCGCACCACATCTTCCTCATCTCCCTGCACATCCTCTTCTAACTTTGCAAATTCTTTGTCATCGAGCTGTCCAGAGCCCATAAGACCTTCACTAGTTACCTGCATGTCCCAGGTTCCGCCCAATTTCACAAAGTTCACTGGGGTCGCTACATGCTTACTCCCCAATTCTTGTGCGTGGGTCGAAAAGAGGTCTCCGAGCGTAACGCCGAGGGCATCCGCAATTTTTTGTGCAGTTTCTATTGAAATGTTTCTTTGGCCCTTCTCTACCCCAGATAAAAAAGTTACATGAATGTCGGCAAGCCTTGCCAGCGCCACTTGAGTTATTTTTTTCGATTGTCGTAGGTGCAGTATTTGCCTGCCAAAATCTTTGTTAACAACTTTACTCATAGTATAGATTTACTTATAGTCTATATCATAGAGCAAAAGAGTCAAGCCCCTATGATAATGTCCTTTAGATGTCCGATAGAGGCCTTTTTAGAGGTTAGATCGAGCTTCACAGTAATTACATCAAACCGCCAGTCCTCTACCCTAGGATGAGCGGCCATATAGGCCTGTATGGTGTTCCCTAGCTTTCTAAGCTTCTCTGGATGAACATTGTCTTCTGGTCTGCCGCTACTTTCACGTGAAACTGTTTTGACCTCCACGAACCGCAAATCATTACCCTTTTGGGCGATTACATCCAGTTCTCCCCACGGCCGTAGATAATTACGGCCGATAATGGCAAAACCTTGTTTCTTAAGAAACCCGCATGCTAAATTTTCCCCTTTTCGGCCTATGTCCTTAAGACTGATAAGTCCTTTATGCACAATATCCACAAACTTATCCACAGTTTTCTCATTATTTTAAGCCGAATGATTAAGGACACCCAA
>ERZ1292625.2735-Hain-H41-01um-R1-2735-length-15602-cov-15_pt1 | contig 15602 bp, 17 predicted proteins | sample MGYA00564400_ERZ1292625 | MGnify/ENA primary metagenome ERZ1292625 (study PRJEB36523, sample SAMEA6512639) | groundwater metagenome | collected 2019-01-08 | study: AquaDiva: Metagenomics assemblies of 32 groundwater samples | reverse complement strand
ATCGCGCCCGTTATCGCGCCACCGACCACTGAGGAACCCGCGACCAGCACGCCGGTAGAGCTGCCGACGACTGACGCGGCGCCCTCTCAGCCGGCCGTGACGCCTACCTGGCGAGACGAATTGGATAAGGCCGACCCCAAAGAGATCGTCCAGCACAGCAGAGTGGCGGGCATTATTGGCTCGCACGTGCAGAAAGCCATCGAGGCTGAGCGCCAGCGTATCGCCCACGACGAGGGGCAACGGGCAGCGCGAAAGGCCGAAGAGGAGCTGCAAGAGCTGGCGCAAAACGACCCGGTGACGTTCGCCGAGAAGTGGCTGACGGATGCCCAGCGCCGCCAGATGCAAGATCAACTCAGCAACCTGCGTTCCAGCACTCGCTCAGAGTTTGCTACCGCCGTCGGACGCGCCTTTACGGACGTGCCCGAGTGGCGGGAACTGAACGAGGCGGATCACGAGGCGTTGGCTAGGGCGATCATTGGCAAGTCGGAAGACGAGGTGATCCCGCTATTCAATCGTCATGCCCTTGACCTAGTAGCTACCAAACGCGCTCAGAGGCTTTTGGCGGACTGGAAGGCCAAGGACTTGGAGAAAGAGAGGGCGGCGATTCACCAGGAAGAAGCGGCCAAACTGCTAGGCGGCAGCGAGGCCCCCGACATGGCGCGGCCCAAGGGTATGCCCTCGGGCGTGAACATCAAAGCGATGACGGACCCGGAGTTTAACGACTACTGGGACAAGTACCACAAACAATAGACCCCGGCGCTAGGAACGCGCGGGGCGAAGGAATAACCCAATGGCTAGCAACCTTTTGCTGGCGCCGGAAATACAACTCAGCTATGACCGGCGTCTGCTGCAACGTTTCCGCACGAACACCGTCTTTAACAAGTTCGGCGTGCAGAAGTCCATCCCGGCGCGCGGCGGCGTGGCTCTCTCCTTCCGCAAGATGGAGATCATCCGTCCAGTGGCGACGGCCTCCACCACGACCTGGACTTCGCCGGATTCGACCTACACCGATGGTTCCGCTCGGCTACTCACGGAAGGCACGTTCTATACGCCGACTGTCATCGCCTCTTGGGCGGAGGTGACGGCGACCGTCAGGCAGTACGGCCAGGCGGCCTACATCTCGGACCTGGACATTAACCAGGCCCTCGATCCGCAGATCAGCAGTTACGTGGACAACTTCTCGGAGTCAATGACCGAATTGTTGGACATCGTGACCCGTGACGTGCTGCTGGCCGCGACCACCATTCAGTATGCCAACGCCAAGGCGAGTGCCTCGGCGATCATTTCGGGCGACTTCATCAACCTGTTGGAGTTCCGCAAGGCGGTTCGGACCTTGAAGGGTAAGAACGCCAAGCCGGTAGAGGATGGCAAGTTCGTTGCCCTCGTTAACCCGGATTCGATGTTTGATCTCCAGGGCGACTCCAACATCACCAACGTCTGGGTCAACGGCGGTGCTGGCGCCAAGCAGAGCGATATCTTCAACGCCTCGTTCAAGGACCTGCCGCACGGCATTCGGCTCTACGAGTCCACCATCGTGCCCATTAGCCGGGCCTCGGGCTATGGCGACGTGTACAACACGTTCGTGCTAGGCGCCGAAGCTTATGGCACGATCAAGTTGGACACGATGCCGGCCAAGATCATCACCCACATGCCGGGATCGTCCGGCGTGTCCGACCCGCTGGACCAGGTGGCGACCGTGGGCTGGAAGGCCAATCACGTTGCCGTGATTCTAAACCAGTCGAACATGGTGCTAATCAAGCACCAGACGAGCGCCTACACCGGCACCCGCGCCGGCCTCTAGGAGGACGGTAATGGCTAACGAATCTCGCAATCTGAACAAGCGGTTCACAGTCATGGACGGCTTCCAGCAGTCTGTTGGTGGGCCGCAGGTTGGCTTTGAGGGTGGTACGCTGGTTGTTGCCGCGCCCCTTAATGTGGAAGGGGCGCTGGCGGCATCGGCGGTAGCCTTCAATGCTGGTGTAATAGGGTCGCTGGCAGTAACGAATCTCCGGGTAGGGTCATCGGTTGGTAACGATCTGATGACTGCTATGTGGAGGACGACCTACACCTGGAACATACCGGCCATCCCTGGCATCGTGGGCAGCGTCAACGCCGTAGTCGCGGCGGACGTGGCCATGAGCGGGGCAGCGGTGGGGGACGTGATTCTAGTGTCTCCCATCGGCTCGTTCGCGGCCGACGTGTTCCTGAATGGCGCTTGTTACAGCGCCGCGAACGTCAACCTTCGGGCCAGGTATACCGGCTCGACGGGCGCCTACACGCCCGGCAACGTCCCGATCAAGATCGTGGCGATCAAGATTTAGGGAGCAAAGAGGGGCCGGGTGTAGGCTCGGCCCCAACCTAGAGAAAGGGAGAGGATATGCCCAAGCATCCTGTAACCCCAATTGAGGAATCGCGGGAGGACACTGACGAAAGCACCGTCCTACTGGAACAGGCGGCGGCGCTACTCGGTAAGGCGGCTAGCGACCGCAAGAACCGTGACGCGACCTTGAAGGAAGTCGAGGCCACGCTGAGCAAACTCAAGCTGGCGGACTTCCCTGAATTGGCCGAGTCGCCAATCGTGGCGGCATTCGCCAAGGCGATGGGCCAGGGCGACTTGACCCCGGGCCAGGTCAAGAACCCCGGCACGCTGGCCCAACGCGAACGCGAATGGTCGTACAAAGACTTGGAGGACAACAAGCAGTTCTCTAAGAAGACGTTCACGCCAAACGAGAACCTACCCGTGACCTGGAACGGTCTCACCTACTACCTGCAAAACGATGTCGAGATCACGGTTCCCGAGCCAATTTGGAACATCTATCGGGAGCACCGGGAGGCGATGAAGCAGGCGGGAATCAACGAACGCTATCTGATGGGCGTGTCTGACGAAGCGCCGCACCCCAACTGGCAGACGGATGGATCAGCATTAGTGCGGGCTTGGAGTGCTCGTAAGGGGCCAAGTGGGCAGACCTCGGGGCGGCTGGGCACGGGCCTCATTCGCACGGAAAGTCCGGCGAATGAGTAAGGCGCCATTGGCTATCGCCCTCATTGCTCGCAATGCCGGCAAGACCCTTGGCGCTTGTCTTGATTCCATAGTGCCCTACGCCGAGCAGGTACTTGTCTGCGTCGATGAGACGACCACTGACGACACGGTCCAGGTGGCTCGCGAGCACGGCGCCGAAGTTCACGAGGGGTTAGTCGTCTCCGAGCCACACGAATGTCCCAAGCACGGCAAGGTGATGGCGCAGCACTTCGCCAAGGCCAGGCAACGGTCGTTCGATCTGTTACGCAAGGACCTACCCTGGCATGGGTGGATTGACGCCGATGACATCGTGCAGGGCGGCGACAAACTGGCCGAAGTACTGGCGCGTTGTGGCGACGTTATAGGTGGCGTCTGGCTGCCGTACCATTACTCGCGCGTGGGCGTGGATGGGCCGACGGCCACGCTCTTTGACCGCGAGCGCATTGTGCGCCACAGCATCGGCTGGGCCTGGCAGCATCGAGTACACGAGATTCTAGCGCCTATTGGTCGACCTACCGAATCGATCAACTGGACCAGGACCGACAACGTGGCCATCTATCATCAGGGTGAAGGCCACGATACTGAGGGCTCGGCCAAGCGGAACATCCTGCTACTAGAGATTGACCTAGAGGAGAACCCAAAGGACGCGCGGGCCATCTTCTACATGGGCAATCAATACTTTGCCCTGAGTGAGTGGCAGGCGGCGATTTACTGGTACGAGCAGGCCCTAGAAGCGGAGAACGTCTATCAGCGTTGGCAGACGGCTATCTATCTATCGATGGCCTACGAGCGCGTGGGTGACTTGGTGAAGTGCAAAGAGTTCGCTCACTTCGCCCTGGACATAGCGCCCTATCACCCCGAGCCATACCTGCGCCTAGCGGTCGCGGCGATGCTGATGGGTGATGCGCAGCGGTGCGAGTTCTGGACACATCTCGCCGATAGCATGGCGCCCGCGCCCTTTTTCGCCTTCAAGAACCCGCTCGATCTGTCCTACAACGCCCGTGTGACACTGGGTCAAGCCTACGGCGCCAACGGGCAGATCAGTAGGGCGCGGGCCGAGTTGGAGAAGGCCGCGTCAGTGATCCCTTCGCCCGTGGTGTTGGAGGGGATCGCGGATTTCAGACAGAAGGAGAAGGAGGCGAGTCTTGCGAGCGCCTATACTCACGTTCTTGCCGGATTGCCCGATGCCGCGCGGGTTGAATTCGCGGTGCCACCAGATGTGTGGAAGTTTGGCCGGGTGCGGGATACCGTCGTGCCCGTACTGCTTGCTAGACGAAATGGCGCTCAGCCTCGGGCCATTTTCTACTGTGGCCGTAGCCTTGAGCCGTGGGGGCCACCCTCTATCGACAGCACCGGCATCGGCGGCTCGGAGACGGCGGTTATCCAGATTGCCAAACGATTTGCCGCCGACGGCTGGCGGGTAGACGTTTACAACGAGCCAGACAAGTACGAGGGAGAGTATGAAGGCGTCGGTTACTGGGGTCTCAACAGATTACGTGCAGGTGAACGAGCTGATCTCTTGGTCTCCTGGCGGAACCCACAAGCTCATAGCCTGCCAATTGACCGCCGAGTGTCCGTACTGTGGCAACACGATCTCAACCAAGGTCCAAGCGCGGGAGTTGACATGGCCAAGTGGGACAAGATTCTGGCTGTTTCCCAATGGCACGCCGATTACCTGTCCAATGTGTACGGGCTCGCCAACACAGGATTCGCCCCGAATGGGATTGACCTTGACCGCTTCGCCAACCCCGTCAAGAGAGTCCCCTGGCGCTGCGTCTATGCCAGCAGCCCGGACCGAGGACTAGGCAATCTACTGCGCATGTGGAAGACGATCTCAGCGGGCGAGCCGGGAGCGGAACTGCACATCGCTTATGGCTGGGAGAGCTTCGACAAGTCGATTGCCCTAGGCGCTCAACGACTAATCCCAATCAAGCAAGACATCCTGACGCTCTTGGAGAGCACGCCACAGGTGAAGTGGCGGGGACGGTTGCCACAAGACGAGTTGGCGAAACTGTACCAGGAAAGCTACGCCTGGCTCTACCCGACGCCATTTTTGGAGGTCAGCTGCATTTCGGCAATGGAATCGCTGGCGGGGGGTTGTGTACCAATCGTGAGTACCGCTGGGGCGTTGCCGGAGACGGTAGGCGACGCGGGGCTTCTCGTGCCTGGCAACACCTACACGCAGGCCTGGAAGGAGTTCTATTGCGCCTGTGTTCGTTCGATACTGATGACGCCGGGGATACGGATGCCGCTGTCGGCCAAAGGGAAAGAGAGGGCGAAGGAATTGACCTGGACTCACAGTTACTCGGAGCACTGGAGGCCGTTGGTAGCGGGCCTACTGGAAGGGCGGAAAGAGATGGTGACGGCGTGATACTGACATGGGAAGACAAACTGATGCTGTTGGACTCACTAGGGCCGGATGTAAGCCTTTGTATGCGTAGGCCAGGCAACCAGGAGGTGACATAGTGAGCGTACCCTCTAAGATCGACGTTGGCCCTCTGTCATTCGTGGTGACACAAGACCTGGCTCGCTATGGGCAAGCAGTGGAAACCAACGATGGGCGACTGTGGGGACAGATTTATTATGCCACGGGAGAACTCGTCTTAAATCCGGCACAGGCCGAGGGGCACAAGCGTTTGTGTCTACTCCATGAGATATTACACGCCTGTTGGCACTTGACCGATTACACGCATAATAACGATGAGGACGCGGTACGGCGGTTGGCCGCTCCTTTACTTGAGACGTTGCGCCGTAACCCCGCGCTGGTAACCTATCTGATGGAGGTGACGGCATGAGGCACATGAGTCTATGGCAACGCAGTTTTGGTCGTGACGTACCTGAGTGGAAGCGTATCTGGGATGACATCAGCGACATAGCGTTCTTTACTGTTTTAAGCGTACTACTGCTCATACCTTGGATTGCTGGGATTGGACTAATCGTGTTTCTTGCGGTAACGCAGGCAAGGGTTGACGGGCAGTGGGGATATGTGGTCATTTGTGTCCTACTAATTGAGTTAATCGTATTCCTTATGCTAACGGAGGACCGTAAATGCGGTTAATCTTCGACTGCCGCCCTGAGACAATGTATCCCCTGGCCAAAGAGGGCTTCTCTGGCGGCTCACAGGTCTATGTCAAGGCCATCATCCGGGGCCTCGTCGCCAACGGTCACGAAGTGCATGTCATCGCGGCTGATCTGGAAGAGGACGAACGGCGCGGCCCTAACGAGTTCTGGTGGCCACCTGACTGTTTCCCCAAGCGGTTCGACGTGGCGATAATGATGATGCACGCCCGTGAGAATCCAGAGTATGAGGCGCCGTTCTGCATTCTAATGACGTCGTGCATTGACCCCTGGTTAGGGCCGGACAATGCCTTCGCCAATTCGTTTGACGCCGTGCCCGTATTCTCGCAAGTTCACAAGGACCTGCTCTGCCAGGCGCGTCCGATACCGCCTGAGAAGTGCCACATGACGGGGTTGGGGGTGGAGCTGAAGGACTACTTTCCTCCTGAGGGTTCACCAGAATATAGCGAGACTCTGCTGTACGCCATATTTGGTGACATGCGGAAGCAGAGAAAAATCCGCGAAGAGGTAGCCGGCCGCCACTCTCAGTGGCGGGACAAAGAGAAGGTCCCCGGCCGCCTGCTCTACGGCAACGACCCGGCGCGGGGCCTGTTCTACATGTTGGACATCTTTGACAAGGTGAAGGCCAGAGTGCCCTATGCCACGCTGCACGTTACCTATGATTTTGACACGCAACACAGTTGGCGGGCGTGGGAACACTCGCAGATGGCCGAGATGCTCTGGGACTGCAAGCGCCGCCTAGAGACGACGCCAGGGGTAGTAAACCTGGGCGGCTTAGACCGCGCTGGCATCATCCGTGAGCAGTTGGAGTGTCAGGTGCACTGCGCCCCACAGGACCCGCCAGGGGTGGGCACGCAAACGCACGGAATTATGCAAATGGAGTGCGCGGCGGCAGGGGCAGCGCTGGTGCTCAGCGATGTCGAGGCCTTCCCGGAAGTGTTTGGCGCTGGGGCCAAGATACTGCCGGTGATTGGGAAGTTTCTGCCCCAGCGTCAGAACCGTTGCGACGCCGGCGACTATGCCGAGGTCGTGATCAGTCTGATGAAAGACCCACGCAAGTGGGCGACGTGGAGCCGTAAGGCGAGGGCGTTGGCTGAGCGGAACACTTGGTCGGCTGTAGTTACCCGCTGGGAAACAATGCTGGCGGGATTGAAGGGAGAGGCGGTTGTCTGACGATTCGCGGACGCGCTACCAGGTTTACATGGATGCTACCAAGAGAGAACTGAAGGTCCTACTAGCTGCTCGGAAAACAGAACGGCATGCCTTTAAGACCGTGATGGAGTCATATGCGGCTAGCGTCACTTCTTGTCGTATGGTACTACGTGGAGATGACGACATAGAGGTAGTGAAGAAGGCGAGCGCGGCAAGCGAACGGGCCGCGATTGCACGTAAGGCCGCTTGGGAAGCTACAAAGGAGATTACGCGGGCCATGCGGGAACGCTTCACGTCAATGGTAGTCTACGGTAACAATTTGGTGGAGGGAGACTAAGGTTGGCTGAGGAATTGACCGTTCGCGCCGCTTACGATTACCGCTTTGGCACCATGCAACTCAATGTCGATGGCGTCATTCGACTGAAGCTGCGCGACCTGATCGAGAGTCTGAAACTGCCTCCCGCCGACCTAGCGGCGCTGCTGGAGGACCGCTATCAGTGGACCGAAGGCAACGAGGACATCGAGCCAGCCCGGCTGAGAATGTTGAACGAGACCGACTGGACGGGGAAGGTAGTACTCGATGCAGCTGGCTTTGATGGCTTTGCTGCTGAGATAGCTCACAAAGGTGGGGCAACACGAGCAATCTGTCTGGACTCGGAACAGTACCTAACCTATGGCTGGGAAACGGTTCGCAAAGATGGCGTGGAGTACATTAAGGGCGACCTATTCGAGTGGCAGGAACCGATTGACAAGGTGATTCTGTTTAACTGTTTGTACCACTGTAAGTCGCCTTGGCAAATGCTGGAACATGTGCGGAGTATCTGTAAGGAAGAGATGCTTCTTTGTACTCTTGTGCGTTACCATAAAGGCGCCTGGGTTTACCTATACGAAGGCGGAGAATGCAATTCTTCAGATCCCTCAGTATTCTGGGGACCGAGTATAGAGGCCCTAGAGCGCCTACTGAAGTTCACTGGCTGGGAATTCAAACAGGAAGGTATGGCTTACGATCGTGCTGTCTACCGTTGTTTCCCTACACTGGAACCGCAGTTCCGCGATTCTAAGTACTAGGAGTCAGACGTGTTGCCAATTACCACCATAACCGCCTGCCGCTCCTGCCACTCGACCCGCCTGGAGTCGGTGCTCAACCTGGGCGAGATGGCTGTTAGTGACTTCATCCGCCCTGGCGACCCCGAGGACCGAGCGCCGCTCGAACTGGCAGTCTGTCTTGATTGCTCGCTGGTGCAGTTGCGGCACACGGTAGACCGCGACCGGTTGTACCTGGGACGCTACTGGTACAGAAGTTCGGTAAATCCATCTATGGTGGTCTCGCTGCGGGACGTGGTGGACGATGCGCTCAACCGGGTGAGGCTAGAGTCACTCGATTATGTCGTTGATATTGGCTCCAATGACGGTACCTTGCTGGGGATGTACGATTACAACATCAGCATCACGCGGATTGGCTTTGAGCCGTCTGATCTTGCCAAGGTTGTAGATCAGGCAGATATGAGGATCATCCGCGACTACTTTCCCAGCCTCAAGACACGACCCATCAAGGCCAAGATCATCACCAGCATTGCCATGTTCTACAGTGTGGCCGACCCCGATGCTTTTGTAGCTGGTATCAAGGACTGGTTGCACCCTGATGGCATTTGGGTCTGTCAGTTTCAGGACTTGCCGGGTATGTTGGCGACCAATGGACTCGACAATATTTGCCATGAGCATACCGGGTACTGGGGCATCGAGGCATTCAATCACTTACTGGCCCGTCATGATCTGCTTGTACGTGACGCAACCCACAACGCCACTAACGGGGGCAGCGTACGCTATATCGTGGGTCACAGTCCCGTGGGCCTCCTCCCAGGGTTGGCCAGTGGGCAATCGTTCTACAGTGCCGTGCAACTGCGCGCCTTCGGCCACAAGGCGGCGGCACTGAGGACGGAAACACGGATCCTGCTACGCCGACTGAAGGCGGAGGGCGCGACGATCTACGGCATGGGCGCCTCGACCAAATTTAACACGCTGGCGCAATACTACGGTCTGGGCCCGGAAACGATCACGGCCATAGGCGAGTGCTCACCCGAGAAATGGGGGTTGCGGACGGTAGGAACACACATTCCCATCGTGAGTGAGGAAGAGGTCATTGCGGCTAAGGCTGATTACTGGTGGTGCGGGCCGTGGCACTTCTTCGAGAACTTCCGCCAGCGATATGGGGACTTCGGCGGCCAGTGGATAGTGCCGTTGCCAGAATTGAGAATTGTCCCATCAGGGGGTGAGGTATGTGCCCGGTCTTCTCTCGTCGCGGACTTCGCCAGAATCTAGGACTGCGCTTCCTGCGTGACGTCGTGATCGGAACCACTACTGGTTCCTGGGGCACTACGACGGGTTCGGCTAACATCGTAGATTCAGCGCAAGCCGACCCCACGGCCTCAGGCGAGCAGTTGTACCAACGCCACTGGCTGCGGCTACTCGGTTCCGTTGGCTTTATTCAAGACCTGCGCGTGGCCAGCTTCAACACGGGCTCAGGCGCGTTCTTTGCCGCGCAGACGTTGGCGACGACCATCTACTCCGGCATGCCGTTCGAGGTACACGCCCTCCTATCGCCCAGTGAGAAGGACCGCGCCCTAGACGACGCCATTCGGGACGTGCGTTATCAGGAAGAAGTGCCGATTTGGGCCATCGACGCCGGGGCCGTCTACACGCTGCCCGCCTCCGTGCTCGACGTGATAGAGGCTAAGTACTACTCGACCCCTCTCGGCAGTCTTACCCGTGGCGAAGGCGCCCTGCGCTGGTACGATTTTGAGTCCACGGGCAGCGGCCCCGAGCTGCGCATCTCGCCCTCGTTGTCTCAGAGTCAGCAGCTAATCATCGACGCCATTCTCTGCCCTACGCTGGGGGCGGGTGATCTGGCGACGGTCAACCTGCCCTCGGAAGATTGGGTGCTGGCGGGGGCGGCGGCTAGGTGCTTCTGGCTCCTAGAGGCGCGTTCGCCTGGGCAAGAGACTGGGATGTACAAAGAGAAACGGCGGGAGATGGCGCGGCTGGCAACGGGGTTGGCCGCTAGGTTCACGCCGCACTACAGCAGACGCATAATACTCGATCGGCCCTACTAAAGGCGGTGTGTCATGCCTGTCAACAGAAAGTGGGATTTTAGCATCGCGGGCAAAGGTTTCATCCTCGCGCGGGGGCAAGGCGTAGGCCGGGCCTGGCAGAGGACGGGCCGCAGTGACTCTCCTGGCCAGCGGTCAGCGACGGACGCTGAGTACGGCGTGCTGCCGGATGAGCTCGACCACCCTGAGGTGTGGGACGACTGGTCGGGCGGCTTTGGTGACGCCTACCGGGAGGCGGGAGCGAACCGCTATCACTGGGCGGAGAACTTCGAGACGCGTTTCCCCAAACAGTTGGTGCATTGCCAGCAGCCCCAACTCCTGCCGGCGCTCTATGCTTCCCAAAACACGAACGTATATCGGCTTTACGATGGCGTGATACCGACTAGTGTCGGTGGCACTAGGGGCGAGATAACCGTCGCCGCCAAAGGGTACAGGGCATGGTTCCAGCCTACCGGATTTAATACTATCGGCAGCATGTTCACGGTGGGATGCGACTATACCCATACCGTCAACTTTGTTGGCAGGACGGCTGTCTTTGGCGACTTCACGTATATGGGCGTACAGTCCGGCAATTTCCTGCAACGCGCTTCGGCGGATGGCGCTATGTCATTGGGGCCAATGCCCGGCAAACATTTCGTCGTCGGGGGTAATCGCCTTTGGCGTGCTCATGGCGCGGTGGGAAAGGAATTCCTGCTACAGAGCTGCGCGGCCGGAGCTATGGCAACCGCTAACTGGTCGGCAACTATCGCTATTGGCAATCAGTGGATGCCCATTAGTGACTTAGAGACGCTAGAAGATCAGGTATTTGCTGGATTACCCAATGGCCTCTACACCGGCGATAGTTCGGGCACCTTCGTCAATGTAATGGGCAATACCCAGTTTCAGACGCACCCGGACAACTTCCGCGACCTGGACATCTATCAATCCGGCATCGCGGCGCCTTACGCCGGCGGCATCGTCTGGTATCGTTCGTCGGGGTATACCGCCGAGGTAGCGGACATCGGTCCCACCAACTCCAGCTCGCGCAGTCCCATAACGGGGCGATTCCGAGCACTAAAGGACTACGGCAACTGGCTTTTCGCTGGTCGTTGGACGGGTTCACAGAGTTACCTGATGGCCGGACGGCCTGGCTCTAATGGCTGGCAGTGGCACAATCTACAGAAATTGCCGCACGTCGCGGCCATTGGCCGAATCCACTTCGACGGCATAACGACTAACTCAGCGGGCCAGGAGATAGGCACGCGCTGTTGGGTGGCCTGTGATCTGGACTTGGCCCTGACGGCGCCGCTCTACGTCTGGCCAATACCCTCTCAGGATGGCAACCCGCTGGCGAGTAACAGTCTGTTCACCCCTATCTACGTCGGTAGTGCCCGCATTGATCTGGGACAAACAGATTGGGGAGCGCCGAGCACTCTCAAGCGCTACCGTTCCGTGGACGTGTATGCCGAAAATGTCGGCTCGGGCGCGGGATCGTGGGACATGTTCTTCGGCATCGACGGCGCGGAGTGCTCGTATTGGGTAGGCGACTCACAGACTGCCGTCGTTATCGGCAATAAACGCACGGTGTATTTCGATCCGAATGTGACGAGTGGCCCTCTCACGGGCTACTCCATCGAGCTGAGTCTGAGAAGTTGGTGCTATAGCACCAACCTATCGCCGGTCTACCGCGCTATCGTACTGCGGGGTGCGCTCCTACCTAAGTCAGTGGACATGATCACTGCCGTCGTGCGCATAGCCGACGGCCTGAGAGACCGTCAGGGGGCCGAGATGCGTTCGGGAGCGACGATGCTGCAAGAACTGAGAGATATGGGCAATCCACAGAAGCAGGAAAGAATACCATACCAGCTCATAGACCTGGCGGGCGCTACGTCCTACGTCAAAGTACTGGGACGGGTGGAAGAGAGCGAATCCTACCAGCAGGGCGAGGACACGCCGGAGATAGCTGCCGTTCTCCGTATGGCTGTTTTATCCTTCAGCGGGAGCTAGAAATGATTAGCCGTGCTTTTCGACGCGCGGTAGAGCAGGTGGTGGCCCGTCTATTCGGCGCCACCGAGGGCCACGACCACAGCGGCGCGGACTGGGAGGGGCCAAAGCTGAACGCGACCGGCCTCTCGGTGCCGGTGTTCACGCCGCTAACCACGCCGCTGAGCTCGACCTCCTGGGACGGCGACGCCTACAGTACGACGGCCAAGACCCTTATCGACCTGTCGGCGGTGTTCAGTGTACCGGCGGGCGTCAAGGCAGTTTTGGTACAGGTCTTCATACGTGATAGCGCCAGCGCGGCGGCAGGTAATGACAACCATATCATACTAGGCCCCACGAATACGGCGGACGAGGGCTCGCAGGTAGCCTGCGCCGGCCTGACGAATGACTGTTGGTCGCGTGGCATGTTGGTGGTTCCGTGCGACGCCAACGGCGACATCTACTATCAGACCTACGCCAGCGGCGCGGGCACCCTCGACGTGTACCTGTACATCTGGGGTTACTACTTATAGCGTAGCGCGGAGGTGGAGTGCGGTGTCACAACAATGGTCCGAGATCGACCTGGGTAGACTGAGCGACCGCGAGCTACTGCTGCGGGTGGCAGTCCGCGTAAACGATCTGTGCGAGCACGTCGCCAGGCAGAATGGCCGCCTCGGTAAGAGCGAGGAACGGCTGGAAATTCTAGAGGGCTGGCGCAACCGGACGCTCGGCGTGCTGGCCGTGATAACGGCGGCGATCTCGGTGGCGATAAGCGTCGCGGTGGCGCTATTCACGAAGTGAGGTGGAGAGGATGGATATGCAACTAACGGACCTACAGACTACCGCCGGGCTGGCGGTGCTGGTGACGATCCTGGTGCAGGTTGGTAAGCGCTACATCGCGGAGGAACGCGTGCCATTGTTCGCTCTCGGTCTGGGTGTCGTACTGGCTGTGCTGGCGACAGCGGCACTGGGCAACTACGGTGTGCAGGCGGTGGCGCAGGCGATTCTGACCGGCCTACTCGGCGGGGCGGCTGCCATTGGGCTTTATGAGGTGGCGCCACGCGGCCTCCTGCCAACGAAGGAATAGAGGAGTAGTATAGGAGGTATTACCATTCTACACTTAGGTGCCTGGCCCTGGCCTTCGGGCGACATCGATCCATCTGACTTCACAAATCTTCCGTATAATGACCGTGTGCGCCTGACCCACTTCGGCGGGGGCGTGCCCTTTCTAGGCTACGCATTCAGTCCCGGCATGGGCAATTACGCGCCGCAGACCTGGGAGTGGCTGAGCGAGCATGGCTATCGTGACGCTATCATGCGGCTGTGGGGACCGGGTTACCTGGTGGCCCCGGTCGGGTTTGTGCGGGATATCAGCCCGGCCATCGGTAACGCCATCGCCGCAAAATGCGACGTGGCCTTACAGATTGACAACGAGCCAAACATAGAACCACGGGGCACCGCCAGCAGCGCCGTCTATGCTCAGTGGGCGCTGGCCGTGGTAGCTGAGTTGCGCGCGGTCTTCCCAACCTGCAAGCTGATCTCACCGCCTATCGCGCAGGACGCGCCCAACTCGGTCGAGTGGCGGCAGGCGATGCTGCCGGTCGTGGCCCAGTGCGATTATCTAGGCTGGCACTACTACCACGGGCGCAAGCCTGACGACGATGCGGCGGGCGCTATCGAGTCGCCAGAGTGGGCGCGCGAGCATTACTCGGACAAGCCGATGGTCATCTCTGAGTGCGGTTCATTCGCCAACAAGCACGACGTGGGCGCTGTGTTCAGGCGGTGGATGGGCTATCCGTGGGTGCGCTCGCTGCACTGGTTTATTCTGTCGGCCCCCAACTGGCCGCAATTCGCCTTTGGCGATGATGAGGCCAATCTGTGCTATGAATTGTGCAAGGAATGGCGGGCCGTGCGCTCATTTCCGCGGGGCAGCGCAGCTCCCGCGCCGCCGCCAGTAACGCCGCCGGGTGGGGTGGACCTGCACCAGTTGCGCGAGGACATGTCGGCGCAAGACGCGCTCGGCAAAGCAGTGCGTGGCTACGGGCAAGAGATGGTTGACCGGGTGAAAGCGGTCTGGGATAGAGAAGGTTTGGAGGACGTGTGATGTTAGCAGTAGCCGTGATCCCCAGCAATCAGGACAATAACCACCCTCCCGCCGGTTTCCCCGCGCCCTACGATGCCTACTCAGAGGCGGGCGGCGCTGACGAGATAGGCCGTCGTGTGGTGTCTGAGTTCGCCCGCCGGGGTGTCACCGTGAGCTACTGGCGGCCGCTGATGGAAAGTGCGGACACGGCTGGCTACGCGGGCCTGGCAGCGAAGATGCGCGAGGCTTGTAACTGGCTGCGATTACAGCCATTGGGCACGACGATCTGTGCCCTCCACATTCACACTAACGCCGCCCGGACGCCCCAAGAGGGCGCGAGCCACACGGGCTACTGCTATGGCACGGTAGAGGGGGCGCGACTGGGGCGGAAGATAGCGCTCAAGGTCGGGCAGGTGCTCGGCCTGCCAATAGTAGCCTACGATTATACGGCGCGGCAATACTTATTCGACACCCTGTTTCCTGGCATCCCGTCCACCATCCTAGAGATCACACGACACGACAGGTTGCCGGATTTGACTGCCCTCTACGCGCGGATTGACGCCGTGTCCGTGGCCATTGTTGATGGCGCGCTCGCTTGGGCAGGTGAGAACGTGCCCCCGCCTGCCCCTACCCCGCCAGGGCCCGACACACTGCGGCGGGTGTTGGACGACTTGTGGGCGCTCAGTGAGGACACGCACCCGGCGGTGATGAGGGCCAAGACGCTGATCGGGGGTTGGGGCTAATGCGCTGGCTGCGGGCGGTTGCATGTGGTATAATGGACGCGCATCGCCGCCGCTACGGGTAACCCTCGCGCGGGGTCCGCGGTGGTGGCGTTGTGGGGCCGCCAGCTTAATAGGTGCGGCGGCAAGCCCGGTAGGTGTGAGATAGCATCTCTAGGTGGGCAGGCCGGGCAACCTGGGGCGGCAGGCAATGGTCAGCGTGAGAAGGGTTGATCATCTCTCTGGCTGGCATCCGCCCACTATATCCCCCGTGCTAAGAATTAGGTAGTGGATAGCGGTTCCCGCTATCGGCGCCTCTTCCCCCTGGGAGGAGGCGCTTTTAGTCTCCCTCTGCTCCGCATCTGGATCCCCCGGGGAGCAACAGCGAACCGGCCGAGGCCGTCACCGCGTAGAGCGGGGGCGGCCTCCTTTTTTGTCCCAGCGCCAGTAAGCTATTATTGTCAGAATATTTAGTAAAGCCC
>ERZ1292625.2731-Hain-H41-01um-R1-2731-length-15623-cov-4_pt1 | contig 15623 bp, 17 predicted proteins | sample MGYA00564400_ERZ1292625 | MGnify/ENA primary metagenome ERZ1292625 (study PRJEB36523, sample SAMEA6512639) | groundwater metagenome | collected 2019-01-08 | study: AquaDiva: Metagenomics assemblies of 32 groundwater samples | reverse complement strand
AGTTTTCCTTTGGCCAGCCGTTTTACCCTTGGGACCTATGAGCGGTTTTTGTTGCCCGGTTATATCTTGATTGCCGTGCTGTGCGCAGTAGGGTTTGCGCGTGTTCTGGATGCTGCTCAACAGGCGTTGCGGCCATATATGGACAGGAAGAAGCGGCGTATTGTGATTGTTCTGATCGGTATGATCGGCATGATGTACCCGCTTACCCTGGGAGCGATCACGCTCTGGAGGTTTTGGGGGCTCCCGAATGACCGTACCGCCGAAAATCTTGGCCGGGATATTCTCGCCAATGCGCCTTCGGACGCAATCCTCTTACTTTCCCAGGATACGGCACTTTTTACGACGCAGTACGTGCGTTATGTGTTGGGAGTGCGTGTGGACACCGCGGTTATCCATGCTGCCCGGCTTGCACAACCGGATTACCGGATTGTGTTAAGCAAGCATTTTCCCCGGCTTATTATGCCAAACGTCACGCAAACGGAATTTCTTGCAGCCTTTATAAAGGCAAACAGCTCGCCGGCGATACGAATATTTAGTAATATCACCCTCCCCGTCGGTGAGGGATGGTACTGGGTGCCGCGGGGCTTGCTTTATGAGGCCATACCTTCAGCACAGCTTCCGCTGGTTGCGGATATGTCTGCACGGGCGTCTCTCATAGCAGCGGGTATGCATAACCCACGCACAGGCATCCTTTCCCGCTATCCCCACCTCATGCTTTCTGATGTGCTGGACGTGTATGCGAGCGGACATATTGCATTAGGCAAAACATTGGTCCGGGCGGATAAGTGGGAAGAAGCGAAAAAAGAATTTACCGAGGCGGCATCCCTCGATGGGGATACCAGCATCATCGAAGCGTATGAATTATTAGGCCTCACGCAGTTATATATGAAAGACTGTGACGGGGCCCTTCGTTCCTTTCAGGAAGCCAAAACCCGCTCGTTTGCTCCGTCTGCTGCCCATATCCGTCTGGAGTCTCTTACCTACCGCGAATGCGTGGGTGACGAGAAACGGGCGGCTGTACTTTTTTCTGAATATGAGCGCCTCCGGAAAGCTTCAGAACAATCATTAGAATCACTGTAAGCAGCGCGCTTATTGCACTTATGATAAGACCCCAGACAAGACTCACGGGCCGGTAGAAAAAGGTGACCGTGTGTATGCCTTTGGGAACCATGATCGCCCGTTGGGAAAGATTGGCGGCGTATAGCTGGGTCGCTTCCCCATCGATGCGTGCATGCCAACCCGGATAATAGGTATCGGTGAGGATAAGCAACGCGTCTGCGGATGCCTCAACGGTCAGTCGTATAGCTGTCTGCTCGTCTTGTTCCCAGGCGACGGTATTGTTTTCCAGAATGCGCGATGCATCGTCTGTACGCGTAAGAAATTTAGTAAGCCGTGGATTTTTTATAATCTCATGCTGCTCTAAGAGTACGGATTCTCCCGGGGTAAAATTTGGACCGGTGAGTGTGTGTATGGCCTCGGTGAGGGTAGCTGCTGCCGTCGCCTCATGAGTAAGATATGCCCGCGGCAACGCATGTGGGTTGGTGTAGAGTGTAAGGTCAGTATCCCCTTCGTTCCTGTGAGCCGTCCGTATAAGCCCCGGGGCATCAAGCGGCAGAAACGAAAGCACGTGCCGTATGGAAAAAAAATCCAAAAATTTTACCGCGGAAATTGTTGCTGTATGTTCATCCGTTTTGATTGCGTCTGAAAGTAAGCTGTCCGTAAGAGAGGGACGTTTAAGGTATCGGCCCGCGTATACGTTATGTTGGGATACGTGCCAGAGCATATTGCTGTCCGGAGCAATTCCCTCCCGTAGAAAACGATATGGTTTCGCGTTACTCCATCCGGATCCGGTCATGATGCGATTATGCGCCACTCCGTGTCCAATCGTGATTATTCTTTCGGAGCCAATAGATGCTGATAAAGTGGGTGTGTTCATCCAAATACTCGCAGGCTCAATAAGATGATAGGACCACCAGGTGTTTAAAAGTTGCGCGCCATGCAACAGCAGTGCTATACCAATCAGGAGGTACATCCATTGAGTGCGCGCTTGATGACTCACGCGGTCTATCACCACTGCCCCTATCATGGCAATCGCAATACTAGCAATCCAGAGGAATCGTGCGGGTACACGGAAAAGCGTCAGCGGCCAGACACTAAAAAGAATATAGGTTGGTGCATACTTGCCCCCGGCTAACATCAGGGCAGAAACGCTTAGCAGTAACAAAAATATTATAAACCGGTCCTTGCGTAGGAATAACAGACCTGCTGCCGAAAGCAGGATCGGGAGGATTCCGATGTATGCAGTATTTTCCCAAAATATACTTCCGTCAAATGCGTAGAACGGCGGGTAAGTCCCGTATTTCGGATTGCCCAGGGCAAACGGAAGTATGAAGCTTATGAGGTGTTTTATCGGCATGGAATACATCGTAGAGATAGTCGGAGCAAACCCTCCGGGGTCGGTGCCGGCTTTTAGGAATTCCCATGAAGGCAGTATTTGCGCGGCCCCTCCTGCTATTCCAAGCAGTATCCCGATAATCCAGAATGCGCAGGATTTCCATTTTTTTTGTGATAGAGAAAAATATCCTACGAATACTGAGGAAATAACCAGCGTGAGAAATGTTGCCTGAGGAAATCCTGCCGCAATTTGCTGTGCTACGGCAAACGCGAGGAACCCGGTCCACGGATACGGGCCCAGAGTGGTCACGGCTATGCTTAGTGCGGCAATAACCGGCAGCATACTCATGCCCTGCAGCAGGGTGATATGCGTAAGTTGCGTCATCGAAAGACCAGAAAATGTCACCGATACAGCGACAAACCAACTTCCAAGTACAGAGAATTTCATGATGCGGCTCCATACGTACATGCCTATGCCCATCAGAAGCACCGCAAACATCAGCGCAGTGTTGTAAGCGATAACCGGCGGGAGAAAACGGAATAATACAATATTCGGTAAGAACAATGCTCCGGTTTGCCCTTCCGCAAATAATGGAAATCCATCACCGATGTCATTTCGCCACAACGGCAGTGAATTGGATTTGAGTGATTCCGACAAGACATACTTCGTCGCAAAGCTAAAATGCCAGGCGTCGCTTCTGCCATAGTCAGGGGTTACGATCAGGCTCGGTACGGGGTAAAACAACCGAAAGAAAAAAATGGTGACCAAAAGCAGGAGTGAACTCAGTCCGATGCCATCAGCCCAAACTCTTCGCATATGTGGGTAAGTCTACTTTTTTTTCCCGAGAGCCGCAACGCCCTTGATTGTTTGTACAACTTCCTGGATACTGGTACCATGGTTTTTCTATTGGCCATTCTTTTCGGGCTGGTCGTCGGTTCATTCCTCAATGTGCTTATTGATCGTATTCCCCGGGGAGAAAATTTCATCTGGAAACCGTCCCACTGTGATTTCTGTAAAAAACCCCTGCGATGGTTTGAGTTGTTTCCGCTTGTGTCATTTTTGGCTCAGGGCGGGAAATGCCGTCGGTGTAAGAAACGCCTTCCGATGCAATATCCACTCATAGAACTTCTGACAGCAAGCGGGTTTGTCCTCTTGTTGCCGTACGCCGGGGTAACGCCTCTGTACTATGTGCTCACGCTTATTATTTTTTCGATGTCCGTTGTCATATTTTTTATCGACCTTAACCATCAGATAATTCCCGATGGGGCGCTTATTGGTATCGCGATAGCACTGCTCATCCTGGCTATTCCCCTACCGCCCGCATTGCTCTTAGAGCATATCCTCGCAGGAGTCATGAGCGCGTTGGGATTTTTTTCGCTTTGGGTCATTACGCGCGGCCGCGGGTTGGGGTTTGGGGATGTCAAATTAGTTCTCTTGATTGGGTTACTGCTTGGATACCCGCTTACGGTTGTGGCTCTCTATGTCGCTTTCTTGACCGGGGCAACTACCGGTGTCATACTGATAGTAACCAACCGTGCGAAGATGAAAACGCGCATCGCCTTTGGTCCGTTTCTTATCGCGGGCGCACTTTGCGCAATTGTACTGGGTGAACGGATACTCGCGTGGTTTTATATGCTCTTATGAAGGTACAACGAACAAAAAACTCCGGGTTTTCTCTTGTGGAACTTCTTATTACGGTTTCTATTATCGCGATTCTGATTGCTATTGGCGTCGCTTCGTATGCCACGATAAATAGGCAGTCGCGGGATACCAAACGAAAAAGTGATATTGAACAAATTCGATCCGCTTTAGAAATGTATCGGGCTGATAACGGGTCATATCCTTCTGCAGGTAGCGGAAGCTGGGTCGCCGCCTCCAGTGCGACGGATGCACTCATTGGGTTGACCCCGTCGCTCGTGTCCACCTATCTTTCTGTCGTGCCAAGGGACCCGAAATCGACACAAACCTATATGTATGTCGCATCAAACCCTTCAGGAGGAGCCTATTACGGGTATTGTTTGAGTGTGCTCTTAGAAAGCGAAAATCCGACCGATACCTGCACACCATCAACCGGACAAACATATGGTGTAAAAAATCCATGAGGAAGTACGGATTTACCCTTATTGAGCTCCTTATTGTTATCACCATATTGGTTACGGTATTAGGGTTAGGCATTGCCAGTTTCACTACGTTCAATCGCCGTGAACGCCTCAAACAAACTGCCTTGACGCTCAAATCTTATTTACGATTTAGCCAAACAAAAGCGATTTCCGCACAGAAGCCTTTATCGGGCTGCACGACGTACCAAGGCATGCATATAAGCTTTACGAGTACATCCTACTCTATGCAGCATCAGTGCATTCCGGAGGGAGTCGTGGGGGCTTCGGAAAGCATTACTCTTCCCGTTGGAGTTACGTTTTCCCCCATTCCCTCAGCTTTTACGTTTTTGACTCGGTCTAATACGGACACTATTATTACAGATACCGCGATCAGGTTAACGAATGGAATACTCAGTTATAGTTTGGTGATATCTCCGAATGGGGGCGTTCGGGTAATCGGGTTCTAACCTATGAGAAAAAAGCTGTCCGGTGCTAGCGGCCAAACGTTATTGGAGTTGATGGTAGCCATAGGTGTGGTAGCAATTGTTATGACCGCCCTCGTTTCCGCAGTGACTGCCTCGCTTAGGTATAGTCAGGCAACCCGTTTGCGTAGCCGCGGGGTGAAATATGCTCAGGAAGGGTTGGAGTTGACCCGGAAGCTTCGTGACATCAATATATGGACCATATTTCAGGCGTATAGCGACGGGACTGGCAGGTGGTGTCTCAATGAGATTGGTGCATGGACAGTCGACGATGCAAGCGGAGTCTGCCCTCTTAACGCGGGGAGTAATTATTGGCGCCGCGTGAGTTTTGTGTGGAATGATCCGAGAATGGAAGTAACCGTGACCGTTTCCTGGGGTGAACGAACAACGCCGTCTACCGTGGAACTAAAAACATATTTTACCAAATGGAAATAGCTGCAATAGTATGAAACGAATACGGCAACAGTCAGGTTTTACCCTCTTGGAAATGGTCGTTTCCCTTGCTATCGTTGCAATTATCTCCACCGTGCTCAGTCAAGTGTTTATCGTGACACTTCGGACCAATACCAAGACAGAAATTCTCAAAGACATCAAACAAACCGGTGAAATGTCTCTCGAAACCATGGCGCGCTTAATTCAAAGTGCGAAAAGTGTCATAACGACCTGTGATTACGCCGGCACCACGAATCAATCGATAGTTCTTATAAATCCGGATGATGGTCAAACGACGCTTGGATGTGTGCTGGATGGTTCGACAACGAGACTCGCTTCAACCAGTGCCCAGGGAGTGCAATATCTCACGACACCCAATATCACCATGGGAGGGTCAAGCTGTATAACAAGCAGTCTTGAATTTGTGTGCAAAGGAGGCACCGGTGTGTCGTCCAGCGTCACCATTTCGTTTCAACTCGCGCAATCCGGTGTGACTGGGGGGGTATTTGAACAATCCAGTGAAATGTTCCAAACAACTGCCGGGATGAGAAATATTGCGCAGTAAGCCACGATCTTGCCAAGTCGTAGAAAATATATAACAATAGATGTATGAGGAATATGATGCAAAAAAATACCGTATTTGTGCAGGGGCAAATACTGCTTATTACCCTTCTGGTTTTGACCGTTGCGACGACGATCGCACTCTCCCTCATCGGACGGGCCACTATCGACTTGTCTATGAGTAACCAATTAGAGGAATCCACCAGGGCATTCAATGCTGCTGAGGCAGGAATAGAACAAGCGCTTAAATCGGGTTTGGGAACCAACGGACCTTCTGTATTGACCTCAGGGGTTACGTATGACGTGACCGTCAATGCTATAGGAGGTGCTGCAGGAGTATATCAGCTTCCGCATCAAACACCACAGAACGTCACGGAGACCATTTGGCTCGTTGAACATGATCAGACTACGGGATTACTTGACGAAACACCGTATTACACTGCGGGCAGCATAGTGCTTTGCTGGAGTCCCGAAATTGCTCCGGATCCAGCAGCAGGACTTGTTGTCACGGTTTTTTATAAGGAAGGAACCGACGCAACCTATCAGGTGGCCAGGATGGCAGTCGATCCGAATGCAGCCACAAACAATAATAATTTTGATGACACGGGTATCACGATAGATGGTTGCGGATTGAGTTACTATCGTAAGGTGATCAATTTTGCGCCATTAGGGATTACGCCGACCGGAGTTAACGCTGATACCTTATTGGCGCTGCGGATCCGTCCGGTGTATGCCGATACGACGATTGCTTTAGGCGGCGGATCGCCGGGGTTGCCCAAGCAAGGCAATCAAATTGAATCAGTAGGGTCCACGGGTACGGGAGTAAGTCGTAAGGTGATAGTTTTTCAACAATATCGCGCGCCGCTTTCCATATTTGATTCGGTCATATACAGTCAGTCAGCGTTCGGACATTAATCCAGCCTTTCGCGAAGGCTGGACTGCCCTATGAAATCCATTTTAGGTCTTGATATCGGTTCACATAGTATAAAACTTATAGAAATCGGATCTTCCGGTAGTGAGCATCATTTGCTTGCTGCGGGTAGCATTCCGACCCCACCGAAAGCGCTGCAATCCTCATTAGAAGCGGATCATCAGGCAATAGCCAACGCGATCAAGCAGTTGATCAAAGAAACCGGAGCAAAATCAAGTTCGGTGGCGTTCGCATTGCCGGAATCGCAGGTATTCACGCGCGTCATCGAGGTACCTGCATTATCACAGCGCGAATTATCCAGTGCAATAGGCTGGGAAGCTGAGCAATATATTCCTCTGCCGCTTGATCAGGTGAATTTAGATTATTCGATTTTACGTGATGCAAAGGATACCGGTACGGACAAAATGGATATACTTTTAGTCGCGAGTCCGAAGACGCTGCTTGAGAAATATTTGACGATCATTGAAGCGGCTGAACTTATACCGGTGGCTGCGGAAACAGAGATTATTGCCACAGCCAGAGCGCTGTCACGGTCAGTGGCAGCCATAAAAAACGCGGCACTTTTGGTATCCCTCGGAGCACAGACGACTGACCTTGCAATTCTCCGTGGTGGCGTACTTGCGTTCACCCGTTCCATTGCAGCAGGAGGAGAAGCATTATCGCGGGCGTTGGTTTCTGGATTGGATTTCAATGCGAATCAGGCAGAAGAATTTAAACGGACCTATGGTCTGGAGCAGGATAAATTGCAGGGGAAAATTGTAACCGCGGTGAAACCCATCATGGATACGATCATAGGAGAAATGAAGCGGGCACTCGCCTTCTATAGTGAGAAACATAAAGACGAACGGGTAGAGGTGACGTTATTATCAGGAGGAACGGCAAAACTTCCGGGAATGGTTGTCTATATCGCACAAAACATGGGTATTGAAACGCAACTTGCCAACCCGTGGGTAGGTATTAAACGTGATCCGCGGTTTGCCGTGTTGGATAAGGAAGGCGCGACATTCACGGTTTCCGTTGGACTCGCTCTTCGGGAGTAGGTAGCGCAAATGAGCAATTCAGAAATTAATCTCATTAAAAAAGATGCCAGCAGTTTCCGAAAGTTAGCATTTCTTGAAGAAAAACTGCGTATAGCCACCGGATGGTTTTTGGGACTATTATTCGTGGCAGGTCTTACCATCGGCATAAGTTTCCTGGTAATGAGTTCGCGAATGAAGACGCTGGAAAGCAGGAAAATCGAGCTTACCAAACAGATTAATCTCCAGACGGTCAAAGAGGGCATTCTCCTGTCTCTCAAGGAACGGACCGGCATTGCCGGGAAAGCGTTGGATGCTGCCAAACCTTGGGGCAAGCTGTTTACGCTACTCGGTTTGATAGCAAGTGAGGCAAATTATAACGCACTGAGTATCGAAGAATCCGGCAGGGTTACCGCAAATATATACCTCGGCAGTATTGATGAGGCAGTAGTGGTCGTGTCAAACACAATTTCGCTTGCGGATGAAAAAATGCTTCGCTCGCCACAACTTATTTCGTTCGTATTTAAGGAAGACGGTATTGTCCAGCTAAGCCTGTCATTTCACCCGGCTCTTTAAGCGTATGAAGCCTATTGATAAATTTATCAGAACCTATCAGAGCGTCATTGTTTCCGCCTCCCTTCTGGTGTTTTGTCTTATTGGTACGGTGTTTGGCGTGGCCCCTTCTTTGCTGAAGGTACAGGAACTCGCCGGGGAAATTCGTGAAATATCAGGACAAACAACAGGGTTGCAGAAAAAACTTGATGCCTTAACAAATCTGGATGAAGAAACGCTCCGGCGTCAGCTGACGATTGTACTCTCTGCTGTTCCCGCCGAACGGTCGTTTCCCACGCTTTTTGAAACGATTGAAGGAATTGCAATTCAGTCCGGAGTCAACGTTGAGCAAATGCATCTTACCGGGGGTACAACGCTTGCGACCCCATCTGCCACGAAAGTTTCTGCAGCCGATAAGAAGCTGGGAACAAGAACCGTTCCGTTCTCTGTGACCATCAGCGGTTCGTTACCGGCAGTCCAGCAGTTTATTGCGCTCGCGCCAAAGGTGCGGAGATTGCTTCGTATCCGTACGTTCTCTATAGCGTTCCCCCGTGATGTTCGGCCACTCACGGTCGCGATAGAAATGGATGCGTTTTATGAGCCGTTGCCGACCAGCTTAGGAACCGCTATAACTTTGCTTCCCGCCCTTTCTGCAGCCGATGACGTGATTATTACCCAGCTTGGAGAGTTACCGCTCATTACTCAGGATAATGGCGACTTGCCTCCCCCGCTTATCGGGCGTGTGAAGGAGAGTCCTTTTTCTCCCTAAGAAGATCCGGTCTGCGGTTTTTGGTTCGTTGCAATGCTTTTTGATTTTTCCACGTCTCTATGGCCGCATGATTGCCTGACTTTAATTCCAGGGGAACTGTTTTTCCGTCATAGCTATCCGGTCTGGTATATTGGGGATACTCGAGAAGTGACGATTCAAATGACTCATTCGTTGTCGCATCTGGCTTTAATACTCCGTGGATAAGACGGGTTACTGAGTCAGTAACCACCATAGCAGGAATCTCTCCGCCGGTCAGTATATAATCTCCGATCGACAATTCCTCGTCCACGAGACTCCGGACGCGTTCGTCAACCCCTTCATAATGGCCACAGAGCAATATCACGTGGTCTATCTTGGCGAGCTCCCGTGCTTTTTGTTGTGTATAGCTGTGTCCTTGCGGGTCGAGCAGGATGACGCGGGTACTCCCGGTAGGTTGGGATGCCCGGGCATGCCGGATTGCTTTGTCGACAACGTCAACACGAAGTACCATGCCGACCCCCCCACCATATGGATGGTCATCGACCGATCCGTATGCGTCACTGGCAAAATCACGAAGCTGGATATATCGGATATCAAGAAGCTGTTTTGATACTGCACGTTTTGTGATCGAGAAATCAAATACTCCAGAAAACATTTCCGGGAAAAGCGTGATAATGGAGATTCGCATAGCTCACTCTTGGGGTGCACTTTCTGCTATCTCGATGTCGACGTAGATATTCCGTTTGGCGGCAATTACTTTCATAAGATCCCGTAGTGCCCGGATGATGCGCCCGCTTTTGCCTATGACTTTTCCGATATCCTCGGCGTGTGTGTGAATGGTTAGAATCGTTGCCTCTCCGTCGACGCGTTCGTCGATGACGATGCTCTCCGGGTGATCAACAAGGGAACGAATCAAAAAATCGAGTGTATCTTTCATGAAGTTTTTTCGAGTAAGCGGGAAACTCCCGTCGTCACCTGTGCGCCCTGTGATTGCCAAAAGGTAAGCCGTTCACGGTCAATAGAAAATTGAGCAGGTTTGACTAACGGGTTGTAAAATCCCAGTGTTTCCACGGGAGTTCCGTTTCTGCGCTTGCTTTCGTCAATGGCCACGATACGAAACGTGCGTCTATTTTTGGACCCGAATTGTGCGAGGCGAATCTTTACCATAGAAGCCTTATTCTATCAGATATCCCCGCTCTTCTCAAGCGCATTCTGCGCCGCATACTGTTCTGCTTCCTGCTTGGATTTTCCGATACCACTCCCCAAAACGGTGTCACCGGTTCCGACCTCCACCCAAAACGTTTTATTATGATCAGGTCCTTCGCTTTTGGTAACCCGGTATATTGGGGACGCTTTCGTTTTTTCCTGCGTCAGTTCCTGAAGTAAGCTCTTGAAATCGACGTAGCTTTTGGTTTCTATAATCGTCTCTGCTTTGTACAGAAGATGGCCAATGAGAAATTGCCTGGCTGCGTCGATACCGGAATCCAGAAATATCGCCCCTAACAACGCTTCAAAACTGTCTGCCAGGAGTGATTCGTTTACCCGTCCTCCGGAAGATTCTTCTCCCCGGCTCAGGAGCAGCAATGTTCCGAGACCTAATTCAGAAGCGACCGTGCCTAAACTTTTGGTTTTCACCAGAGTTGAGCGGATGTTGGTCAGTGTTCCTTCAGGGAATTTCGGATAGGTTGTATAGAGATATTGGGAGGTAATAAATGACAGGACTGCATCGCCCAAAAATTCCAGGCGCTCATTGGACTCTTTGTATTCCTTGGATTCATTCAGATGTGACCGATGAATAAACGCCTGTTGTAAGAGGTCGCTGTTTTTGAACGTCACGCCGATTTTTGCCTGTAACTCATCTAAGGTCATACGGAGGTATCAGCTTCTTTTATAATAGTGCCTAAAACACCATTAATAAATTTGGCGCTATGCTCATTACCAAATGATTTACCCAGTTCAACTGCTTCATCGATGACAACCTTTTTTGGGTTCGCTGCTTCAAACATAAGCTCCCAAACGGCAAGTCTCAAGATAGCAAGATCAATTTTCGCAATTTTCGCAAGCGGCCACTCCGGCGCGGCTTTTTCTATAAACCGGTCAATCCCGGTAAGCTCATCAATAATCGGTGCGGTTTCCGCATGCGGACGGGTTTGCCGGAAGCTGTAGCTGAATAATTGTTGCATCCTCGTAATACGTTTTTGATGGCGAGGGTCATTTGCGGTTTTCATGAAGCCTGCGGGATAACGGTTCCTTGATAATCGTCCATTGGTATGTGATGCCAATGAGCAAGTATCAACAAACGAGTACCTTATGCACTCTTTTTTGCTTTTTTCACTTTTTGGGTAACGACAGCTTTGCCCGCATAGAAGCCGCAGAATTTACATGCACGATGGGAAACGCGCGGTTTGCCGCAGTTACTACACACTAACAGCCCCGGCAACTTCATCCGGATGCTTGCGTCACGTTTGCCTTGGCGTCTCGTACTGTGTCTTCGTTTTGGTAGTGGTGTCATAGTTACGACTGGATGCTCTCTATTTTACTCTCCTCAAGCCGTTCTCTCAAGAGGGGAAACCTGGTTAACTGCGGATCGACACGCGTCAGGCTTGTTACCGCCCGTTTCACCCGATCGACGAGTTTGGTATCAGAAAGCGTTGCGAGGGTAAAACCGGGTAGCCCGTGTTGGCGCGTCCCAAAGAGCTCTCCCGGCCCCCGGAGGGCAAGATCCAGCTCAGCCAGAAGCGGTCCGCTATGCTCTGTTTCCAGTGCTTTGAGTCGGGTTATCACCTCAGGAGATTCCTGCTCCGTAAATAACAAACAGTATGAGGACTTCTCGCGTCTTCCCACTCTCCCCCGTAGTTGGTGAAGCTGTGATAAACCGAACCGCTCAGCGGCTTCAATAACCATAATTGTTGCTTCAGGGATATCAATACCGACCTCGACAACCGGGGTTGCGACCAAGATGTCGTCTTTCCGGTCATGTAAGCGTTCTAGTGCTTTGGTCTTTTCTTCATTTTTCATGCGTCCATGCAGCAAATTTACCCGAAGCGGCGCAAAAATTGTTTTGAGTACTGCAAATTCCGAAGTGGCTGCTTTGACGGTCTTGAGCGTTTCGCTTTCATCAATGAAGGGACAAATAATAAACGCCTGGGAATGGGTCGTGGTAAGTTCTTTTTTTATCCATTCGTAGGCCGCCATCCGTTTTTCTTTGGGAACTACCCAGGTTTTCACCGGTTTGCGGCCGGTGGGTAATGTGCGCAGCACGCTCATATCAAGATTTCCGAAAACGGTTTGGGCAATGGTGCGGGGTATCGGGGTAGCGGTCATGGTGAGTTGATGCGCCATGTCTTTGCTGTCCGTTTGTTGCCGTAGAATTGCCCGCTGACGTACTCCGAACCGTTGTTGTTCGTCTATCACGATAAGTCCCAAAGGAGGAAGGTTTACGCTGGGTTCAAGTAACGCATGGGTGCCCACGAATATTCCCGGTCCGGCAAGGGTTTGATTTGCATTTTTTTTCGATGAGCCGCCAAGCAGTAAATAAACCGGAATACCGTGCGGCTTTTCCAGAATGTTTCGTAATGTCGCGGCATGCTGAGCAGCAAGTATTTGTGTCGGAGCAAGTAATACCGAACTTATACCCTGACACCAGGCGGCATACATGCCTGCGGCTGCTACCACCGTTTTTCCGGCTCCCACGTCGCCTTCGAGTAATCTGTTCATGGGAACCGACTGCTCCATATCCGTGAGGCACTCGTTGATGGCGGTCACTTGATCGGGAGTCAGAGTAAACGGAAGATGGGTAATAAATGTATTTTTTTGCTCAGCGTTTACTCTGAATGAGAGGCTCCGGAGTGTCGTTTTCCACGCCAGCTTCTGTTGTTGTGCACGAAGCACGAGCATAAACAATTCGTCAAACGCCAGCCGTTCCCGGGCAAGACGTGCGGCTTCAAGGGTCGGCGGAAAGTGAATGGTTTGTATCGCTTCCCGAAGTCCCATCAAATGCTGTACCCGAAGAATTTCATCCGGAAGTTGTTCCTGCACCAAAGGTAAACTTTGTTCCAGGACGTATGCTATTCTGCCGCGAAGCCATTTTGAAGAAAGACCGCTTGTTTCCGAATACACCGGGACGAGTCTGCCGGTGTGCAAGCTCGTCTGTCGGTCCGCGGAGGCCTGCAACACTTCGTACTCGGGTGACGTGAGTACGATTTTTTGGCCAAACCAGTCAACTTTTCCCGAAGCGCTCAGGGTGTCCCCTTCTTTGAGAATCTTAACCAGGTAGGATTGGTTAAACCACATAAGATCAATGTGTCCGCTTTCATCGCGAATGCGTCCCATGACGAGTCGTTTGCCGTTTTTGGTCATAAATGTGCGGATGTATTCCAGTACGCCGATGACGGTCACTGTTTCACCGGGACGAACGACCGATGCTGAGGAGACGAGCGAATAATCGTTATAGCGGAACGGAACGTAGGTAAGCAGGTTGTAGACCGTTTCTATGCCGAGTTTTTTGAGGAGGGTGGCCATGCGGGGGCCGACTCGAGGAACGTATTGCACGGGAGAATCGAGGGTCAATTCCATGGAATAAGTATACGCTTACTGTAGTCCGCCAGCTAGCAGTGGCACGAAGGAGGTCGCGATCAGCGCGATAGTCGAAATGATGACGATCACTTTCCACACTTTTTCGTGTTTTCGAAAAAAGTTCATATTATGTTGTTATTGTAACAGCTTTTCTCCCGACTTCAATAGTATCCCCGGGGTGCAGTGGTACCGGAGTCTTGGAAAGTTGTGCGGGAACGCCGTTTATTTTTACTGCTTTTTGCTCCACGAGGCGCTTGGCCTCTGACTTACTCGAAGCCAGGCCGAACGCAACAAGAGTATCAGCGATGGGGCTGCCCGTTTTGAGCGTATTGAGGGAAACCTTTGGCAAGTCGGACTGTGCTATCTGTCCTTTTTGAAACCGTGTTTCAAATTCCTGATTGGCGGAGTCAGCCGCTTGAGGAGAATGGAGCTCTTTCACCAAGAGGCGCGCGAGTTCTTTTTTTAACACCATGGGGTTTTCTTTATCTGCCAAGCGTTTCTTTACCGTTTCGATATCGTCCATAGAAACATTTGTCGCCAAGGTAAAGTATTGAATAATTAATTCATCCCGTAACGACATCACTTTCCCGAACATTTCATTGGGTTCATCGGTTAACCAAATGGCATTCCCCCAGCTTTTACTCATTTTTCTGCCGTCGGTCCCTTCCAGGAATCCGTTGGCGATGATAAACGACTCTTTGGTACGGAGATCTTTTTGTAAAATGCGGCCAGCCTGCATGTTAAACGTTTGATCCGTTCCTCCCAGCTGGATATCCGTATCCATATAGTAACTGTCGTATCCCTGCATGACGGGGTACAGCAATTCATGAAGTCCTACTTTTTTGCCCTCCGTGAGACGCTTTTTGATAAGTTCCCGGCTGACAAATTCCCCGGCAGAAAAATGCTGGGCAAGTTTCACAATGTCCGTAAATGCCAGTTTCTGAAGCCATTCGCTGTTGAATTTGACCATTACCTTAGAAAAATCCAGGACTTTTTCTGCCTGCTTTTTATACGTTTCAAAGTTGGTCCTGATTTGTTCACTGGTTAGTACCGGCCGTTCCGCATCTTTGTCGGAGGTATCGCCGATAAGCGCGGTAAAGTCGCCGATCAAAAATGTGACGTTATGTCCGAGCTCGGCGAATGCGTTGAGTTTCCTCAAGGGGACTGCATGTCCTATGTGGATCTGGGTGGCTGTGGGGTCAATGCCCAAATACACATTCAGCTTTTTGCCGCTGGCAAGCAGCGAGCGAAGCTTTTCTTTGTTCGGGATAATATTTTCGACTCCACGAGTCAGTAATTCTTCAATTGCATCCATAATTGCTCCTTTACTATAGCACAAATGAATTATATTCCGCTTCTACAAAATTTGGTAAGAGCGCTAATCAACGCCAGATTCTCTTTGTGTTGTTTCACCGTGATACGCACAAAACGCATATGTTCTAATCCGTTCATCCGGTTAAAGTCTGCAGTGAGTATTCCTTCATGCAGTAATAACGCATGAATATTTTTGGTTTTATGGCGCAGTAAAAAAACATTCGTATGCGATGAAGCCCCGATTTCCAGATCCGGTAATTTTCGGATGGCACGAAAGAGCCAGGCACGTTCTTTTGCAACCATTTTCTGTATACGGATAAGATGCCGGGTATCCTTGAGTGCGGCCTCCGCGAGCACAAGAGATACGTGGGATACCGGAAAATTGAGCCGCCAGGCGTCTATAGTCTCAATGACCTCCGGCTGCGCGATGAGCATTCCCACGCGGGCGCCCGCCAAGCCGAATGCTTTGGAGAATTTTCTGGGGACTATGAGATTCTTATGAGACCGCAATAAGTGAA
>ERZ1292625.2729-Hain-H41-01um-R1-2729-length-15624-cov-34_pt1 | contig 15624 bp, 21 predicted proteins | sample MGYA00564400_ERZ1292625 | MGnify/ENA primary metagenome ERZ1292625 (study PRJEB36523, sample SAMEA6512639) | groundwater metagenome | collected 2019-01-08 | study: AquaDiva: Metagenomics assemblies of 32 groundwater samples | reverse complement strand
ACGTCCACGGGTTCCACGTCGTCGCGACGGCGACCACGGGGCGCGGGTCGTCGTGTCGAAGGCCGACCCGGTCGAGCAAGGCGGCGCGCGCCCCCGGTCGATCGGTCGACAGGACGGGCGTCGCCCACGAGCAGCCCGTCGCGGGGAATCTCGGCGGCGAGGTGCTGCCCGGGTAGGCTCGACCAAAGACGGGTATCAACCGCCGCTCGTCGTACTCGGAGAACACGGGGATCGCGTCCGCCTCGAACTGCTCCGGCTCGTAGGTGTTCCCCCGCGACGCGAGCGAGTGCCGGAGCGACACGATCTCGGTCAGGCTCGGCAACAAGGCGCGGAGGGGGGCGAACGGGTAGTCGGCGGCGAGCAGGTAGTCGGCCCCGACCGCCGCGCGTTGGAGTCGGGCCTTCGTGTCCTCCGCGCCGGTCCACCAGTCGTGGTGGTGTCCCGGCCGGTGCCCGACCTCGACGACCTCGTGGCCCGCCCGCCTTGCCGCCGCGACGGCTTGTTCGAGGCACCAACGATGGAAGGGAAGTTGGGAAAAAGCTACGAACTTCACCGCTACCCCCAGCCGATTACGCGGATCGCCACCTGTTGCTCGTGTCCCGCAGAGCAGTAGGCGATATACTCACATTTCAGGCCGCTTTCTTGCAAGGCGCGGAACTCGTGCTCCTGCCATGCCGGATATCCGAGCAGCTCATCAAAGACGATGATCCCACCGGCGGGCATCTTGTTGCGTAGGAAGCCGAGCGCAGACTTGGTTGACGAATACAGGTCGCAGTCAACGTGTGCGAACCCGATCGATCCAACCATCATCTTCTCGAACGCCGGCAGCGTCTCTGAGAATACTCCGACGACAAACAGGGCACCGGGACAAACGGGGGCAACGCCGCCGGTCGAAAAGTGTCCGGCCTTGACCTTCCCTCCGGTGTCGACCCATTCCTCGGGGAGCCCCATGAACGAGTCGAACCCGATCAGGCACCCCTCTGCGTTCATACGCTTTCGCTCAGCCGAAATGAACGAGATCGACGCGCCCTGAAACACGCCGAACTCAACCGCGTGCTGCGACGCGTCCGATTGTTGAACGCACCACGCAAGGAACTCGTCGCGATCTGGAAACGCCCGCGCTGGCCTGAGGTTTTCCCACTTCCACGCGTTGCAATTGTGGAGCCAGTTCACGGTGCGTTCCCGAGTCGACACCAGACCAACGCGTCTACACGACGGTCGTGGTACTCGGCGTGGAGCATCTCGACAGACAGTCCGGCTTTCTTCGCGTTGATCGCGACACTTTCAACGACCTCGCCGATTGCGAGGTTGCGATAGTAAGGCTTTCCGTCCACCAATGGCGCGACATCGAGTTCGTGCGGCTGCTCGTCGGGGCCAGCCCACGTCAGGAACAGCCATCCCCCGTCTCGGATCGACCGCACGATTGAGCCAATCGTGTCGTTCCAGTGTGGGTCGTGCTCGAACACCTGACAGCAGATCGCTACGTCGGCCTGGACATCAACCTCGTGGGCGAGGGCTACGATGTCCACGCCCGGTCCGTCCCGCCAGTCGATCCCGGTGTAGGACGCCGCGCCACGGAACAACGGTCGCGGGCTACCGTTCATGTCCATCGACCCGAACTCGACCACGCGCTTTCCGCGAGGGTTCAGCCCGGACTCCGGAATCGACTTGTGCAGGAACCTCATGATGGGTGGGTGCATCAGGGGCACCACGACAGCATGAACCGAACCGCGCTCTCGTGTCGGATGCACTCTCGCACCGGCATCGGCAACTCCGTAGTCGTGACGTGATTGCGTGCGTGTTGAATGTTCAGCCCCGACGCGACGATGGGGCGGTGCCCGGCTTTGGCAAGCCGAAGGCTGAAGTCCACATCCTCATAGTAAAGGAAGTAGCCAGCATCGAACCCGCCGCAGTCCCGTGCCGCCTCGGCGTCGCACAGCATCCAGTATCCGGCTATCCACTCAACCAGTTGCGGGGACGGCTTGATCTCGCCGATGTTCCTGCCGACTTCGCGGACGCTAGCCGTCAAGAAGTGTTCTACGACGCCGCCCGACGGCCCAACGACGGCGTATTTCCCGTTCTCGGCGGCGCATTTAGAGAGCGTGATTGCTGCTCGAACGCTCTGAGCGTCGAAGGTCACGTCCGACTGCGTGAACAGCACCCACTTTCGATCCGCGACCGAAAGACCGGCGTTGCACACCGCGCCGAACCCAGTGTTCGGAACGGATACGCGGTGCTCGCCCGCAGGCAGGAACATATCGATCTCGCCGCCTCCGACCGAGACGACGACAAGCTGCGCCCCCAACTCGACGGACACGGCCTGCGCTCGAACGATGGCGGCCATTGTCCGATGGTCGTCGCCCATCACTACCAGAACGATCGACACCGAGTCGGAGGTTGTGTAGGCTGATTGCTGACCTTTGATCCCGCACCGAAGGTCGGCCTGCAACGTGCCTCGGTCTTGCCTACGGACGGGAATATCCAGCGCGGAATGATCGCGCCACGCCGCAACAGCCGGCCAGTCCTCCGCACGCCACTCCAAAATAACGCTGGCCGACTCCGACGCAACGCGGTTCAGGATTGACGCCCGCTCGGCCTCGGTCAGTTCATCGATCACGTTGCTCAACCTAAGCCCCTCCGAGGTCAGGATATCAACGGTCGATTTCGTTCGCGTCTTGACGTGGACGCCGTCCTTGGTTTCGAGAATGAAGGTCGGCGTCTGCATCTGTACGGGTAACATCACCGCCGGCCCACGGTCAGCGACATTCCAGGGGCGACCGGGACCACGCGCCGAATCCCGTCGTCGCCGAACAACCGAACGAGGCTCTGCGACCACTCAACGTCGGTCAGCCCCGCCCGGCGGAACAGCAGCGCGATCTCGTCCGGGTCGCGCCAGTAGACCGTTTCTTCGAGCCGCATCGTCCAGTTCCCGGCCTCCGGCCCGTACAGCCGCGTGATCCTCGTCGTCCGGCTCGCGTCGACCACCGTGTAGGTCGTGCGCCGGACCCAGGGCGGCGACGTCGGGTCGTTCGGATCAGCAACCGTCGAGTCCACCGTCCGGCTCTCGTGGAGCTTGGGGACGAACGTCTCGACCGCGACCACCCCGCCGGCCGCCGCGACTTCGGCCATCGCGTCGACCGCCTCGGCTTGTTGCCGGTGCGGCAGCAGGAACAGCGAGGAGTAGGCGCAGATCACCAACGCCGGCCGCGGGCCGGCCGCCCGGAGGTCCTCGATCCGGGACGCCTCGCCGCTCGCCGCGACGATCCCGACGCCCCGGGCGAGCGCCGCGAACGTCGCGCTCTGGTCGACCCCGTACACGTCTCGCGGTCCGACGAGGTGCTTCGTCGCCCGGCCGTCGCCGCAGCAGACGTCGAGGATCGGCCCGGCCGGAGCCGCGTCGACCAACGCCGACCACGTCGTCAGGTCCTCCGTTCGGCGGCCGAAGTCGAGGCGGTAGACGTCGGCGAGGGTCACGTCATGGATCGGCGGCATCAGGACTCCCGGCGACGGGTAACGGGGAAGGACCGCCGCGCGCCGGCCCGAAACTCAGCCAAGAATCGGGGGCCGACACGCGGCGGGAGGTCGGCAAAATCGCCGGCCACGGGTCAGCGCGTCGGGGTCGCGCCTGTATCGGTGTCGGTATCGCGGCCGTCGGGAACGCCCGTGAACACGCCGCGCTCGGGGGCCTTGTCCTTCCCGTACACGGCGGTTTCGCGGTAACCGCGGTCCTCCGTGTCCAACCGAGAACGTTCGATGTGAACGCGGCAGTCGAGCGGCAGGAACACGACGACGGGATCGCCCGCCGCCCCGCTGTGTACGGCGCGGATCATCCCGACCCGAACCGGGACGGGGACATCGCCGCGCACCACGATCACGTCGCCGCGACCGATCCGGAGCCGGTGGAACGCGAACCGGGCGAGCCGCTCGACCACGCGGGCCGCGAAGGCCGCTCGCGGGTCGGTCAGGGGTACGGCGTCGAGAGGTGCTCGGTCGGCGGGGTAGGTGGTTCCGCCGACACGGTGGTCGACGTCAGAAGTGATATTCATGGTGCGGGCGTCCTCCCGGGTTTCTTGCCTTTGTTGACGCGACCGCGCCATGCGGAAGCGATCGTTCGTTCTTCGTCGGTCCGAGCCGACGACGTTCGTACTCGGCGCGCGATCGCGTAGTGCTTGGTGCAAAGCCCGTTCGAGAAGTACGGGCCGCCGCAGCCCGGTACAGAGCAGACCTCACAATCGCCGCCGCGGGTGTAGTCGCGGCCGAGGATCGGGCCGGAAACGTGCGCCCACGTCCGGCCGACGAGCAACCCCTGAACCGCGCCGAACGTCGTCCCGTATTCGGCGGCGAGGACGTGCATCGTCTTGTCCGTGTCACGGTACGCGTCTCGGATCGCCCGGACGGTATCGGGCGAGATTTTGGCGTTGCCATGAAGGAGAACAGCCGTCGGTAGGCCAAGCGTCATCTGCTTTCCGGCTGGAAGCCGCATCTGCGCGATCGGTTCTTCGACCATGACGAGCCGGCCGTCTTGGACGTCGAGGTCGCGATACCAGCCGGCACGCTGCCCGGTCATTCGGAGGTGGCAGTTCGCGCAGCGGACGTCGCACTTCGCGATCTCGGCGCGGACGGCGTCCTCGGTTTTGTAGAGACTCGCCGCCGCCGAAAGGTTGAACGACTTGTCGCCCCGAACGTGGTCGAACGTCAACACGCGGAAGTCCGCTTCCCCGCAGTCGACGCAGGGCGTCGCGGCGAGGTGTCGAAGGACCAACAGCCGGACGCCACTCCCCTTGTACCGGTCGCGGTTCCTCGCCGATTGACACGCGCGGCATTCGGCGCACCGGCCCGTTCGGTGTGTGGTCGTTCGGTTGAATTCCTCCGGCGGCTTGACCTCGTTGCAGCGCCGACAGCGGAGCGGCTCGGTCGGGTAGTCCCCCGCGGCCTCGATCTCCGCGCGACGACGATCCGAGTAGGCCCGCTGGCACGCCTTGCACGCCGACTGCGTCGAGACGCGGCCCCCACGATACCGCTTATGGAAGTCGGACGCCGGCAACGCCGTCTTGCACTTCGCGCATACAACGATATCGCAATCATCCACGCGGCATCCTACTTCGCGGCGATACCGTTTGCAACACCCATCGTCACCCGTTTCCTGTCACGAGGGCACAATCGCAAGAGCGCCTCCTGCGTCGCGTCGTGACGGGCCTGAATGTCGGCCTGCGTGGTGCCGTCTGCCCACGAATGGACGAGGCCCGACTGCTCGTCGCCGCCGACCACGAAGAAGTGCCGATAGCCCTCCCTCGTCGCCTTCGCCTTGTCGATGATCAGCCCGACCTGCTCCGGCTTCTCCCAATCGGGCGTGCCCGGCAGCGGGACGTAGGTCGAAAGAATCCAGTCGGAAAGCCACGGGGACACGCTTTCGAGGAAAGCGTGGAGGATGAACACGTCCTCCCACGTCTCCCTCGCCGCCCCGACCATGATCGAGCACCGCGCGTCGATCCCAGCCTCGGCGACGTTGCGGATCGCCTCGCGGTTCTGCGCGACCGTCGTCCCCTTGTCCATCGCCTTCAAGACCTTGTCGGAGCCGGACTCGACGCCGATGCAGATCGCTTGGCATCCGCTTTTCGCCATGTACGCGAGCATCTCCCGGTCGCCCGGCCGGACGCAGAGGTTCGCCCGCGTCCAACCCCGCCAGAGGACGCCGCGCTCGACCAGCCCGTCGCAGAGCTTGTAGATTTCCGACCGCTTCCGGGCGGTCAACGTGTCGTCGAGGAACAGGATGTTTTTGATCCCGGTCGTCCGGTAAATGTCGTCGACCTCGGCGAGAATCCGATCGGCGCTTTGGTAGCGGGTCGCCCCGCTGCCGTGGAGGCTCTCTTGCTGACACCACCGACAACGCGCCGGGCAACCCCGCGAGTTCGTGATGTTCGTCGCCCGCGCCCCGGCGATCATGCGCGTGTACCGGGGAAAGTCGAGCATGTCCCTCGCCGGGAACGGAAGTTGATCGAGCGGGTCGATCTCGGTCCCGCGGACGACCCAACCGGCCCCGCCGGTCGCCTTGCGCGCGCCGGGGGTGGTCAACGGCTGCGCCATCGTCCAGCCCGATTCGACGGCGTCGAGCAGGTCGAAGAACGCTACCTCGCCCTCGCGTTCGATCACGACGTCGAAGTTCCCGCCCTGCATCGCGACGGCGTCGCAGCACTCGTCGGGAAGCGCGCTGGCGTGCGACCCTCCGGCGACGATCAACGCGCCCGGCTCGCGCTTCCGGAGTTCGGCGGCAAGGGCGCGGCCGTGCGGGAGTTGCATCGAGGCGAGCGACAACCCATAGACCCGAGCGCCCGTCGGGATCAGCGACAGGCACCGCGCGATCGAGAAGTCGTGCGTCCAATGCCCGTCGGCCGGCCAGTCGCCGAGGCACTCGACGTTCAGGTCGACGATCCGCCAGTCCTCGGTTGACCGGCCGTGAGCGCGCGCCCAGCCGGCCAAATACGCGAGGCCCAACGGCGGGGCGATACGCGGATCGATCATCGCAGGATTCGGGGGGGCGACGAGACAAACTTTCACAGAACACCTCTCGGGAAGTGAGTCAGCGGCCGATGGTCCGCGGCGCTGATCCCCGTGTATCCGAGCACGGCGCGTGCAGCGGCCGACGACTTGTCGATCGACTCGCGCAGCCATCGCGGACACGCCTTCTCGGCGTCGTGCGACCAACCCGAATCGAGGACGCGGCCGAGCGCGCGCACCTTCCGCCAGCGGCACTCTGGCACAACGGCACCGCTGGCCCTGACCAGGGTGCGAAGGCCGGCGTATACGCTCGCTTGGTCGATCCCGTAGTCGAGCAAGAACATCTCGTGAAGGCGTCCCTTCGACTCGTCCGGATCGAGGTCGAACCAATCGGTCGTGCAGTAGCTCCGGAGCACGTTGAACGTGTAGAGGCCCATCCCATCGCCGCGGAGCGTCTCCTCAGGCGGCGGTAGCGAGCCGATCGACTTCACCCCAGCCCCGACAGGGTCGACCATCGCGCCGATCACGTTCGAGCGGTGCCGGCCGACGGCGGCGACGTAGGGGTACAGGTGCCCCGTCTCGCCGAGCCCGTCCCGGTCGAGCCAGTAGTGGTACAGGCTGAAGTACCACGACCACGGGTCGCGGACCGTCCCGACGATCGGAACGTCGGCGGCAGCGATCCGAGCTTGCCACGCCATCGAGTGCGCGTCGATCGCGTCGGTGACGTTCGCCTCGACGGTCCCGACGAGGCCGAGGGCCGCGAGGGCGCGAGAGAAGTAGGTCCCCGCCGTCTTGGGCATGTGGACGTAGGCGAATCGGCCGGGGACCACGACGCTCGGCATCAGGTGTTCGCTCCGTAAGCGTCGATCAACTCGTCGAGGTCGCGTTCGGACAGGAACGACCGAACGGCCTTCCACCCGCACTCGGTCGTCGTCAGCGACGAGTCGAGCCCATACGCGAAGTCGTGGCCGGGCCGGTCCTGCACGAACGTCGTCCGGTCGGGGCCTGGATGACGCAGGCCGCGTTCCTCGACCCTCTCGGCCAAGGCCTCGACGACGAGCCGGTTCGAGCCGCGCCGGCCGGAGCCCGCGTGGACGACCCCGCACCTCGGCGACGAGGCGAGCAGGGACACGCCGCGCGCGTCCTCGTCGATCGCGAGGTGGACGAGCAGGCGGGCGACGTCCTCGACGTGGACCCACTCCCTGACCTGCCTCCCATCGCCGTAGAGCGGGACGAGTTCGTTCGAGCAGAGCTTCCGGACGGCGACCGGGATCAACTTGTCGGTGGCCTGCCCCGGCCCGTACAGGTTCGTGGGGCGGACGATCACGGCGTCGAGCCCGGCGCACCGGACCTCGGCGAGCACGGCGGCCTCGGCGGCGATCTTCGACGCGGCGTAGGGCGAGCCGGGCGGGTAGGGCGCGCTGGACACGTCAGCGACGTCGATCTCGCCGCCCGTGATTCGCCCACCGCCGTTGATCAGCGGGCCGGCGATCCAGCGATCGCCGAGCACTTCGTCGGTCGAAACGTGGATCATGCGGACGGCGTTCGCGGCGCACCATCGGGCGACGCGAGCGGTGCCGATCGCGTTCGTCCGCCAGAAGCGGTCGAGGGCGTCGCCGCCCTCGGCGGCGAGGGTCGTCGGGGTGAGTCCGAGCGAACGGTCGACGTGGGTTTCGGCGGCGAGGTGGAGCACGGCGGCGACTTTGTCCCCCCTCGTCGCCTCGTCCATCGTGTCCGGTGCGGCAACGTCGACGCGAAGCCACTCCACGCCCGGAAGCGCGTTGACCTCCTTCCAGTTGATCGCGGCATACGTCGCGAGGTCGACCACCCGGACGCGCACCCCTTCGGCGGCGAGGCGGCGGCAGACGTGCAAGCCGAGAAACCCGTAGGCCCCGGTGACGACGACGATCGGTTTCGGTTCGGTGGTCATGGCCCACCGGTAACGGGAACGCGGGCAACGACGAGCGTGTAGAGCCCCGGCTCGTTCGCCGGGACGTCGTCGAGTTCGAGCGTCGCGAGAAAAGCGTTCATCGAGTCCCGAGTCCGGGCGGTCGCGCCGTCGAACACCACGTCGAGGCCGACGGCGCGGCAGACGTCGCCGTATCCGGCGAGCGGCTCCTCGAAGCCCCACGGCCAGTTCTCGGCGTCGAGCCGACGGCGACGCCACTCGGCGTAGACCGGCGACGACGGGTTCGGCGCGCTGATCGCGACCCAGCGGCGCGACACCCGGGCGAGCAGTTCGACGTGCGCCCGGATCGCTTCGTCCCCGTCGAGGTGCTCGACGACCCCGTGCGACCACGCGAGGTCGGCCCCGAACGCGACGGCTTCCTCGACCGCGCCCTCGTCGCCGAGTCGGCGCGCCTTGCCGCCGGCCTCACCGATCGTGCGTAGCGTGGCGTCCACCGCGCCCGCGCTCGGGTCGAGCCCGAACACCGCCGACGCGCCGAGGACGCTCCGCGCGTAGTGCAGGCACGCCCCGCGACCGCACCCGACCTCGACCACGCGAACGCCCCCGAACGCCGTCCCCTGTTCGGCGAGGACGCGCGCCACGTCGTCGCACGCCGCCTGTTCTTCCGGGTGCATGTGCAGCCCGTCGCGGTCGACCCACGACCACTCGCACGGCGGCGCTTCTCGCGTGGACGCCCACGGCATCAGGTCGCCGCCGGCCAGAACGCGGGGTCGTTCGCCTTCCGGTAGCCGTCGGGCTCCCCGGCGTCGATCCACGGCCCGTCGTGTTCGACCACGTCGAGCAACCCGACGCGCCAGAAGCATTCGAGCAGCGACGTGACCTCGACCTCGCCGCGAGCGGAGGCCGGCAGCGAGGCGACGATCGCGGCGAGCCGGTCCCGGCCGAGCTTCATCGGGAGGTCGTAGGCCCCCGTGAGCGCGAGCCAGCGACGACCTGCCGGCGGCGGCGTTCCCGGCTTCTCCAGCGGGAGCCCGAACGCGCGCCCCGTCCCCTCGCGGGGGGCCGCGGGAACGTCCACGCAGCCGTACTTCGACTCGGCGTCGGGAACGTCCACGCCGAATACGGAGGCGCGCAGGGAGCCGGAGACAAGCCACCCAAGCACGCCGCCCTCGGGGAACACGTTGTCTCCCAAGATCACGCGGACGCGGTCGGCCCCGAGTTCTTCGACGAGCGGCAACGCGACGGCGAGCGCCTGCCCGATGCCGCCGGCCTCCCGCTGGTAGACGTAGGCGAGCCGGACGGTGCGCCCCTCGACGACGTACTCGGAGCCGAAGTGCTCGACCATCTCGCCCGCGCTCTTGCCGCCGAGGACGACGACGATCCGCTCGATCCCGGCGAGCGCGAGCGTGCGGATCGGCCAGTGAAGCATCGGCTGGCCGTTGACAGGAAGCGTGTGCTTATTGAGAACGCGCGTCAACGGGAGCAGGCGGGAGCCGGTTCCCCCAGCGAGGACGACGCCGATCGTGTGGGGCATGAACTATTTTACACCGTGGCGAAGAAAGTTGCCCGTGTGTACCCGATAGCCGGATATACAGAAGGGGCGGGAAGGAACCCGCACCGACCCCGGAGAACAAGATGACCACCGCCCGCGACGCCCTCCGCACCCTGATCTCGCTCACGCCCGGCCTCGGCCAACGCGAGATCAACGGCGACCTCGAACGGCTCGGGTTCGGGTCGGCTACCGTGAAGGACCTCGCAGCGATCGGCGGCTACGTCGAGTCCGTGACCGGCGTGTGGGCGCTCGGCGAGGACCGCCGCTCGTGCGACCTCGCGACCCGCATCCGGCGCGGGCTCCGGCTCGAAGCCCACTCGCACGCCTTCCACCGCGTCGGCTACGCCGCGTGGCAGGCCGAGCGGAACGCGATGGTCCTCGCGTGGGTTCGGGCCGACCGACGCGCGGCCGGGGCCCGGATGGCAGCGTGAGCCGCATTACGATCCAATCGGGGCGACTGATCACCCACTACGAACCCAACGATCTGCCCGGCGCGTCAATCCGGGTTGAGTTCCAGTGCTACGACGAGGCGAACCGGCCCGCGGTGGGCAACTATTACGGGCCGGGGCTGGTCACAGATGATCGCCGCGTGATCCTCGGCGACCCGCACCGGAGCGGCACCCTCCACGAGTTGACGGTCAACACGCAGCCGCACCCGGACTCCGACCTCTACGACGCTGGCTTTCGGGCCGGGTGGCAGGGTCGTCGCGCCTATGTGGCGTGGTCAGAGCACAAGCTCGACGGGTGGCGCGACGGCCGAGAGCAACGGCGGGCGGCTACCGCTTCGGCTGACCCAAGTCCATCCGACCGCCCCACCGCCGGCTGAACTCGCGGCGCGCGTCGTCGTGGATCGTCCCGACCTGCGACGGGAGCATCCGGCGCTTGATTGTGCCGCCCCGTTGGTGGTTCACGGGCAGGTCGCCCCACACGAACGACCGGCACCCTTCGGCGGCGAGCCGAAGGCAGACGTCGGGCTCCTCGCAGTAGAGGAACGACCGATCCCACATGCCGCCCACCGAACGCCACGCGGCGCGCTCGACGAGCAGCCAATACCCGCCGACCCACTCGACCGGGACGGGGTCGCCGAATCGCTCGACGTTCCGACCCTCCTCGGTGAACACGGGCGACCACGACGGGACGTAGCCGCCGGACGGGCCGACGACGGCGGGACGACCGCCCCCGGACGGCTCGGCGGCGAGGGTCAGGGAGAGCGCCACGGCGAGCCGGACGGCGTCTGCGCCGAACCACGCGTCGGGCTGGGTCAGGAGCAGGAACCGCGTCTTGGCGACCCGAGCGCCGACGTTGCACGCCGCGCCGAACCCGTGGTTCCCGACGACTTGGAACCGGAGCCGGGGACCGGCCTTCGACGCGCCCCACGCGAGCGCCGCCGGGCCGTCCGGCGCGCCCTCGCGGTTCTGGACGACGGACAGGCGGGCGGCCGGGCCGAGCGCCGCGACGACGTCGAGGGCGCGTTCGGCGGCGGCCTGCTCGGGCAGGCCCCACCCGTGGCAGACGAGGACGATCGTGACGTCGTCGAGGGCCTCGGTCGAGGCACGTTGACGGGCGACGTGCGCGGCCTCGCCACCGACCCGGAACGGGCGACGGACGAGATCGAGCGCGTCGATCGCCGTGATCGAGTTGACCGGCTCGGGGTCCGACCGACGGTTCAGCCAACGGCGGTAGTCGTCGAACGGCGAAGGGCCGTTGGTGTGGTCGTGGTCCGGTTCGTACCCGGCTTCACCGGCCGTCGGGAGCACCCACGACGGGACCGCGCCGGGCGACCGGGCGTCGTCGGACGGGACGAGGCAGTACATCGGCGGGGCCGGAAGCAACTCCCACGGCATCTTCGCCCGTCGCGGTGGGTCGTCCTCGTCGAACTCCTCGCGCACCTCGAACTTGTACCGGCGATGCAGGGCGTCGACCGTGGTCGTGATCTTCGTCCGGACGATCCAGTAGCCGTCGACGTACTCCGACGCCGGGGCTTCCTCGGGAGCCGTCAGGGCAATCATGCGGACGTCCTCGCGGTCGCCACGCCGGGCGAGGACGTAGACGCGGCTCACCCGGGCTCCAACGCGAGCCGGGGATCACACCGGGCGAACCGCGTGTCTCCCGGCCCGTTCCCGCCGCCGAGGAGCACGCGCTCCGCAGGCGACCGGACGACCCGAGCGAGAGACGGGTGCGTGTCGCCGAACCGCCGCCGGACGAGTTGTTCTCGCGTCCGCCACGGGCCGAGGACCCCGTCGTCGATCCCGGCGACCGGGCCGACGTGGACGATCCGGCCGGCGTTGTAGCCCTCGGCGGCGAGGGGGGCGAGCAGCGCGAGGCGGGCGGCCGTGCGTTCGACCCACTCCCTCGACGCGAGGTTGTAGCCGTCAACCCACGCCCACCCGTTCGCGTCCTCCGGGGCGCAGAACGCGATCCGGGCGACGGTCGCGCCCCGGTCGAGCGCGGCGCGTTCCCCGTTCGCCTTCGTTTCGGCGTACTGCCCCGCGCCGTTGAGCCGGAGCCGCCCGAACGACAGGACGTCGTGAACGGGCTCGGCCGGAGTCGGCCCCCCGGCGACGACGTAGTCGGAGGACGTCCAGAGCCACGGGACGCCGAGCGTTTCGCAGACGTCGCCGACGGTCCGCGTCACGTTCTCGTTTCCGATCCGGGCAGTCATGGGGGACCGGTCGCACCCGACGACGTCGGCGTAGGCGGCGAGGCAAACGACGAGGTCGACCGGTCGACCGCCGACGTGGATCTTCCGGGTCGCTTCCTGCACGCCGAACCCGTCGGTCGCGTCGAGTTCGGCGTGCATCGGGTAGACGACGTGGTGCCCGTGCGCCTGCAGGGCCGGGACAAGCCGCTTTCCGAGCCGGCCGTTGCCACCGAGGACGAGGACGTTCACGGCGACCGCCGGCCGAATCGGGCGTCGAACTCGTGGAGCACGGTCGCGACCCCGAGGCAGACCAACGACCCGACGAGGAACACGGCGGCTTCGATCTCGGCCCCGGCCTGCGCGAGCGTGACGTCCGTCGGCCACGACCAACCGTCCCACGCGTCGCGGTTGAACACCCACGCGAACACGAGAAATGACGTCCCGTACAACGTCCACCAATGCTTCGCCCGCATCGACACCTCCCCCGTCGGGTAACGGCTACCGCGTCCCCGCCCGACGGTAGCCCGCGATCAGCCGGCGGATCAACGGCGGGAGGTCGCCGTCGGCGGCAGACGCCCCGCCCTTCGCGCTGTAGGCGTACTCGCCGACCCGCTCGGACTCGAACCCGGCCTTCGGAAGCTGGTTGAACACCCACGCCCCGATCGCGTCCCCGGCGAGGCTCAGCGCCCCCGGCACGCTCGCGTACCCGGCCTGATAGGTGACGACGACCTTGCGCTTCCCCTCCGGGAAGAACGAGCCGGAGCCGGTCAAGACGACCTCGCCGACCTTGTCGCGCGAGTACCAGTCGGTCGTGACGAGCAGCGAGCCGTCGGACGTCACCCCGGCGATCGAGCCGGCGACGACGGGGTAGTGCGTCAGGGCGACCCGATCTTGGTCGGGTTCCTCGACGTCGATGTAGTCGGAATACCACTGCTGCGTGACCGACCCCGAGATCGGGTCGAGGCCGAGCAGGGGCAGGAGGATCGAGTCGACGGCGTCGACGGCGTACCCGATCCGCGCGTCGTGCTGGGTCACGCCGGCCGGGATGCCGACGTGGGCCTTGACTCGGGCGGTGGTTGTGAACTGGCTCGCCATGACGGGAGCGTAGCACGCCCCGGCGTTGTCGGCGGCCTACCCGACTACGCCGCCCTTTTCGGCTCGCGGAACAGGACGACCGGGCCGCCCTCGCCGACCCGGTCGAGCTTGCCGGCCGCGACCAAGGCGGCGAGGCGCGCGTCGACGACCGGCTGCTCGGCCTTGATCGCCCGCGACAGGAACAGGCTCGTCACCCCACGGGGCGCGTCCGACCCTCGGATCGAGGTCAGGATCGACTCGTCGAGCTTCGCGTCGGCCTCGGCCTCGCCGCCGACGAACCGGGCGTGGCCCCGGAGGGCGGCGAACGCCTCGGTCTGGTCGACCCAGCCGCGCCGCCAGAGGTAGTCCTTCGTGGTCGCCTCGCGGACGAACGCGACGTGCCGGCGGGAGCCGTCGGGAAGCAGGACGACCTTGCTGTCGACGCACTCGTCGTAGCAGGGGACGGCGATCGCGTGCGTGTCGTCGGGCGCGACGGTCAGGTTCACGAGGGCGTGGTTCCACGCGGGTTCGGTCGGCCACGACGCGACGATCTCGACGGCGGACGGCTGGGCTTCGGACATGGTCGGGTAGCTCCTGACCGGAAGCGTAGCACGCTCGCCGACTACCGGCTCAACAGGCCAGCCCGGTGTCCTCGACCACGACCTCGCCGCCGCGAAGCTCCTGCACGGCGAAGTTGGACCACGCGAGCCAGAACCCGACGGCGTAGACGGTCAGGACGACGACGACGAACACGAGCACCGGCCCCTCGAAACGCGGGCGGCGAGGGAGGAGGTCAAGCACGACTCAGTCCCCGCGAACGGCGCGCGCGTACATGTCTTGATTCTGCCGCTCGACCTGCGCGACGATCTCGCCGCAGCCGAGGGCGACGAGGTGGGCGACGAGGTCGGCCTTCGACACGTTCCCGTAGTGCCCCGGCGTCGGCGTGTCGTGGTCGACCCCGTGCGCCGGCCGGTCGCCGGTCGCCACCGTGATCGCGACGAGCCCGCCCGGCCGCAGGAGGGGGATGCAGGCGGCGAGGGAGTCGCGCCAGAACGGGTCGTGCTCGAAGCACTCGCACGAGATCAAGGCGTCGAACGGCTCGCCGTCCCAACCCTTCGCCGGGAACTCGTGGGCGAGCCCGACCCAATCGACGCCGGGCCGGTCGAACACGTCGACCCCGACCCACTTCGTCACCGTGCCGGGGGATGCCGACCGGGGCGACCCGTTGATGTCCTGCGACCCGATTTCGAGGACGCGAAACACGGCTTCGCCGCGCGAGTCGAACCAGCCGAAGGCGGACCGAACGAAGTGGAGGGGCTCGTCGTGCATGGCCCGAACGTAGCACGACGAAACTATTTTCGGGTTTCTTCTCCCGTCGCCCTACCGGGTAACCGTTACTCGGATAGGTGAATGGGGCGGGGAGGAACAACAAGCCCCGCACGGAGAACAAGATGACCGCCCTCGAAGCCAAGATGACCGCGAACGCCGCCCTCAACGCCGCCCGCTTTGCTCGCCTCGCGGCCCGCACGGTCGCGCCGACCGGCACCGAGAAGGTGCTCGCCGACCTCCGCGCAAACAAGGAGGCTGTCGACGAGGACGCGGACGGAACCCGGTGGGGCGTCGTCTACCTCGACAACGCCGGCCGTGGTCACTCCTTCGCCGGCTCGCTCGCCGCGCTGAAGGCGGCCGGCCTCTACCGCTCGATGAATGACCAGCACTTCGGTTGGGTTCGACTCTAAAACGCCGAAGGGGCTCGACGGTCGCCCGCCGAGCCCCTTCCCGTTTCGGGCTACCCGGTCGGTCAGTTCACGTCCCGACGCGCGGCGGCGTTCGCCCGGTGGGCCTCGACGGCCTTCGCCGCGCTGGCCTTGTTCGCCTCGCTGCCGAAGTAGGCCGGCTTGTCGGTCCCGAACTTGACCGGCTCGATCCCGTGCTCGGCCAGCGTCTTGCGGA
>ERZ1292625.1015-Hain-H41-01um-R1-1015-length-36992-cov-15_pt2 | contig 15626 bp, 10 predicted proteins | sample MGYA00564400_ERZ1292625 | MGnify/ENA primary metagenome ERZ1292625 (study PRJEB36523, sample SAMEA6512639) | groundwater metagenome | collected 2019-01-08 | study: AquaDiva: Metagenomics assemblies of 32 groundwater samples | reverse complement strand
CGTTTGTCCTGGGAACGCTTTTGGCTATTTCTTATTTCAATCCCCAGTGGGTGGTCTGGATCTCCCCGCTTCTGGTTCTGGCGGTGGCGAGCCAAAGATCTAATTGGCCGGCTTATCTACTGATAATTGCCGGATATTTTTTGACGGTGATTCTTTTTAACGACAAGTTTGTCGCCCTTGGGATGTTTAAGGCAATGAATAATGCCTTTGACTCCTTGAATCCCCTGGTCGTCACTATCGAACGATTTGGGTTGAGAGAACAATTGGCGGGAATTGGCCGGGCTTTGTTTCTGGCCGGAACTACCTGGCTGGCGGTTCACGCCGTCGTCCGGGACGAAACGGATGAAGATTGGAAAACTCCCGGTGTCTTTATTAGTTTGCTGACACTGGTCTTGACAGCGGCGATCATTTTTGTCGGGGCCCATTATGTCCTGGCGCGAAACGGCCATTACATTTTGGTCGACCGGGACAGGGTTATTCCCAAATTCACCCTTACGTCCAGAACAACAATCAGTCAGCGTGTTGAGACAAATGAAACAGATATCAACGCCATTAAAGTAAGATTAAAAAATTTCATTTTGCGGACAAAGGAAACTTTATTGGTGAAGATCGCCAACAAAGACGGATCGGAAGTCCGGAATCTGCCCATCGGCAGTGGCGCTATTGGCGACGACTTTGACCTTAACCTCCGCTTTGCGCCGATTAAAAATCCGAAAGGCGGGATTGAAATAACACTTACCATGCCGGACGCCAAACCGGATCTGGAGCTATTTGTCCCCTATGACGAAACATTTCCCGAAGCCGGGCTTTTTATCAACGGGGAGCCGGTCAAGGGTAGTTTGGCCTTCACGCTTTATGCTAACCCCGGCGGGCTGGCTACAAACCTCGTTTACACATTGAAGCGAATGCTGACCAGATGGTAGTTCGTCAACTTCAATCCGATAGAAGAGAGGCAGACCGGAAGGCGTCTTGATCAGCGGTTCAATATTCTTTACTCCCTCTCCAAGGACAGAGGCGGCTTCCTGAAATGTCAAATAGTAAATACCCAGTTGTGCAAAAAGCGGGCAGGCGGCGGGGTTTCTAATCCCGGCGATAAAGAGGGGTGTGTCCCCGACCCGAAAACCTTCCAGGTTGTACTTTTCGTCAATTTGGCGATAGAGGCGGTCGGGTTGTCGGATTAGGCTTTGAAATTCGGCTGCTGGAAATTTCGTGTAAAAGAGATAGAAAATTAAGGGTGGTTCGTATCTGGGTGATATTGCAACCAGGGTTTTCTCGGCCTTGGCCGCCAGAACAACTTCTTTTAGGCCGGTATGAAAGTCCTTTTCTGAAACATAGGGATAATGCGTAAAATAGTCGTGGAAATAGAAGAAAGACTCGACCAGAGTAATTAGTAACAGGATAACCAGGGCCAGCCGGAAACGGCAAAGATAAACCCAACCAAGGGTAAGAATAATGACGACAGGCAGGATGAGCATAAACAAACGGGAACCATGATCGGCTCCGTCACGCGTGAGGGCCGAGGAGATGACGGCGATGATGGTCAGAAGACCCAAAAAGACTAGCAAATGACGAGAGTTTTTGTTGGCCAGGTAGAAGAGACCGGCGGTAAGAAGGATCAGAAATGTTTTCAAGAGCATGCCCCAGCCCGGGACGGCGTGACGCTGATTTCTATCCCCGGCGGCAAACAGAAAGGAAGTTGACAACGGATTAAGGCTGTTTTTTAGAAAACGGGAAAGAACCAGGGTGGCTTTATTATGGACAATTTTGGTAAGCAAACTCGGGCTGGAGCCGACGACAAGTTTCGGCCCCAGGTCGGTTTGACGGGCATAGTTAACTTCCGAGGAAATGGTGGGGTCAGTGAAGATGGCAATCTCGCTAAAGCGTCGGCCGGCGCCGCCATTAAGAAAGAGAAGGAGCAGGGGCAGAAAAAGGACTAAACCCAGATACCAATGGGAAAATAGATTTCGGCGTGACTTGGGGCCGTCGGCCAATAACCAGAGAACGAGTGGGTAGCCGACCAGAGCCAGCTTGGCAGTGCTATAGACCATTGGGGTAAGGCCCAAAACTATCAGGCTAAAAACAAGCGTTTTTGTTTTCCGGAATAGTAGATAGCGAAAGTATAAATAAAAGCCCAAGAGAGTGAAAAAGAAGAGTTGGCTCAGTTCAAAACCGGTCCGGGAATAAGTGAAATGCCAGGGCATTAAGCTGACGGTAAAAACAGCAAAGTGGCCGGGAAGCAGGACGCGCCCCGGTTTCCTCAGTTTAAAATAATCCCAAAAAGAATTCATGAAGAAATAAATGAGTATCAGGCTGGCGGCGGCAAAAAGGAGGGGGGCTAACCTAACGGCCGTTTCCAGTGAGATGCCGGGAAGATAGGAAACGAGAATGGTGGCATAGATAGGCAGACTGGCGCGGACGTCGGATAAGGAATGAAATTGGAGCGGTAGGAAATTACCGGAATAGTCCCGGCCGGTTTGCCTAAAAGACAGGGTTTGGTAGCCAATGTCAACCTCGTCGGAAAAAAGGCTGAAGGGAATCTTTCCAAAACTAATAAGCCGGAGGCTGATGCCAAAAAGGGCAAGAAAAATGAAGAGTAAAAATTGTTTTTTGACGAGTGTCATTTTAGTTTGTTGGTATCATAAATCCGATACATCGTCCGGCCGGCGGGGTCCAAAATCCGGCCGATAGCCAGATCATCAGGAGCCTTCTCGTCGGCAGTGATGATCAGAGCATTTGCTGTCCGGCTGTCTTTTCCCCAATCGATACGGTGGAACTCATATTTGCCGAAATTGGTAACGGTAGAGAAGCCAAATTTATCGCGGGGAGTGAGTTTGATTTCTTTCTGGAGGGTTTGAGGCGAATATTTGCTAAAGAATGCCAAGAGGATATAGGGCTGGTCATAGCGGTCAGAGATGATTATCCGGTCATAACTGTCATAACGGCTCTTGGCAAGGGCGCCGATTTGATCGAAACCGTATTGCCAAGCGTAGGGAAGCTCCTTGGGGTAGTGAACGTAGTATTGGTGAAGATAGCGGGAGAAGTTATAGCCAAACATGGTAATTAATAGTAAGTAGATCGTAGTTAGTAGTTTAAGATTTAGAGAAGAGATGAATGAAAGAAATTTGAAGAGGCCGAGGGCGGTAATAATAGCCAGGGGATAGACCATGTTTTGGGCACGGAGAGCATGGGGAGACTGAAAGGTAAGGGCCGCGGCCAGAGGAGAAATAAACAGCCAAGTTAAGATAAGTTTGGCGCTTTTGTTGTTTTTGCCGATTAAGAAACAGAGCCCTAAAATTAAAAAGGGGGCGGTCACGAAAAGCAGTTGTCCAACCTCCGGGGTTTTGCTTCTTCCTATTTCGTCCCCACTAATAAATAGAAATGTCGGGGAAAAGTGGCTAAGATAGTTTTCAACAAACCGCCGGCTATAGGTGATGAGTCGGGAGTGGAGCGAACGGTTAATCCAGATATTGGAGTGGTCGCGGCGATACTCCAGGGCCTCCCAGTACGGGCCGCTGTCGGCAAAAACGGAGACACCGGAGAAACGGGACCGACCCTCAACGGAGGCGAACTGCAGAATCAGGGGAATTAGGAGAAGTAAACCGATGATCACCGAAATGATGACCGGTTTTAGTTGCCCGGGTCTGGCGAAAGCCGACTTAATGTCGGGCAAATAGATCAAGAGGAAGGCGAGTGAAACAAGGGGGATGATGATGCGGAGGGAATGATAGGTGTAGAGGCTTAGGACAAAGAAGATAGTAGTTAAGAGAAAGTATTTAGTATTTAGGAGACTTTTGAGGAGAAAATAGAGGCCGATGACCATAAAAGTCGAAGCGGCGTTTACCTCCCAACCAGCGCGGGAAAAGTGAATGTGCCAGGGTGAGATGGTCAGCATTAGGGCGGCCAGATGACCGATTTGAGATTTTGAAAATAATTTATTAGTTAGAAGGTAGATGAAATAGACGGATAGAACGCCCAAAAGGGCTGAGGGGAGGCGGACGGCCCAAACATTTAGACCGAGGCTGGCCACAAAAGGAAGGACGAGGTAAAAATAGCCGGCCGGTTTGTAATCGTCGAAGGAGCGAAAGACCAGTGGCCAGCTGGTACCATGCTCGTCCCGACCGGTTTGAAGGAGACTATAAGCGTTGTAGCCGACCGCCGCTTCATCGGCATTTAACCCGGCGGGGTATTTATCTAAGAAGGGCACTCTCAGAATAAAAGCGAGAAGCAAGATAAGAATTAGAAGAAAGTGTTTTTTCATAAGTTAATTGGTCTTGACGACCCGGAAGATAGGATGTCCACTGGGATAATTGATCTGATCAAAGTAGGTAATGTTCTCGGTCGTACCATTGAAGGTATCGGGGATGTTGCCAATTGTGCCAATGAAGAGAGTATCCCGACCGGTATTGATATCGTCGACAGAAAATTGATGAAATTCAATGTTATCAAGCGAAGGAACGCGGCCGACATCGACTCCCCCGCTAATAAAGTTATTTTTTGCCTGGTAACTAGCCGGGTCATAGGCGGTGTAGAACAAGTAGTAGATATACGGCTGGCCATAGACATCGGTAAAGATAACTTTTTTCGGATTGAGTTGCCTGATGAGCGCCACTGCCTGTTTGTGACCGGCGTTGCCGCCTTCGCCCAAAAGCCGGCCATTGTGGTTGAAATAAAGATCGGTATCCAAAACCAGGGAATAAAGATAAATAGCGCTGGCCCCAAGAAAGATGAGCCGGTGATGATTGAAAATAAACAAAAGGCCTAAACCGGAAATGGCGGCCAAAGGGATCACCATAAAGAGAGAACGGACGCTGGAGTATTCAGTTAGAGTAAGGCTTCCGGGAAGTGGAGCCAGCAGAAGAAGGCTGAGAAGGAAAATGGCGGCCCGTCGATTTTTGTTTCTGACTATTTGAATCAAGCCGGCCATTAGGGGAACGGCGTCAAAAAGATGCAATAGCCCCATCTTTGGTAGAGTTTCCCGGAGGGTCTGAAAACGGCCTGAAAAAAGCAGTTCACTACTGAAATGATTTAGATATCGGGAAGCAATCATTCTGGCCCAAATGTCAGGTAAGGAATGGAAAATTCTGGCGATTGTTTCGCTACCGTCGGTAAGAATCATTCCCGGGTCGAGGTCGGGGCGATAGCTGAACAGATTAAGCCGGAGCAAACGGTTGCCGGCAGGCCCGAGTGTCGTCTGACTGACGAAATAGATCAAGACCGCGGCGATGATGGCGTAGAGCGGCCAGAGATGTTTCTCGCGGGCGATCATTTCTTTGAACCAGTCTCGTTTTAGAGGGAATAAACAAATAAGGGTGGTAATCACAATTAGAGGGACCATAATTTTTGCGGCTTGATAGAGATAAAGACAGACTAAAAAGAGTAAGGTCGGTACAAGAAGTGATCGTTTCTCCTTCAGATTCCGAATCAAAAAATACAAACCAAGAGTCAGAAAAAAGACAAAGACGTTCACTTCCCAGGCCCCGCGGGAAAAGTGCAGATGCCAAGGCATAAAGGCCAGAACCAGGGCTGAAAACAAGCCGGCGAGACGGGAAGAAAACAACTCATAAACCAGAAGGCCAAGGGCAAAGACGGTCAGGGCGCCGGCGATGGCGGAAGGGAGACGGACGGCCGTTTCGGTGAGACCCATTAGCCAGACCACGGGGACGGTCAGGTAGATATAGAGGCCCGGTTTATAATCCCCAAAAGACTTGAAAATCAGGGGCAAAAAGGCGCCGTGTTCGTCACGGGCAGTCGTAAGAATTGAATAAGCGTTGTAGCCGAGGGCGGCTTCGTCCCAAGTCAGACCGGGGGGCAATTCCGCCAACTTATAAACGCGGACAAATAAGGCAATAATGGTCAGAAGCGTGAGAGAGATGAGAAATAACCCACTTGTTTTTTTCATAAGGCTAGAGCCGGCCGATGACAAAAGCCGATTGGCCGTCAAGGAAGTAAACAGTCTTAATTATAGATAGATTAACGGGAACGTGGTCTGGTGAGGTGACGAGAATTGAGTCATGGCTGTCGACCGCGCCACCCGACTCGAGACGAATTTGATCGACTTGGCCCGTCGGGATATCCCAATCATTAACGAAATAAACCTGGTCAATTTTGTCAGTCCAAAACCAGTCCGACTTTGGAAAACGGAGAGAACGGGTTTTGTCCTGGATAATTTTGGGGTCGAGTTGACTGTAAAAGGCATAAAACAGGTGCGGCTCGCCGTAGCGCTTGGTAATGATGACTTTCTGATTGGGATATTCCTTCAATAACTGAAAAACTTGTTTGTAACCATACTGCCAGGCTTGTGAATACTTGTTTGAATAGTCAAAAAAGAGGTTTTTTAAATAGAGAGCGAGCCAACTAAGATAGATTACCCAGAAAACAGTAAAAATAACTTTTCGATCAAGAGCGCGGGTAAGACCAATGGCGGTCAGCAGATAAACCGCGGGCAACATCGTCGTGGCGCGGACCACCTGATAGGGGTCATTGGTGATCGCGGCGGGCAGGGGCGACAGGAGGAGCCAGTAGAGAATGACTTTTTTTGACAGATCTAGTTTCCTAAGGTTAATGACCAGAGTCAGCAGTCCGAGGTAAAAGAAGAGTGATTCCAGGGGGTTTACGATACCGAAACCCTGAACGCTGAACTGGTACTGACTGCCGCCTCTTAGAAAAAGAAACCGGGGACTAAAGTAACCAAGGTAATTGGTAACAGCTTTCGGGATAAAGTAAGTGACCTTGTTATGAACCAGACGGGCAAAAAGGGGCGGCAGGGTTGAGGCGCCCCGAGCGGTGTTAATCTCATTGATGGCGCCGGGATTGATAATGCCAACAAAAGCGGAACGGGCGCTGCCCTCGGCAGATAGAGCCGCCAGGGTGGTTGGGACAAAAAGGATGACGGCGGTAGTAAGAATAATAGCCAATAACTTGAGGTTGGCCAAAAGCTGGCGACGATAGAGAAAAAGGAGAACGACCAAAAACAGAGGCGAAAAAATCCTGGTGTTGTGGTAGGCAAAGGCAGACAGACCAAGGACGGCCGTGCCAATAATTGCCAACCAAGTTTTCTTTTTCATCCCGACGACAAAGAGAAGAATACCGAAAGTCAGAAGGCTAGTGGCGGGGATGGCCTGAATTGTCTGACGACTAAGAAGAATACTCCAGGGAGAGACGGCGCTAAAAAAAGCGGCGGTCAAGGCAACCGTTTTTCTCCTGGTCAAATGCTCCGCTAACAAATAAATGAGCAAGGGCAAGAGGGAGCCGAAAATAACCGATGGCAAACGAACCGAGAGCTCATTAAGACCGAAAAGATAGACAAAGGGAATGGTGGTGTACATATAGAAAGTTGTCGGGTAGTCACCGTAGGCGCGAAAGTTGGCGAGAGGAAAGGAAACCCCCCATTCGTCTCTAGCGGTTTTCAAGATTGAGTAAGCGTTATAGCCCTGACTGACTTCGTCCCAATTTAACGAGGGCGGTATTTTGTCCAACAAAATAAACCTTAACAAAAAGGAGAGGATAATAATGGCAATAACTTTCTTCATCTAGTCCTTGGTTATTATTGTAGCCGTCCAGCGTCCAAACGGGTCGATAACTTTATAAAGAGCGGTGCCGGCTACGTCTTGATACTCTTCTTCCTTTATTTCCGACTGGGTGTAGTAAATATAGTTATGGCTAAATCGGTCACCCGGCCAGTTAAACTTTTTGTAAACAAACTTCCCGAAATTAAAAACCGATGAGGGGAAGCCTTCGGGAAGCCGGTATTGGCGATTGGTTTCCTGGATGATTTTCGGATCGAGTTTCCCATAAAGAAGAAAGAAGATATAACTTTGCGCGTGAGGAGTATCGACATAAATGACCGGGTATTTGTCCGCCAGCGACATTAGCAGGGTAGTCCCCTCTCGAAAACCACCCGGCTGGAATTCACCGTTGTTTTCCCAAACCGAATAATTTATTTCATTTAACCAATTAAAGAGGACGGACATGACGAGAATGACCAAGAGACCAAGCAGCGCCGATGTTTTCAAAATAACGGATTTGAATGAGAAAATTTTCCCGAAAAGACGTAAGAGGCCGAGGGCGGCGATAAGGTCGAGGGCCGGGAAGAGATTGAGGGCGCGGAAGGGGTGGAACCATTCCCAGGTGAGGGCGGCAGGCAGAGCTCCGGCAATAATCCAGTAGAGCAGTAACCGGAGATTAGCATTCTTCCTGACCCTTCGCAAAAGACTGATAAGGCCAATGATAAAAAAGAGTGAACCCAGGAAACCAAGCATGCCGTTATCGATAATGACCATGGCTGACTTGGCCACCCAAGGATAGATGGTGACCGAAAGATTGGACGGAGAAAGATAAGCCACGATTCGACCAAACAGGTGTCCGGTAAGATAGTAGAGCGGGTGGTTGGTCAAGGAAAGCCAAGGGTTGGCAGCGCCGATGACTTCCATGGGGCTATAAGGATAAAAGTGAGAAAAAAGATTGGTCTGACTAAAGCGGGTCATTACCGAAAGACCGTTGGCGGCAAAGATGGGCAAGGATAACACCAGAATCGAAAGGACCAAAAAAGCATTAGCAATGATCTTTTTCTTCGAGTCGATGGCGACGAGGACAATTAAAATCGGTACGGCCAGACGGGCGGAGTGGTAACTGTAGATAGAAAGCAGACCGAAAAGAACGACTCCGAGACGGTAGAGGCGATTTTTATGGCGATTGATCAGACACCAAGCCATGATGACAAAGAAAGATGAGGAAATATTTGTTTCCAAGGCCACCCGGGAAAAATGAAGCCTCCACGGTGATAAGGTGACAAAAAGAGCCGCGATGATAACGGGTAGACCCTTCGATTTGGTTAACTGTTTGAGAATCAATAGAGTAAACAAAGCGGAGATGGTCCCCAAAAAGGCCGATGGCATTCTGGTCGATGCTTGGGAAAGACCGAAGACCCGGACGAACGGAACGGCGAGATAAGAATAAAGTGCGGGCTTGTAGTCGTTGAACGACCGCAGGCTTAGGGGGAGTCGGTAACCCCATTCGTCCCGGCCGGTCTTTGATAAACTATAGGCGTTGTAGCCCAGGGCGGCTTCGTCGAATCCCAGTGAAGCGGGTGAGTTCTCCAAACCATAAAACCGGGTAAACAAATTGATCCCGACAAAGATCAAGATGAGGGTAATGGTGATGGCTTTATTTAGTTTCATCCTTGTCTGTTCTAACCCCAAAGATAATTCTCTGGCCGTAACCATTGGCGACGTTGTCGCGAATGAAGGCCGAGTGGATGAATCCTATCCGGTGGCTGTCAATAACCAGGTCGTCGAGGCGGTCGAAATTCCTGATCGGGTCCACGCCAAAAAAGTTGCCGTTAAAACCGATATAAAGAGCATTTTCCCGGGGTGATAGTTCGGTCATCTGAAAGTTGGCAAAGGTGAACCGGCGACAGTCTTTTTTGTAATAGCGGCAATATTCAGCCGCATACCCAAACAAATCGGCGACAAAAACCTGGTCGTATTTTTCGGTCGGAATCGAATCAAAATAAATTTGATAGACTAGCGGCCGGTTATCCAGCCAGTAGCCCGGTCTCTTCAGGCGGTCGACAAAATGGGCCAGACCGCCGTAAAGGGCGAGAAATAATAATCCGTAAGTGACCAGGCGGAGTGGTTTGTTGCCGCTGACCAGACGAGGTAGCGCCTCGGCCATAATGACGGCCAATAACAAAAAGGTGATCAGGTGGCGCGAGTAGGCTTGGCCGGGGGTAGTCAGAAAGTAGATTACCGCCGCTGACAAGAGCAAGCCGACTTTATCAATGGCGTTTTTTTTGTTTTTTGACCAAACCCAGAGAGCGAGCAGGAATAAACCGAATTCACTCCAGAAAAAAACCGGTATCGACTTCTGGCTTAGGGGGTGATTCTCCCCAAAGAAAAGCGTTTCAACAGCGGCGAAGCGGAGGGTTTCCTCGCCAATGTCCTTGATGAGGAAAAAATACTTGTTGTAAGCGATTCGTTTTATGGCCAGGGGGATATAGTTTCCCGGCTGGAGGAGATACTCCTTGTTAAAACGGTCAGTCAGCTCCGCTTGGAGAACCGGAAAAGAGAGCCGGGGCATGATGGGGGGGATTTCTTTGATTATTTTTATATTTATCGTCAACAAAAGGAGGGCAATCAAAATCAGACCGGCTGTTTTAGCGAGGTTGGTCCGACCGGTTTTTTTGATGACAAAAATAACCAGCGCCAACTTTATGGCTGAGATCGGATAACTCATCACGAGCAAGAACGAAACCGGGGAAAGCAAAACCAAGAACCAAAACCAGACTTTGGCCCGTTCCGCAAGCCAACGCGAGACTTGAAGAAGCGTAACGAAGACAAGAGAAAGGGTGAGGAATCGCACTAACCAGAGCTGCCAAGAGGCGGTTAGCGGGAAAATTAGCTGTTCAAAAGTAGGTGGATAGTTTAGCATCATGGCCGGGTTTTGACAAAGCGGTAGGCTACACTGCCGTCGGGATATTTAATTTCGGCAATTAATTCCAGATGGTGACGGGCGATCTGCTCCTCGCTTATGGCCAGATAGTCCCCGACAAAATACTGTTCGATCGGAAGATCCTGCTCCCAGTTGATGCCTCTCGTCTTGATGCGGCCAAGACTCTTTTCTTTGACACGGGTAAGATTGGTATAGTATTCGGACAAGGGCACTTCAAAGTTTTCCCGTTGGTAAGGAGCCGGATCGTATTTGGTGTAGAACAATATTTGACTATATGGCTCGGCCCGGGCGTTGTCAATAATAATCGGCAGGTCGGGATCGGTCTTATTCTTAATCACTTCGCTGATTTGCTGCCAACCATAGTCCCAATAGGGGGCCCGGAAATATTCATTGAGAATAAAGACTGAGCTGTAGAGCTTTGCTAACGAATAAAAAAGCAAAAGTATAAAAACGGTTAGGGCGGCAACTTTTTTTAGTTTTGTTTTTAGCGATTGGTAGATTTGGATCAGGCTGAGTGAAATTAGAATTGTGAATGGAATTACTAAAGGCAAGGCGCGGATGGTAGAAAACGGGTCGCGGGTCAGGGCCGCCGGGATGGGAGAGACGACCAATAGAAAGACGGTCAGATTTTTCAATTCACCAAGAGGCTTTCTTTTGAACAAGAGGTAAAGGCCGTGAAGGTAAAATGGCAACTGCCAGAAATAGAAGGTTGAGAGCTCTGGAAACGAGCTTCGGGGACCGGCGTCTCCCAGAAAAAAAAGATTTCGGGGAGAGAAGTAAGAGAGATAGAGGGAAAAGAAATCGCGGACTCTTAGATAAAAGGCGTTATCTACAAGCCAGGAACTAAGAGTATTAACGCGGGAGAGAAAACCGGGAGTATTGATGATCAAAAGGGTCGGCAGACTGATAAGGACGCCAAAGAAAATGGCAATCAGGGTAGGCGTGAGAAGAGGTTTTTTGAATAGTTTTCTGCCGAAACGGAATCCGAAATAAAGGATAGTCAGAGGGACAAGCAGTCTTTCGGAATGATAAGCCGGTAAGGCAATAGCCAGGACGATGCCCGAAAGAATCAGATAGAGCGGTTTGACGAGGCCGAGACAAAAGAGATAAATACCGGTGAGGAAAAACAAAAGAGCGACATTGGTCTCGAAGTTGGTTCGGCCAAAAAGAATATGCCAGGGAGAGATGGCCAGAAGCAGAACGGTCAGAGAAGAAAGCGGAAGGCCTAGTTTCTGGTTAGGAATTAGTTTTCTAATAAGGAGAAACAGGACCGGGATAGTCAGAACACTGGCGAGGAAGGAAGGAAACCTAACGGTAAAGGCGGTCAAACCAAAAAGCGGGATTAAGGGGACGATTAGATAGATATAGACCGGTGTTTTGAAATCGGCAAAAGAGCGGAAAGCGGCCGGAAAAATTTTCCCAAATTCGTCCTTGCCGGTAAGAAGAATTGAATAGGCATTGTACCCCTGGGCGGCCTCGTCGAGATAAAGACCAGCGGGAACAATACCCAGATTGTAAAACCGGGTGGCAAAAGTCAGAAAGACAGCTAAAAGCAACATGAAAAGATATTTTTTCACTTTGGTAAAAGCATAATTATTTGACGACCGAATTCAAAAGCGGCTAGCGGCAAACAAACCAAAAAGTAGGCGCTTGGCTTATTCCTAAGTCCCAAAAGGAAAACATAGGCCAGAGGGAAGTAAAGGACAAAATCATAAACGGCGAAGTTGTTAACCAGTGACAGTAAAAGGACCAAGCCGATTAGCGACAGAATAAATAGCTTTCCCGTTTTTGTCCGGGGCAGATAGAAGAGACCGGAGAGAAAAAACGGTAGGGCGATGAAGGGAAACTTAACCGCATTGGCGCCGCCGAAAATTTCCCGTGGGTGGTAACCAAAAAAATAATTATTAGGGTCAAGAAGAGCGGTGAGGTTATGTTCAAATTTGGTGATGGGGATGGAGGCCTTGTTTTGGAAGACCCTGGCCAGAAAGGCGGTTGGATAGGGACTGGTCTTCCTAATAATAGACTGAATATTCTCGGACTCGAGGTGAAAAATCGAGACCGGCGGTTCCCAGCGAGCGGTGATGAGAAAAACAACCGGCCAGAGCGAGAGGCAGACGAAAGCGAAGAGTCTGGAGAGAGGTTTATTTAGAGAGGACATAAAAAAGGGGCCGGTCGTAGAAATCCCTAACTGTTAAGTGAACCTTCAGTTCGGCCGGGGGGTTCTTTTCCAGGTCCCAATCTCCGGGTATCTCTGTTCGCTGCGAAGCGAAATACAGATCCCCAGGCCGGAGCAGTTTTTTGATGCCGGCAAGATCGGAGGCGGTACCAAGATAGAATTTTTCAGCGAAACGAAAGCCGTCAAAGCCGGGAACGATATTCTTGGTCGGAACGTCGGTGGTGAATTTCTCTTGAAAATCAGACGGACGGATCGGGAGAAAATACGCCAGCCGGTAAAACATCGGTTCAGCGGTGTTATTGATAAAGACCCGGTTTGCTTTGGCGATTAAAGTACGGGATTGGGTAAAAAGCGGTTCGTAGCCATACTGCCAGACATGACTGCTTTCATAGGCATAGTGGGTGGTATAGCGGTACCAATAGGCGGAAAAGTTTAAAACAAAGGCAGCGAAAATTATCGCGGAGACGAGGAGTCGGTATTTTTCCTTTACCAATTCAACTATCCAGGTTAGACCCAAGGCGGAAATAACAGAGACGGGAAAGATCATCAAGAAAAGGCGGGGGGCGTGGTTACCGCCTCCTTGGGTCAGACTACTGCCGATGGGAATGAAAAGCAACCAGAGTAGAAGCAGGAGATAGCGACGGTCTTTTTGATATCTGGCAAGCAAAACCAAGCCGGTGTAAAAAAATGGAGACAAAACCAAGAGGAAGACGCCAAAGTGATCAACCGAATGGCGGTAAATCGGATCAGCGGAGATGAACATGAATTGCGGGGAGAGAGCGGTAAAATAATTTTTTACAAATTCGCCCCCGATGGCGGTCAGGCGATTGTTAAATACTTTTTCGAGGACTGGGTTGGTCAGCCAGGGACGGTTCCGGTCATAAATAATCTGATCCAGCACCTGTTTATCATTGGCGATGTTGATTGATTTGAACCGGCCAGCCGCCTGGCCAAAGATAATCTGATACGCAATCGGTAGCAGCGCCAGGAGACAAAACAAAAAGCCGGCCAAGGTTTTTTTTTCCTTGAGCGACTTTATTTTCGGAGGGAAGCAGAAAAGTAAAACTGCGATTATGGTCGGGGTAGCCAGATTCGCCACCGAGTAGGTATAAAAGGTAAGGACGAAAGACAGAACCGAAAGGGTATAAAGAAAGGGCCTTTTTTTGGCGGCGAGATAGAGGTAGACCCCAAGAAGTTCCAACAAAAAGAGGGGCGCCTGTTCGACGGCGTTTCTAGTGTAGTGAAGATGCCAAGGGGTCAGGGCCATCGTGGCGGCCGCCACGAGACCAATAAACTTTTTGGGGAAGAGAAGGTTGGTGATCAGGTAGGTGAGGTAAATACTGAGAACGCCAAGTAAGGCCATCGGCAAGCGGGCACTAAAATTCGAGGGTCCCAAAAGACCGACAAAGGGGGCAATAACGTACATCGTCAGAGGCGCTCGCCACTCGGAAAGACTCCGGATGTATGAAGGCAGAAAATGACCGTAATAATCACGGCCGGTAGTCGCCAAGGACCAGGCTTGGTAGCCGGCGTCAACTTCGTCGCCAAAAAGGGAAACCGGGAGTGAATCCAGGCGATAAACTCTGAAAAAAAAGGCCAAGATTAAAACCAGAATAATCCCCCATTTTGTTTTCATTTCATTAAAACTTTACGGGAGTCGTATAGCAAAAAGATAAGTGAGGCGGCAATAGCCGAACGAGCCAGACTAACCAGGACCGGGATATTTAAAGGACTGTTCATTGTCGGCGGAAATAAATCTCTAAGGATGAGGAAAGATCCAAGGTGCAGGGAAGGATCAAAGGACAACCAAACTAACGACCAGGAGAGAATTAGGATAGCGTAAAAAACGAAACGCTGACGTTCGATCGCATAAATAATCAATAGTGGGACTACCCAGAGAAACCATTGGGGGTGAAAATGATTAAAAGCCAAACTACCAAATAAGGCGATAAGGAAAACTGACAGAGTATTTATTTTCCGGTACAAAATAATGAAGACGAGAAGCGAGATAACAATAAAATACCAGGGAATAACATTTCCCGAAGCGATTTCGATACCGGCTTGAATTGATTTGTTGGTATGGGTGGCGAGCAAGGCATACATTTTGAAAGCGGGCGAGGGAAGATAGGGAAAAATCCCAATTAGAAATATTCCCAGGCCAACGATGACATTCTTCAAAGCGGATTTGAGGCCGCCCTTTTTGTAAGCTTCTATAGCCAAGATGGGGATGAGAATCAGGGCAACGGGCTTGACCAGGGCCGATAAACCCAGAGCAATGTTTGACCAAACCGGCCTATTGGTCTTCCCAAGATAGAAGGCAAGAAGAATAAAAAAGACGACAAAAGTATCAGACTGCCCCATGACCGAACTAACCAGCAGGGTAACAGGGTTAAATAACCATAGGACTCCCGCCAGCCCGGCCTTTTCCTTCGATTGAAATAGTTTCATGATCAACCAAAGAGTGAGCCAGCTGCCTATGAGCGATGGCAGTTTGTAGACCAGGAGTAATGGGGAAAAGATTTGTTGTTTTAAGAAAGCGTTATCATCAAGAAGAAATCGATCAGTCAGCGCGGAGGTGAAGCGATTAAATGGTAGGTAGACGAGCGCGCTGGCGAGGTAACCTACGGGAGGGTAAATAAAAATATCGTCGTGGTAGATTTTTTTGATCGGATCGGTACCGGAAAGGTTACTGACATGATCGTAGAAGGAGGTGATTTCACCGGAGTTGATGAATTTGGATGCAAGGACAAAGGCGCGAACATCGGGGTGGTAAGTTGTCAAAGCAAGAATGAGTTGTAAAACGACGCCGATTATCACGAACTTGGCAAAATGAGAGTTGATGAATTTAATCACGGAATTTATGTCCTCTTAATATTACCTGCCACTTATGGCCTACCCATAAAATCAAGTTTAATACTTCTGAATAGAATTCACCATAATAGAGCTTGGCCGAAGCGAGTAAGGGGCTTTTCAGGTGGAAGACAAAATGGCCACTGGCGCC
>ERZ1292625.2726-Hain-H41-01um-R1-2726-length-15631-cov-19_pt1 | contig 15631 bp, 17 predicted proteins | sample MGYA00564400_ERZ1292625 | MGnify/ENA primary metagenome ERZ1292625 (study PRJEB36523, sample SAMEA6512639) | groundwater metagenome | collected 2019-01-08 | study: AquaDiva: Metagenomics assemblies of 32 groundwater samples | reverse complement strand
TATCGGGCATTGGGCCAAAATCGGCTATGGGCGTTTTAAGCATTGCTCCGCTAGACACAATTAAAAAAGCCATTTCTTCCGGCGAAGTCGCTTACCTTACAAAAGTTTCCGGTATCGGAAAAAAAACGGCAGAAAGAATTATTGTGGAACTGAAAGATAAAATGGGCAGATTAGATGATTCAGCCAATGAGATGTTCAAGGACGAACAAGATGTGATGGAAGCGCTCAAATCTCTAGGATATTCTCCAAGCGAAGCCCGCGAAGCAGTGAAACAGCTACCAGAAAATATTATAGGGGTAAACAATCGCATTAAAGAGGCCTTGAAGATGCTGGGAAAATAAAAACTTATGCCAGAACTGCCTGAAGTCCAAACAATAGTGAGTGATTTGCAAAAAATTTTGCCTGGTTTAAAAATCACTGGCATTATTACCGACACAAAAAGTCTTTTCCGCAAAGGAAGTTTTGAAAATTTTAAAAAAGAAGCGCTCGGCGAAAAAATTTTAAGCGTTGAACGAAAAGGCAAGAATATTTTAATTCACTTATCGCAAAATAAAACGATTCTCGTCCATCAAAAAATGACCGGGCATTTTTTATACGGAAATTGGAATTTTGAAAATAAAAAATGGATAAGTAAGAATGACGACCCAATAAGAAATGACCCGCAAAACCGTTTTATTCATCTAGTTTTTGATTTGTCTAACGGCAAACAACTAGCCTTAAGCGACATGAGAAAATTTGCCAAAGTTTTTGTTTGGCAAACAGACAAACTTGATGATTTGGACGATATTCGTCTCGGTATGGATCCTTTTGATAAAAATTTCACTCCGGAAAAATTCAAAGAAATTATGCGAACAAAAAAGAACGGCAAAATAAAAACCGTTTTGATGGATCAGTCTTTAATCGCCGGCATTGGCAATATTTATTCGGACGAAATCTTGTGGCTGGCTGGCGTTCATCCGCTTAAAAATATAAAAGATTTGAACGATAAAGAAATAGCCTTGATATACAAAGCCACACTGCCAATTCTTGAAAAAGCGCTAGAAGCGCGCGGGACATCTTCTTCTGATTATAGAGATGTCGCAGGGGAAAAAGGTTCCTATCAAAAAATGACTCTCGCCTACCGTCTTACGGGCAAGCCTTGCCAAAAGAATGATGGCGGAATAATCACCCGCCTAAAAGTCGGCGGTCGTTCGGCGCATTTCTGCCCGGTTCATCAGAAAATGTAAAAAGAAAAGTAAATTATGTGGACGGATACAAATTATTGCACTTAACGATTTTTCGCGATAAACTATAAACACTATGGAAGGAGATGCGATGAAGGATTTGCGGACTTTTCTTTTTATCATGGTGATTTTAATCGTTGCATGGTTTTTTACTGGTGGGCATTTGCGACAGTCATCAAAAACAGGCTGGTTTTTAAACAAACAACCGCAAAAAAATACTCAAAACACCAAAGGGCAATCCAGCAACAACAAATCTCTTGAACAACCATCTTCATCTTCCAGTCAAAGTTCTATAAAACCCGATTTTATAGTCTTAAAAACAACAATGGCAAGAGAGACTGATCCAAACGAAGAGTATCTTGAAATAAGAGCCGACAAAAAAAACAAAGGTCTTATGAGAATTACTGGGTGGAAGTTGGAAGGCAAGGGTGGGCTGGATATCACAATTGGCAAAGGCGCGTCCTTTATCTATGCCGAGGCGAGCAGTCAACCCCAAGAAGATGTCTATCTTAAGCCGGGTGAAAAGGCCATTATTATAACCGGCTTAAGCCCAATTGGAACAAGTTTTAAACTGAACAAATGCGTCGGACACTTTAATCAATTTCACGAATTCTCCCCGGATTTAAACACTGAATGCCCGACATTGCGAAATGAAGACTTGCCAAACAATCTAGATAGCGATGATAAGTGTTTTAATTACATAAAAAACATTCCGGCTTGTAAAACAATAATCTCCATCCCCTACAAAAATTCCGGGCTCTCTTCTTCTTGTCAAGATTATGTGATTAGAAATGCCAATTACAAATCTTGCATTGAAAAACACAAGGATGACGCGGATTTCTATGATCCGGAATGGCGAGTTTATTTAGGCCGAAATGAAGAGTTGTGGAAAAAATCAAGAGAAACCATCAATCTTTACGACGACAAGAACAATATTATTGACTCCGTGTCTTATTAAGGTTAGAATGCGCTTATGCTTAGTTTATTCCCAGACCTTTTCAATTTTTCAATTTTGGCCCCTTTTATATTAAGAATTGCTTTGGGTGTCCCCTTGATAAACCACGGACTCAATAAAGTTATAATTAAAGGCAAATTCTCGCAAAGAATTTTGGGAGGCATTGTTTTTTTGAGCGGAATACTTCTAGTCATAGGGCTATTCACCCAAGTTTCCGCGATTGTGGTATCTCTCATAATTATCGTCAATTCAATTGTCGGACAACAAGACAAAAAGCCTTTGTCCGACAGGCTCATAAGGTTAGCGATAGCTATTTCTCTAATCTTGACTGGTCCGGGAATATTCGCCATTGATTTGCCGTTGTAAAATAATATGCGCTCGTAGCTCAGTCGGTAGAGCAGCTCCCTTTTAAGGAGATGGTCGGGGGTTCGATTCCCTCCGAGCGCAATGAACGAAATAATAATTTTATGCTTTATATAGGCGCTGATCATCGCGGATTTAAACTCAAAGAAGATATTAAAAAATATTTGACCGAAAATGGTCAAATATTTGAAGATATGGGTAATTTTACTTACGACAAAAACGACGACTATACAGACTTTGCAAAAATGGTGGCGCAAAAAGTTTCGGATAATCCAAATGAAAATAATGGAATCCTAATATGCGGTTCTGGGGTTGGCGTGGACATAACGGCAAACAAGTTTAAGGGCGTTCGCTCCGCGTTAGCAGATGATGTCACTACTGCCAAACAGTCCCGTGAACACGACGACACAAACATTCTTTCCCTTCCTGCCGATGAAGTAACCCTTGAGTTAGCAAAAAAAATTATCAATATTTGGCTGGAAACTCCTTTTTCTAACGGAGAAAAATACAAAAGAAGAATTGACAAGATAGAGTAAGGAAATTACAAAATAGCTATTTCGTAATTTCACGACAAATTAATAATTTTTCAAACTCAATCGGCAATTCCAACAATCCTCTTCTTTCTTCATGATAAATTCTCAACATCTCGTAAGAATAATTTTCCAATTCTTCTTCGGAAAACTTTTGCGCCGACTTTATGGCTTTGCTGGCGACAAAAGCGTGCAATCCTGTTTCTTTTATTGCATTATCAACACCGGCATTTATAAGTTTTTTTACCAATAATAAATTTTTTATCTGCCAAAAGATTTTGAAAAAAACTTCTTCCGCTGGAATTCCTTGCCTTAAGGCTTGTTGATAGATAATCCACATTTTGGCTTTATTTTTTTCCGCAAATGCGTCGCAAATGGCGAACGGATTATATTCCGGCGCGCCATACTGTTTAGCCACATCTCCCCCAAGTTGATATTTCTCAATTTCTTTGGAAGCGCTCCACAAATCAGAACCGCACTTTTTTATAATATCGCCGGCAATGTTGGCGGGGATTTTTTTAACAGCAAACCAGTCTCTAAGCTTAACACCATCAAGCGGTTTACATTCCTGAACCTTGTAAGCCAGTTTTTCAAATTCCCCCAAAACCACTTCCTTCACATCTTCTTCCAAAAAAAGAAACATATTTTCTGTTTTTGCCAAATTATTTAAACTGCTCAACATAAAGATTTCTGCTTCTTTGTTTTTCAAAACCCCATCGCAAACAACCACATATTTTTTCTCAAATAAAGTTTTTCCTTTCATTAATTCTTTAAATTCCGCCTCATTGAAATTTTCCCCATCAATTCTAAAGAACCCCCAATCGGAAACTTTAGTCTTAAAGTGCTTTATGAGCTCGTTTAACTTTTCCCTGCTCCTATATGTGTCTTTGCCGTGAAGTAAGTAAAACATAAATTATCTAACAGTTTTCATATCCTCCCAATTGTCGCCTGTTTCCACATTCACTTCTATCGGAACATTCGGCAAATTTAGTTTTTTGTATTGTTCGACGACAAGATCCCTATCTTCGTTTTTTAACGGATAAACGCTTTCCATCGCTTCTTTTATAATCGGAACGGCTTCCATCACCGCATCGTTTTTTACTTCAAAAAGCAGTTCATCATGTATCTGCAAAAGCATAAATACTTTGCCTTTTAATCCACTTTCTTCCAGTGCCTTATCTACTTTTACCATTGCCAATTTTATGAAATCAGCCGAGGTGCCTTGAACCGGCATGTTGACCGCCATTCTTTCTGCCTCTTTTTGCAAAAAACCGGCGGACGAATTTATTTCCGGAAAATACCTCCTCCTTCCAAAAAGCGTTTCCGTCCAGCCGTTTTCCCTCGCGAACTTTTTAGTTTTTTCTATATAATCCCTTAAACCGCTAAAATTTTTGAAATATTCTTCGTAAAACTTTTGAGCTTCTTCTCTTGTCCCGCCAAGGTTTTGCCTTAAAGCATTGATACCCATTCCATACAAGACGCCGAAATTTATCACTTTTATTTTCCGCCTCATATCCGGTGTCACCTCTTCCAGTTTGACGCCGAAGACTTTCATTGCCGCCGAAGCGTGCGCGTCTCCTCCCCTTTGGAAAATTTCAACCAAATTTTTATCCCCGCTTAAAATCGCCGCTGACCTCAAATCAATTTGGGAATAATCAAAACCAACAAGGCTGTATCCATTGTCTGCAATAAAAGCCTTCCTCACCTCCCTTCCTCTTTCCGTCTTTTTGGGAATGTTTTGCAGATTAGGATTTTGCGACGAAAGCCTGCCAGTTGCCGTGCCGAAAGAATCAAAATGAGTATGCAGTCTGTTTTCCTTGTCTGCCAATTTTGGCAATGCGTCAATGTATGTGGAAAGCAGTTTGGCAACTTCCCTATGCTTCATTATCTCTCCAATTATTTCGTGGCTGTCTTTTAGTTTTTCCAACTGAGCAACATTGGTAGAAAAAGCGCCGGTTGCCGTCTTCTTTGGTTTCTTACCTCCAAGTCCGAGTTTTACAAACAAAACTTCGCCCATTTGTTTGGGAGAATTTATATTGAATTCCTGTCCTGCCAATTTCCAAATTTTTTTCTCAAGCTCATTCAACTCCTTATGTTTCTCTTCCGACAAGGTTTTCAAATACTCTACATCAAGAAGCACTCCCCTGTTTTCCATCTCGGTAAGAATTTTCTCCAAGGGCTTTTCCACTTTATTCATAAGTTGCTCGCAAACAACCGCGCTATTTTTTGTTTTTTTGTCCTCCTCTTTGTCAACATCTTTTTTTTCTTCTATTTTTTCTTTTTTTACTTCCGTGATGTTTTCGTTCTTATTTTGTCTTTCTTCATTTAATCTTTCCAACAAGCTTCTAAAACCAAGCTCATTTAGGATCGGTCTTGCTTTTTCTTTGTCAAAACTTTCTTTCCATGAAACTTTTTCCAAATAAAAATCTATTGGCGCATCTCTTCGTATCTCCGCCAAAGTTTTACTGAATTGGGCTTCCTCCTCTCCTCCTTTAAGTAATTCTATTATTCTCGGTTTTGCCTCAATTTTATCCTCTTTTAATTTCTCAAAAATATTTTCTATACTGCCGTATTTTTTTATAAGATCAGTGGCGGTTTTTTCACCTATGCCTTTTATGCCGATTATGTTATCTGACGGATCCCCCTTGAGCGCCTTGTAATCAACGATTCTTTCCGGACCAAAACCATATCTTTCATTCACTGTTTTTTCATCATAAATAATCGTGTCGCTAATTCCTTTCTTCAGTGTATAAACCACAACATCCTCGCCTTTTACCAACTGCAAGGTGTCCATATCGCCAGAAGCGATAATCACTTTTATTTCTTTTCCCCACTTCGGATCTTTTTGAATCAATTCCACCACCGTCCCCAAAATATCATCCGCCTCAAAACCTTCCATGCTGTAAACTGGAACACTAAAAGCTTTCAAAATATCATGCGAGCGGATTATCTGCTTCACCAAACCATCATCAATTTTGGCTCGCCCAGCTTTGTAGTCATCGTAAACCAAGTGCCTGAATGTCGGCTTAGGCAAATCATAAGCCGCCACAACATAATCCGGCTTCAACTCGCGAATAACTTTGATCAAAAAAGCGGTGAAACCGTAAAGAGCTCCTGTTGGTTCCCCCTTTGGCGAAGTAAAATCCGGCAAGGCGTGAAACGCCCTATGTAAGATTGCGTGTGCGTCCAGAAGAACAAGTGTTTTTCGGTTGGTTCCGTTTCTGTTTTCCATTATTTTAAGTTTAACATCTCCACTAAACAAAACAAAAAGGCAACAGCGTGTCACCTATAATTTCTATAGAAAATTTAGGTGACAGTTAAAAATTTTACGATATTGTTATCTCCCTTTTGTCCCCTTTCAAATGTTTGAACATTATTTTTACGCAATTTTTCGGCAAATTTTTTTCTATCTTGTCCGCCCATTCCACCAAAACTATATTTCTCGAATTGGAACTTATCTCTTCCCAGCCGAGATTTAAAATTTCTTTTTCGTTATTAATTCTATAAACATCAAAATGATAAAAATTTTCAAAACCAACATCTTGCCATTTTTTATTTCCTATTTTTGACTTTCTGAAAATTATAAAAGTCGGACTCTTTATTTTTTCTTTTATTCCCAATGATTCAGCAATGTTTTGCGCGAAAGTTGTTTTTCCGCTTCCTAGGTCTCCATATAAAGCCAAAACAAGCGCGCAGTTTTTTTCGCGTTTTTCGGTCAAAATTTTTTCAGCAAAATCATAAGCGAATTTTCTTGACTCTTCCGCATTGTTGGAAACAAATTTTTTCATAAATAAATCCTAGCATAAGAAAATATTAATCCAAAAAATATTAACAAAAATAACAAAAGGCAGATACAAAATAACCTTGCGTGTTTTGTTTTATTGCGAAACCCGCCGAGGTGTTTTATTTATAAAATCTTTAGAAACTCCTCTTTTGTGATTTGAATGTCTTTAAGAATCGCGAGTAGTGTGCCCTTGGGAATATCTTTTCCGGAATGAATTGACACGATTGTCCGCCTGCCATCGTTATGCTTCATTACCAAATGGCTAGTGCTTCTTTGCCTGTGTTCAAAAAAACCAACCGACTTTAAAACCCTGATTAAATCCTTGCTTTTTACGGCTGGCAATTTAGGCATAAGCCGTTTCTAATTCTTTTTTTGTGACAGTTTCAAAGGATTCAAAACTGTTGTCTTGTGGCACCTCTTCTCCGTCGGCAATTAAACTTGAAACATAGATGGAAATCGCGTCTTTCAAGTTTTTGCGCGTTTCTTCTATAGTCGCGCCGAAAGTATGACAACCCGAAAGAGCCGGGACATAACCATGAAATTTCCCTTTTTCATCAGTTTCTATAATTGTACGAAAGGTATAATTTGTATTTATTTTCATTTGCTTCATCTTATCACTTTATCACTAATTTCATTATTGTAAATATTGACCGCATACAACAAAAGGCAGACATAAAATAACCTTTTGTCGTTATTTATACATCTGCCTCCTTTCTTTCCGCTCATTTGCGAAATTAAATTGGAATCAGTCGTTTTTGGGATTGGGTCGACTGTTTCGCCCGAAGTAACGACGAATCGCTTCGTCGTATTCCTTCTTGTCCGTCTCGGCAATGTCTTGGCTCATTCTAGCCAATTCCTTGCCTTGCCCCACCACCAACTCTTCAACAACCTTTTTAGTGTCGTCAAGCGTTGGTTTTAGTTCGGACAGAAAGGTGGCGCTTGTCGTTATCGCCCTTGCCTGTTCCAAAACCTGTTCAATCGCAACAGCGTCGCACTCCTCCGTGCCGTTTTCCGCCAAAACGGTCGCAACACCCGGCAACAATCCCAACAAGGCCACACCAACAAAAATAAAGTTTTTTAACTTCATTTTTTACTTCCTCCAAAAAAATTCCTATTAACTTGTCAACGAGCCAGTTTCTGTTTTCGTCCTTTAGGACTCATCAGTCAAGATCAAAATCTTGAGAACAGAGGGATTTTTTAAGAGATCCCAAACTCTATTGTTTATTTTTTTATCCCGCTGCCCCCTTCCTCATGAACCACCTCCTCAAGAGAGGTGATTATGTGTTTCCAGCCATTAGGCTGGTAAAAACCAAAGCACACCCAGCCCAAATCCGCTAGGTTCTCCGGTGGGTAATTTTGCCAAATTTTTTCCCCCCGTATTAAAAATCTAATCACAACGCCCTTGCCGTGTTGAGCACGAAGGGTTTTTTCATCTAATTGTCCGTACTTATTCCTCAGGTCTTTTACCTTGAGGAAATTCGCGCTATGTTGAGGTTCCCCCCAACCGCTTGCGCAAGTATGTCGCACATGTGGGCTCCAGTTGCCTCTTTTACCCTCTCCGTAATACTCATTTCAACCATTGTCTCTTCTCCTTTTTATTTTTAAATTTCTGGATTTCGGGAAGACTCATATCTTCTCCTTTTTCAATCTGCCCATCAGTATACACAAGCCAATTATTTTGTCAAGCAGTTTTGACATATTGTTGTATTGTGGAACAAAAAAGTGGCTTTACAAAGCCGTTTATTGAGAAAATCCTTTTGTTTAGTGTTTTATTTTTTAGATTATTTTGATAATTTAACAATTCAAATTGTTATACTTGCTTGACATTTGGTTTAACATAAATATACTAAAGACTGATAAAAGCAGTTCTTTTAATTTTAACGAGGGCGTCCTCGTTGTTCGTAAAAACCTTTATTGAATATTTCCGAAACTAAATTTCGGGAGGAAAGGAAGTAAAAATGGGTACAAAGTAAAAAAAGAAATTTTTGTCTTGTGGGGTTGCCAATGTCGGTAACCCCACTTTTTTATTGATATTTCTCTGCCCCACACCACGCAAGTTCAAAAATTGATTTGAAAGTATTTGTTATTTCTTTGTTTTCAATAATAACCCCAACCAACTTACCCCTTAAGGAAACTGCCGCCACTTTATCGTCATAAATAATTAAAGACGAACTCAGTGGAAATTTATCCGCAGGAATAAACCTAGAAAAAGTAAAGTCAAGATCGTCTTTTTTCTCTTCTTTGTCCGTATATATAATTTTGAATTTTATTTTTTTATCAATCCTCTCTTTTACAGCCTCCTTTCTTTCTTCGGCAGAAAAAATGTTCCTCTCTTCATCAAGAGCAAAAAAACCCAATAATTCTTTATTTTTTGCCTTAAAATAATCATCTCTTATCGCTACAAGCCCCTCCTTCCCTTCAAAAAATCTGACTTTCGGCTTTTCTTCGGCGATGTTAAATAATGTTTCCAACTCGGGTAGATATTTTTTAAATTCCTCTTCTTTTCTTTTCAAACCTTCCTCTTGTTCTTCCAAAAGTTTTAACAACCTTTTCGGATCTTCCGTCTGGAAATAAGTCTTTTTGCCCTTTTCCACCGAGCTCATCAGTCCTTTTTTCATCAGTTTTTCTATGATCACATAGGTCGTCGCCCTGTTTATATCCGCCTTTTTGGCTATTTCTTGCACCGCGCTTGAGCCTAATTCCAGCGACGCCAAAAAAACCTTCGCCTCCTTTTCCGCCATTCCCATTTTTTCCAATTGTTCTTTTAGCATTTTAATATTATACTGCAAAAAAATAAACTTAAAAGTTAGCTTTGCTTCGGTCTGTATTGCAAAGCCTCCAAAACATGATTTTCTTCTATATTTTCCGCGCCATCCAAGTCGGCTATAGTGCGAGAAAGTTTGATGACGCGATGATAAGCGCGAGCGGACAAATCCAGCTTGCCGGCGGCGGAATTAAGGATGTCTTTCACTTTTTCAGATAATTGGGCGAATTTTTTAAGCTCTTTAACGCCCATTTCACTGTTGGTCATGATGCCCGTTTCAAAATCCCCTTTCGTTTTGGCATTTTTACCTGTAGCAAATCTTTTTTTCTGAATTTCCCTAGCTTTTATAACTCTTTTTCTAATGTTTCCAGATTGTTCTGAAATAATTTTATCATCAGAAAGTTTTTGGTGATCCACTTGCGGAACCTCCACCCACAAATCAACCCTATCCACTATTGGTCCGGAAACTTTTCTTTGATACCTTACCAATGAGCCTTGTTGGCAAACGCATTGTTTCTTTTTTGATCCATAATTTCCACACGGACAAGGATTCATTGCGCAAATCATTATAAACCTAGCAGGAAAAACAACACTTCCTTTTGCTCTAGAAATATTCACAAAACCCTCTTCCAACGGCTGGCGTAAAGACTCTATCACTTTCCTCTCAAATTCTGGAAATTCATCCAGAAACAAAACCCCCCTATGACTCAAAGTAATCTCGCCCGGCTTAGGATAAGATCCCCCGCCAACTAAAGCCACATAAGAAGAAGTATGATGAGGGCTCCTAAACGGTCGCTGTAATATAAAATCGCCACTTAACGCGCCAGCCACACTATGAATTGAAGTTGTTTCTAAAATTTCTTCAAAAGACAATGGTGGCAAAATGGAAGCAAAAGCTTTCGCCAGCATTGTCTTGCCAGTGCCAGCAGGACCGGACATCATCACATTGTGTCCGCCGGCGGCGGCTATTTCCAATCCCCTCTTTGCCGTTTCTTGCCCCTTAACATCTCCAAAATCAAACAATATTTCATTTTGAAATTCATCAAAATTTATTTCCGTTTTTGGTTGCGCGATTAAGTTTATAGTATTTTCTTTGTCAAAATGATTGGTAATATCTTCCAATTTTTCACAGGCAAAAATATTAATGTCATCTATAAGAGCCGCTTCTTTGGCGTTGTCTTTCGGCAGAAAAATTTCTTTAAAGCCCAGTTTTTTGGCATTTTTTACCAAGGACAAAACTCCTTTTATTGATCTAATTTTACCATCTAGAGCCAATTCACCTAAAAAAATCTTTCCCTCTGACTCAAAAAACACCTGCTTGGAAGCAAGAAGATAAGCCATAGCGATACTTAAATCAAAAACCGGTCCTTCTTTCTTGATCTCAGCCGGAGCCAACGAAACAACTACTTTTTGATTGCGCGTTTTTGGCGACACAAAACCTGAGTTTTTTATAGCGGCGCAAACACGATCCTTGGCTTCCTCCACTGCTTTGTCTGGCAACCCAACTATAGAAAAAGAATGCAGTCCATTGGTCAAATCCACTTCAACATCAACAATATCGGCTTTCAGTCCGACAACTTGTGAAGAAAACACTTTAACTGCCATACGGTTTTATTTATATTCCGGCGTGTTTTATGCACTCCGTAGCGGCTGGATTGGCTTCCAATCGCTTAATTTCAATAGGATGAACTTTGCCCTCTTTGTTTGAGCAGTTGCCATATGCGCCATTATTTATGCTTTCCAAAGCTTTGCTTACAAGCATAAATCTTTCTTCCAAAGTATTTTCAATTGCTACTCGATTTTCCATATCCTCAAAAGCTCCGGCTACCTCTCCAGTATCGGCTGTTTCCAAGTTTAAGACATCCGGAACGACTTCCCAATCTCCAGACACCTCCGGATTTTTTTTACCAATACGAGAAAGCTCGTCTTCAAGTTCTCTTTTTTCTTCTTCCAGTTTTTCTTGGAAGTATTTTATTTTTTCTTTTGACAATGACATATGATTTTTACTTGCTTAATAATAACAGGACGAAAGATAAAGTCAAAAATAAGGATTGTTTTAGAAAGGATTTTTTGCTCCTCTTACCTCAAAGTGAAGGTGGCATCCCGTAGATTTGCCCGTTGAGCCAATATAGCCGATAACTTGCCCCTGCACAACATGCCATCCTTGGGAAACAATACTGGCTGATAAGTGCGAATAGAGAGTTTGAGTTCCATTGCTATGTGAAATAACAATATAATTTCCATATCCCCCATTCCAACCGCCCTCCCTGCTAATCATAACATCCCCACTAGCAGACGCCATAACCGGAGAACCGCAAGAGTCTGCAAGATCAACGCCATTATACCCATGCAAACCCTGGGACTTATAACCACCCAAAACAGGACGATTATAATATCCGGCATAGTATTGCCCGCCACCTCCGCGATAAGGATTGGTTTTTGCGCCAATTTTTACTTGAGGGGCTGGGGCAATTTCACCGTTGGGAACAATTATCTCTTGCCCTTCCGCAAGTTTGTCTCCAATAGACAGATTGTTATATTTTATTATCTCATCAATATCCCCATTGAGCTTCTTTGTTATGCTTTTTAGAGTATCTCCTTTTTTAACTTCATATTTTACTCCAGATATCGGAAGGATAATTAATGTTTGACCGGGCATTATTTTACCTCCTTTTCCAATTTCGTTTGACCATACAATCGTGTTGACGGAAACCTTAAACATTGAGGCTATTTGGGACAAACTATCTCCCTCCCTAACAACATAAAGACTAATTTGATCACTATTAAAACTTTCTTCTATATCCGCTATTGTTCCCATTGGTCCAGAATCAGGAAGAAGAGAGTTGTTGTTTATAATAGCGATATCACCGCCACCTCTTGAGCCGGTTGAGTCCGTATTTAAAAAACTTTCTAAAATTGGGCTATTTTGAATATTTGAGCTACTTACATTTGGGGTGTTTTTATCGCTTATTTTCAATAAAATATCTGAAAAATAAAATAATCCAGCATTGGCAGTGTTGAAAGTAATAAAAACACACACGAACAGAGCAGTGGCAATTATTTTCATAATGTAGCCATTCTTAATTTTCTTTAACGAAGAGTGGTTTTTTATTTTAGTATTAATAAATTTAATTTAGCTTTTCTGCTGGCAATTATCCACAAAGTGGCTAATAATAAGAATTTTTTAACCACCACTTTGCCCTAAAACATACCCATATATAATACTCGTTTTTTAATGAAAGTCAACCTTTAAAATGAATTCGGGGTGCCGAGAATCGAACTCGGCCTACCTGTTCCCAAAACAGGCGTACTACCAATATACGACACCCCGATTATCTATTTAATCAAAAAGTAGCTGTGTTTTTAAAGTATAACTTATTTTGCTATTTAACGCCATGTTCCATATGGAACATGGCGTTAAATAATTATGTTTTCCGTAAAACGAAAACTTGCTTTTTCATTTTTTGTGTCTAAAAAAACAGCAATAATGTCAATTTGCCACTCTGTTTCATGTGGAACCTTTTTGTCTAGTAAATAGGTCTGTATTACTCTGGCCAACCTCTTGAGTTTCCAAGGATGCACATTTTCCTCCGGTCTATATTCCGTTGTTCCACATGAAACAATGCTTTTTACTTCCACAAAATGAAAAGCATTGTCTTTTTTGGCCACAATATCTATTTCTCCCCATTTTTTACTATAATTTCTATCCAAAATGTCAAAACCGTGTTTCACAAGAAACATACTCGCCATATTTTCTCCTAAATTACCTATTTTTTTGTTATGATCACGGTTATTGTTTGTTGCCATAAGTTTTATACATAGGTTATCCACACCCCTTATTATGTAGCGTTACGATACTTTGACAGTTTCATGTGGAACTTTTTACTTATTGTTAACAGACATTAACAATAATGGGTTCGTCCTTAAAAATGGCTATAAATAAGGTTTTTAAAACGGACAATATTTCTTGTTATTACGGACATTTCCATTGGTCCTATTTTGTTTCAAGGACATCTCTCTTGTCTTAAGCTTTCCCGCACTGTATATAACATGTGTATAGTGTGCATAACTTTTTTATTCTCACGGACGGTAATGGTCAAAAGTTATGCACAGTCCATAAGTCGTCCTTTGTCCATATCGCTTTGCGCCACAAGTATCATTCCAATTTCAACACTCGTTTCACTCATTAAGAAATTTGGGTCGCTCATTTGCCCTCGGAGGGATTCGAACCCCCAACAACGGTTTCGAAGACCGGCATGATATCCATTTCACTACGAGGGCACTGTCCTGTTAATTTAACACGAAAATGCTAAAATACACAAATAATGCGCGAGAAAATTAAAAAGATACCACCCATAGTGAAAAATGTGGCCGATACTTTAATAAAGGCCGGTTTTGAGGCCTATTTTGTAGGTGGTTGTGTCCGCAGTTTGGTGTTACACATGAAACCAAAGGATTGGGATATTACTACCAACGCCAAGCCCGAAGAAATCCAAAAACTTTTCCCTCATTCCGTTTACGAAAATAAATATGGCACCGTTGGCGTTATAAACGACACAGACGACGAAACATTGAGAGTGGTAGAAATAACACCCTACCGACTAGAATCATCTTATACGGATAAACGCCGTCCGGACAGCATCCAGTTTACTTCAAACATTGAACATGATCTCAAGAGGCGTGATTTTACAATTAACGCTATGGCATTAGCTATCCCAGGTAAAAATGGTGAAGAATATGAGCTTATTGACCTTTTTGACGGGCAAAAAGATATAGAAAAAAAAATCATAAAATCTGTTGGCGATTCCGACAACAGATTTGACGAAGATGCTTTGCGCATTTTGCGCGCCACGCGCTTGGCGTCTGAACTTGGATTTGAAATAGAGCTGGAAACAAAAAAATCTATTAAGAAACACGCTATCCACCTTAAAAAAATAGCGCAAGAAAGGATTCATGATGAATTTGTGAAAATAATAATGAGCGACAGGGCTAAAGAGGGAGTTGAATTGATGCATGAGTTGGAAATATTAAAATACGTTCTGCCGGAATTGGAAGAGGGAATTGACATTGAACAAAACAAAGCTCACAGCTTTACCGTGTGGGAACATAATCTCAAAAGCTTGGAGTATGCCGTATCAAAAAAATGGTCTTTAGAAATACGATTATCGGCGTTGCTTCACGATGTGGCTAAGCCCGCCACTAGAAAATGGGGAGAAAAAGGGGATTGGACATTCTATGGACACGATGTTGTTGGTGCCAAAATGACGGCAAAAGCGCTAACTAGGTTGAAGTTCTCTAAAAAACAAACCGATTTAATAGCCAAATTGGTTCGCTATCACTTGTTTTTCTCCGACACGGAAGTTGTAACGTTATCGGCTGTGAGGCGACTTGTCCGCAATGTCAGTCCTGAAAATGTTTGGGATCTTATGAACGTCCGCTTTTGCGATCGTATCGGTATGGGGCGCCCGAAAGAATCGCCTTATCGGCTCCGTAAATATGAGGCCATGATAGAAGAAGCTATGCGCGCGCCACTTTCCGTTACGGCTCTAAAGATAGACGGTAATCGCCTTATGCAATTGATCAAAATCCAGCCCGGACCGAAAATTGGTCAAATTTTAAATATATTATTTGAGGAAGTTTTGGATGAACCAGAGAAAAATACGCAAGAATATTTGGAAAAAACAGCAGTTGAATTAAATAGCTTGCCCGAAAAAGAACTAGAAAATCTCGCCAAGCAAGCCAAAAACAAAAAAGAATCAACCGAAGAAGCGGAAATAAACGAAATAAGAAAAAAGTGGTTTGTTAAGTAACAGTCCATTTTATCGGCGTTTGACTGGTTTTGATGAGATACTCGTTGGTTTTTGAAAAATGCTTGCAACCGAAAAAGCCGGAATTGGCGGAAAAAGGGGAGGGGTGAGGGGCTTTTAAGATGAAGTGTTTACTTGCGTCTATCAAGCTTTCTTTTTTTTGGGCGAATTTGCCCCAAAGCAGGAAAACTAGTTGTTCTTTTTT
>ERZ1292625.2724-Hain-H41-01um-R1-2724-length-15639-cov-11_pt1 | contig 15639 bp, 26 predicted proteins | sample MGYA00564400_ERZ1292625 | MGnify/ENA primary metagenome ERZ1292625 (study PRJEB36523, sample SAMEA6512639) | groundwater metagenome | collected 2019-01-08 | study: AquaDiva: Metagenomics assemblies of 32 groundwater samples | reverse complement strand
AAAGTAAAATGGAATCGGATTATTCAAAAAGAGAACTAGATCACATGTTTAAAGATATTAAAAACCAGTTGAACCGCATTGAAGATCAGACAATAAGACATAATGCAAGACTTACTAAAGTTGAAAGGTACCTACTGATAGTCGGTTGCGTAACAGGAACTGTCTTTTTCTTGAATGGAAATGAATTCATTTTGTTTATTAAAACATTATTATGAACAAATTTTTCTATAGGCCACTGCATCCATTTATCATCAATCAAGCTTTTGGTGAGAAAAAAGCTTGTATTTCTACTGACGGTCTTAATAAGGTACTAACTAAAAACCCATATTCAGACTCAACTAGCTGTCCTACAGGATTTAGAGAATTATATGGAAGTAAAGGACACCTAGGTCTGGATTTAAGAACTGTTCATAACCAAGAGGTATATTGCATTCAAAAGGGGGTGGTTAATCAAATAGACACCGATCCTAGAAGCGGTCTAGATGTCCGTATTATCTCTACAATAGAAAACAGAAAATTCAAGCACATTTATGAACACTTAATGGGGTATCAATGTAAAATTGGTGATATAATAGAAACAGGTCAACTAGTCGGCTGGGCTGATAACACAGGATATTCTTCAGGAGACCATCTTCATCTACAGGTTGAGGAACTTATAAATGGAATATGGGTTCCGATAGACCCTCTTCCTTTAATGGCAGAGATATTCGCCAAAGATATTCTGTGGACTAACAGCAAATTAAAGTACATTAGTGAGCAAATTGCGAAATTGCTCGATATATTAGCAACTAAACTTAGATAAAATGTTAAAAGGTAAACTAACGTATACGCTTTCGATTCTTGCAATTTTAGGGGCTATCGCAGGATATCTCCAAGGTTCTCTCGATTCCAAAGCCGCCTTAGAAATGTTATGGGCAGGTCTAGCTGCTTTTGGAATTCGTAGAGCAATCTCTTAATCTTAATCTAACACTATTCAAAATCTAATTGTTGGCACATTTCTAGTGTCTTTATTAGGTTCTTTCGGCAGTACAGTTGAATATATAGCCCTAGAAACTCCTGTTGCACCTAAAGTAGAATATTCAGATGAAGAATGGATAAAGGAGCGTATAAGGGTATATTCGGTTATCTACGAGGTTTCAGAAGAAGTAATGAATCATATAGTAAAAGGAGAAAGTGGATACGATATAAATGCAATAAATTCTTCACCGATAGAATTCAGTATCGGTCTTGTTCAAATAAATCTTAGTGTGCATTTTATAAATGGGGTTACTAAAGAGATGGCTCTTGATCCAGAATTTTCTCTTGATTTTCTTGCTAGAAATCTTAAGGAAGGCAGATGTCACATGTGGACAACCTGTCCGTACTAATGCCCGAAAGTTAAATTCGTCATTTGACAAGTAGGGCAAAATTATTAGCGAAAACAATCGCTTATAATCTTATCCACAGACCGCTCTTTAGAAATGGGGAGCGGTTTTGTGGTATAATTAAATCAGGAGGTTCTTTACATGGAACGCAACGGGCAGAGATATTGTAACAGATGCTTCAAAATCATTGCTCCTGCAGAGAAATTCGTGGCGGTGAAAATCTACGGCACCAAAGACGAGTATTACCACTATCACAACAGAGAGCGGGGCGACTGTCACGGGAAGGAGGTAAAAGATGCTATTGCCGCAAACCGTCTTCAAGTGGTGTAAAGTCCACAAAAGAATAACTTTGCATCTCATCACCCGCCGCCACAACTTCAAATTCACCTTCTGCTCTCTTTGCTTCATTAAGTTGGTGAAGGAGGCGAGATGAGAAGAAGGTGGAGGTTGGTTGTGTTCGTTCTCGGCTTTCTAGCTGGTCTGCTCTTTGTCCAAAAGCTGGAAGGAGGTCTATGAAGGAGAAAGTAAAAAGGACTCCCAAAGCGGAAGTCCGAAGAAAACTCCAGTTGTGGCTATTCAAGTTCCACAGCCGAAAGATAACCCAAACCCGCTTCCAGTTCCGAAGCGGAGTAAGCGTGAAGTAGGGGGGAGGTGAGACCAACTATCTCGGAGCTATCCGAAAACTAGCAAGGGGAGAATGTGACTCCCCTTTTTCTATTCAAACAAACTGAGGGTCGGATTGAACCATTCGAAACCTGGATAGGCAGTGTTTGCGACCCTTTCAAGAAGAGGTTGGGTTTTATTTGACCAGTAATATTCTCTGTCAAATTTTCCAGTAAAATCTTTAGTCAGGATTCCGTTCATTTTTCCCTGATGATCAGTAATGATATATTCAATTTCGGTATTTCTAAGGTTTTGACCGGTTTTTTTATTTAAGTCCATAGCAAGTCTAACATGCAAAGGAGGAGTTTTTCCTGTATATTCATCAAGGTATTTTCCTACTTTCTGAGTTATTGATAATTCTTCTTTTGTAAAGTCTTTAGCAAAAAATTTATTTCGAATGTCTATTATCAAAGTCTGAATCTCGTCTTTTTTAGGATGTTTGTATAAAATGAATTCAATCAGTTCTTTCTGCTTTTTAGCAGCAAATGAAAATGTATTTTTTTTATGGTATTCTAGACCTCTAGCATAGATATCGTCTGTCTTTTTTCCTTCTATATTTATCACATGACCCACATAGGTTTTCTTTTCTATAAGAATCAGGGTTTTGTATTTTTTATCAAATTCAAGTTCTATGAAATTTTCATCTATATTGTATTTATTTTTTAGTTCTGATTTCAAGACCGTATGAAATTTTGATTTCATTTCTTCGATATTAAATTTATCAGGTGTATGAACAAAAACAGAGTCAGTGTCCCCGTAAATAACCTGATAACCTTCATTTTCGAAGAATTGTTTAGCAAAAAGTATGCACCATTGACCAAATAAAGTAATACTTTCGGCTACATCTACTGAAAAATATCTTCCATATTCTAGACCCATAATCCCATAAGTAGAATTAGAAAGTTCCTTAACTATGATTTCATCAGACACAACCCTTTCCCATAAAGGTCCTTTATTTGTGCCTTCTTCTATCATTTTAAGTTTAAGTTTTTTATATTCGGATCGTTTCGTAATCAGTTCGGTGATTGCTAGATTGATAACCGACGGGTTTTTCTCAAAATAAGTAGGTCGTACTTCTCCGGTCTTTCTAGGTATCTGCTGCGTTCCTGGGTTAATAATACGGTTAAGATTACCTATGAACCTACCGTTTTGCGTATTAGCTTCGTTTCTGAGCGTATCATATCCTATATTTGATGTTCTCATCATTGAAGGATATAGGCCTTTAAAGTCGAAGACATGGACTCCGTTATAAACGCCTTTTATTGGGTCTAAGACTATAGCACCTGAGTATTTTGCTTTATCGACCTTACCTCCTTTTTCTGAAGAAGTATCGCTAGGATTCTCATTACCTCGTTCATTATCTCTATTTCTTTCTTTAATAGCTCTGACTGATGTTTTACAGAACTGACCATGCCGGTGAGCAGTCTTCATGATATGAGCATCTATAATAGTATATAGTCCAAATTGAGTGGCGGGAACGCCGCACCAATTTGCCTGTCGGATCATCATCTCTGAGACACCTAGTTTTTCATCTAATTCCTTTACTAAAATGCTATCTTCGATATTGTATCGCTTAAGTTTGTTTGGGTCTGATTTCCAGAGATCAATAACTTTTTCACTACGTCCTATTTTTCCTTTTTCTAGAAAGTGCTGAGCAATAAATTCCAGAGAAAAAGATCTGATATGGGAATCAAACCTGAAGATATGTCTGAATCTTTTTAGAAGATCAAATTTTCCTATCATCTTCCAATCACATCTTACATCAAGAAGTTTCATTCTTGTTTTCAGATAAGGCACATCAAAACCTGAGGAATTCCAGCCAAGAAGAAGATCGTAGTTCTCTATAAGTTTAGAAAATCTGCCTAAGAGTTCCCGTTCTGCTCCATCTGTGTGTTCGCTTATTTTAGAGAAATATTTTTTCCCATCAGAGTCTACTGCAGCATAGCTAAGTATTCTACTCTGTCCGATTTCAATTTTCTCTATCGTATCATCTGTCTCGATATCAAAATATAGTTTTCTATAGGTAGAAGCAATTTCTATTTCTTTGTCAATATACCATCTTTTATCATCCATTAGATCTCCTTCAAATGTTTCAATTCCATTTTCTTCAAGAAAAAGAATAAATTTTCCTCGTCTATCTTTTTCTAATTCAGGGTAGATTTTTAGATAGTCTGAAAATTTAGGATCTATTTCTATTCGGCTCACAATATTCTTTACGGAATTTTTTAGTTTTTCTTCATCGGTTTTTTTGATAGCAAAATACCAAGAAACTGACATTTCTATCGTCTTGACAATACTACGGGAATCTTCATATTTAATGATGATTCCGTTTTTAGTATTACATGTGTGAAGAATTTTATTTTTTGATTTTGCCTGTTCCATAGTGAATATGACCAAAAATTATTACAATCTTAGTGACAGGAATCATTACATTTCTCTGAAAGAATCTAGCTATAGCTGTATAGAATATCAGATCATCATGAAGTTTATCGAGATCCGAGGATCGTTGATAAACATACATATCAAACTCCTTTCTTTCTGTGTAGACGAATTGAAATGACGTAAAACACTGAAATATTGACTGATAATCTTGATCATTAAATACCATCAGTCTCCGGGAATTTTTATCTTTCTTAGCTTCTGCTATGATATTTGGTAGTCCAGAATTTACTATTCTCCACCAATCTTCTGAATACTTTACTAGAGGTGTGTGAATTGATAGTTCACCAATAAGAGCTTTCCTGATGACTATGAAATGTCCTGGTAAAGACTGAGTAATTCTTCCAAGTCGTTTATCTTCTTGAACGAATCCGTGTTCTCTGATTTTCCTTCGGAGACTCTCCCGTAGAGTTTTGAATAGCTTTCCTTGTTTGACATCAAAATCTGATCTAAACAGTAAGTTGTAGCTGAGGGAGTATTTCTGAATTGAGAGCTCTTGCTTTTTCGAGGATTCCTTCATTCGAATAATGGTTTTCGCGTATTTCAATATTAAGTTTTGAATACTCATTTTTGATAAAGTTATATTGGTCTTCTGAAACTTCCTGCATACCCCAGAAATACATCGGTTTAATTGGTGTTCCTGTGAAATGCATATCGACTTTTTTCACTGGATAGAGAAAATCCATATTATGATATTCGAATTCGTCTACTTTAGGAATGTATAATCCTGTTGAGAAACTATTTTTTCTGTCAGCACTTGCTTCTTTCTGGAATTTGAACTTACTCTTATTCCTTTCGAAGACTTCTTTCATTTCTGGGTAAACTTCGCATACACTATCTGCCATCTGTTGAGCAATCTCATTTATCTGCCAAGTTTGACTACCATCCTCTATTCTCTTCTGATGAAAGAATAGTAATGTGCTTAAATTCGTGTTCATTAGCATGAATAATTCTCTACTTTCTGGAATTATTGATCTTGCTGCCTGAATTGATATTTTTAGTGAATCTGTCATTTTTTCGTAACTGTTTTTTGCATGAAGAACTGAATCAATATAACTCTGAAGCAAATCTGATTCTTGGGCAATACACTCTTCAACTAATATCGAGTTATGTCTAATGTCACGATCGCCAGAACATTGAACGCTAAAAACTACACCGATTCTCTGTCTGACAATTTGTTGAAGATCAATACGGGTAATTCCGGAAATTTTAAAAGTCAGATTTGTAGCTTCAAGACCTAACTGAAGACTCTTTCCAGAAAGCATTGCATTTAATGCTTCTTCCATCTGTTCAATTGTCGGATTTGAATTTTCGTCAGATGAATCAGCCCATGTAGCTTTCACAAACTGATATATTCGTCTCATCATTTGGTCTTTTGGTTCAGGATTGAGAAGTTCTACTTTTATACTTTGTCTATAATCTTCAAATTTAGTCAAACTTTTTTGGCCAAATAATAATTTCATTGGGTGTTTTTTAGGGATAAGGTTATTTACGTGAGGCATAATATTTATTGTTAGCTATTGATAATTTCTTTTTCCATTCTTTTGACATATCATATTTGACATGACACGACGAAAAGTAAATTATTTTACAGCTGTTAGTGTGTGTGTCTTTTTGTCAATCTTTACCTTTCTGGATTTTAAGAGTCTATTAACGTGATGATTTATTCCGCCAAAAGATAGATCACAAATTTCTGACAGTTCGGTTTTAGTAAGACCTCTTTTGAATTCTTTTAAATAGTTAAGAACTCTTAGATTATTTTTTGTAAGTTTAGTCATGATTTTTGGTTATTTTTACTAATTCTTATAATTTATTGCTTGCGATATGACATACTCGCTAGTCACACCATATTTCCATTGTGCGAATCTTCCAGAGAAGATTATATTCGGAGTAGGTGAAAGATTTTCTTCATTTTCGAAGATTCTTCCTTGAGGAACTATGAAGTAATCTAATACCGGAAGATCTGGAAATTTTTCTTCAAATTCTTCTCTTGTAATAATTCCCGTGAATTCAAGTGCATACTTCCCATCAAGAAACGATATCCTAGAGAAGGGAACTGAATCATCGTAATAGACCATTTCATATCTATTATCGAAGAATTCAGGTTTTTTGTCCGTGATGATATTCGTAATGGAAAGATATTTGAACTCTTTTTCCTGCCCCCAAGCTTTCCAGAAGAAGGGTGCTGATATGGTAGATATAAGTTTATCATATAATAACCAATTTCCAGATTCATCTTTTGGATTTTGTTTTACGAATATCCTATCTTCATCTATTCGGGTGACGAACCCATGTTTAACGTCTGATTTTTCATTAAGTTTTTCTACTACTTTAATAAGATCGACATCTAAAGTATTCATATAATTGACTCCAGAAAGCAAACCACTCGACAATGATAAGTCTCTGGTCTTTGGGACAAAATTAGGGTCAATCGGCTTATTCCATTCAGTCATCTTTTTCTGTATCATGACTAGGTTCATGTCATTTGACAGATTTTCAGTAATCCATCCTTTGTAATAATATCCAATCCAGCTCTTTTTCGTTTTAATTGAAAAACCAAGATCGATCAATAATTTTCTAGTCTCAAAACAATCGTGGATCCAGACCATGTGAGTTTTTCCATAGTCTCCTCCTATTTGCGGAGAAATAATTTGAAAATCTGGATGATAAAATTTCCAGACTAATCCGGTTATTCCTGCACCGATGATATAATTTCTTGACATATTTCGATTGGTGATTTATTATCTACGATGATTTTGTGATATCCTTTCATTACCGCTAAATCATAAAATTTCTTATCGATCAAATTAACCTCATTGACATTATATACATCATCAATGCTGAATCTTTGACCGATGAGAATGTGAACTTCCGGTTTTAGAATTTGTTCAATTTTGTCAATATAGCTAAGATCAAAATCCCGTTTAAAGACTTTCGAATATACCAAGGAAGATGTAAATCCGCGGTCAAGAATAAAATCATATTCTGCAAATTGGATGACTGTTTCATTAAAGAGTTTCGAAAATTCTTCCGGAGATCCTTTTTTGATATACTCTTTCATGTTAGGCATTTTAATGATCGGTATATTGTAGTACCTGCTAAGCATTTGACAAACAGTAGATTTCCCTAATTTGTCTGCGCCATCAATCAAGAGGTGTAATGTTTTTTTGGACATGTGTTTTGTATTCTTCTCTAGTAATTCCACCCCGTAAAACATACGATGGGTGCTTGATTGAGACATGTGTATATTTTTTTAATGCCTCAGAAGACCACCCACCCATCGTGACTAAGATTGGTTTTTTCGACATTCCTGTCAATATGATTTCTAGTTCTTTTTGTAGAAATTCTTCATAGAATTCTGTTAATTTTTGATCTGGTTCCTGATTATCAGGTGTAGTGCACTTTACTACATTCGTGAAATAAGATTGATCTCTAATTCCTAGTTCATCTAATATAGGAAGAAGAACTTTTGAAGATCCATCGTCATCATTAGACCAGAATTTATATCCTTGAGTAATATTCTTTCCTGGATTTTGACCTACAAATATATAATCAGGAGATAGATTTCCTTGACCTATTCCCGATATTACGTTCGGAACTTTTAGGATGTCAGCATTAAGTATGTCCATTTTTTTTGTCTTGATTTTCAAAAAATTATTTTCTTGAGTCTTTTTTAACTGATCCAGTATCTCGCTAGGAATCAGTTTCCACACAATCGCAATATTTATCAAGAACATTAGAATGTCAGAAAATTCTTCCTTGATCCGTTGAAGATCTGTTCTTTTATTATGTTTAGACCAAGGATTAGCTACAGATGGAAATTCTCTAGAAAGTTCTATTATTTCTTTGATGGCTAAGAATAAGTAGGTTTCCGTCATGCTATTTCGGTCTGTGTCTACAAGAGAATCAATGGGTATATTGACTGCTCTCTGAAATTCCTTCTGTTTTTCTATGATGTTAGCTAACATGTTATTCATAATTTTATTCGTAATCTATTTTTAGTTCTCCTTTCTCGTGGAGTTTAAGTGCCTCTATAATGTCAGATCCTTTGATCCTATATCGTTTAACTGCACCCTTGGTGATAATAATGGGTTTGAATATTCTATTTCCTTCTGACGTATTCAGAAACGTAGTGAACGATAAGACAGCAGACCATAAGAACCATTTACTTTTCACTACATAAGAAGCTGAATAGAACGTATCTGGATTTATTTCATTTATTTTTGGATTCATGTCTTTTTATATTACGCCACAGGAAATACACCTATAATTAGAATTTAATTTTCTATTTTCTTCGCACATTTCCTTACGAATTTTAGCATAAGTGCAATCATTACAGTACATACGCATTAGTTTACCTATTTCTTCCCCACAATGTGTGCATCTGTATATTTTGGAAAGCATTGCAGCATTGTCAGCTGATGCTTCATTTACTTGTTGAAATGTTTGCATGATTTTTAATTATCTTTTAATGGAGCTGGATCTGGATCATTTGGAAATTCAATGTATTCTATTCCATGCTTCTCACCTAGTTCTCTCATGATTACTTCATGAATTTTGTTAATTTGCCAGATCTTGTGCAGGAAAGTAGTTGACTCCGTGCCATACATTGCTTTCTGAACTGGAATCCACAAATGATCATGAATAGAATCTTTCGTCCAAGGAATCGAGTAAGTAGGTTTTAGGACTATTCTCATATCTTTACCTGCGTCATTCAGGGCATCAGCTAACCGAGTAAACCATAACCACATGGCACGGTTTTGAGAGTCAGTTCTTTGTCTGTTTATATCATAGCTCATCTAAGTTCGGGAAATTAAAAAGGTATATCCCCTGGGTTTATTTTTTCTTCTGGGTATTCGACCTGTTCCGGCCCTGGTTCTGTTTGAGTTTCCTCAGTTTTTTTGCCCGGTGCTACAAACTGTCCATCTTCTGTCATCGTCCAATCTTCTGGAGTCAGATATGCTATATTCCTTAATTTATTCTGAACCATCTGTTTAATAACAAATACTCGAACTTTCTTTTCGGTCCAGTTTTTCGTATCGTCACCATACCCGTCCACTAAATTATTCAAGGAAGTTTGATTAAAAGAAAGATTTTTACTCCCTTCTTTTTCTCTGAATGCTACTTTGAAAACCTTTCTTGGCCCAAATTCACCTTCAATAATCTGACCTTCATCCATGATTTTGATCAGATCACCGTCCCTAAAATCTTCACCTATTTTAGCCCAATCTCCCTGCGCATTTACAATTTTTTGTATTTTCATGTCTTTTATTTTAAATTATTCATAATTTTATACAATCCAAGGGCATGCTTAAATGCCTCTTGGTTAAGTTTTCTATTCTCGGCCATTTTCAGATCCATCTTGCCGTCTTTCTTAAGATTGATCACGATATAGCCGTCAATATTTTTAATTCCCATTTCTTCTAGACAGAGTTCATACGCTGCCATTTGAAAGAAATGTTCATTGTATATTCCAGAACCAGTCTTTACATCTCCAATGTACTTTTTACCTCCCATCTCAAAAACCATATCTAGAATACCACCGATCCAGAATTCCTTCGAATATACATGTTTCTCACTTTCAAGGAATTTAATTTTATTCTCTATCGACCATGTTCGGAACTTACCAAATACCTCTATTCCTTTTTCGTCCAAGTCTATAGGTTGTACATCGTTTTTTATCCAATTTTCAATTGATTTATGAACTTTAGTTCCCCAATCTCCTGCTTTTTCTTTTTTCTTTCTATGGGCGGTTTTAGCTTCTTCGAGGGTCTTTCCAGTTACTAAGTAATCCAGTAATCCTCCACCAGCAGAATTAGTTTTAATATAATCTACAGCCATATTTGCAGACCACTGGATTAAGAACGGTTTAGAAATTACCTGAAGTGCAGAAGTCACCCCGATGAGTGGTTTTTCATCTAAAAAATGAATATGATTTTTTTCATCGAATGTGTACATCTTTTTTCTTTAGGTGATAATCTCTCCATTTCTCGACATAACCTTCAAAGTTAATTAGTTTTTGGAGCCATCTATCCCAATCAATTCTTTCCAGTATTTCAACTTTTTCTTTTATTTTATATTTCATATTTATTTCATTATACCATATTGATAGACTTTGTAAACTACGAACTGTTAACTTCTTTTAATTTGGGTAATTTGACATATAAGACTTCTCCAGTTAAAAGGTCTTTATATTTTTTTAATTCAAGTCCTTTAATCGAAGAACCTGTCCTTTTAATATCGTAACCGATAGCAGTAAAAATCCGTCCTATAGATGCGGTATAAGTAGTTCCTTGTTTCTTAATTTGTCTCATAGATTTTGTCCAATTGCCTTCTGGGAATTTGTCCGTTATAAGTCTCATGCCAAGTGTTCTTTTTTGTGGATCATAGACAAAATCTACAATTCTGTTTTCTAATCTGAAAGTTTCAACTGACCTAGTGTTGAACATGAGTTGTCCTTGTTTAGTAATAGTCACTAGAGTAGGTGAGCTGTTCTGTCCTTTTGATCCGTTAAATAATATTTTTAAAAATATAAATTTAGATTCTCTCATTTTAGTTCTTGAAAATTATCTGGTAAGTAAATTCTTTTATAAAAGCCAGTATCATAATCAATATCTAGACCGTCTACTTCAGACCATTCACGTTTTTCTGACATGACATATTGTTTTCCATCTTCATCTACAAGAAGATCATCTTCAGACCGGTCATGGTCTGATAACCATTCAGCTCTTAATTCGTACAAATTGTCATTTTGTGTGTGGCTCATAGTAATTTATAAAGAATAAATAATGCTAATAATTCAACACCGATAACAATCCAACCCAATATCTCAAACCCAGTCAATTTAGAAAATTCAACTCCTTTTTCATCTAGTTTGCTTCGGTGAAATTTCCACTCGATATTCTTTTTCAAGCCGTTAATTGGGTAGTTCATTGTTTTGTTTAACTAATCCTAATAACCCCTCGGCAACCATTTTTACACCTTCAGGAATACCCTTGACTTCAGAACTTAATTGGGGCAAACAAAAACCCCTATTTGTGTTTTCTATAGTGCCCCAAATCCTGTAAGCGTTTTCTGATTTAAAATACTTGATTTCAATTATATAACTTTCTTTTATTGCTTCTTTCATTTTATTTTAATTACTTAATAATAGGGGTTAGGGGGTTGATTATTTTGCCAGCCGTGTGTTATTACACGCCTTACAACCAACAAGAGTTCCTTTAGAGATAAATTCATAGCAATTTTTACAAGCATTTTTAATCTTTACTAAGTGTTCTTCGCAATAATCACCGCCTACCATCTTTCCGCTTACATAATAAGAATAGGGGGCTGTTGCAGGTTTACCACATATATAACAACCGATTTTTACTTCTAATTTAATCTTCTCTGCTTTCGGTTGAAAAGAACTTCCAACTTGATCTAATCCTGCTTTTACATTGTTTTCGTTATACATTTTATTTTAATTACTTTAACAAACTCTAATAATAATTTAACTTTTTTCTAGACCCATAAATAAGTCATCGATCTGACTCATTTACTAGAGCTAGAAGCTCCAGTTGGATTTACGAAAATACTGACAAATAAGTGAGTGATTCTCTGATGGGGAAACTGCACCTTTAGCTAGCTTTAATGGCGGTCAAATGCCTTGTTTCAAGGATACATTCGTGCAACGGATAGCCAGTCCTGCGATATTAAGAGTTTATATAAACTCTCGCCCCGTTCCCCCATCAAAGAACCCAAACTCACCGTTGTATTTTTCGACCTGATTTTATTGATCTGGGTATAATGTATCATATCGACAGACTTTGTAAACTATAGACTGTTCATAACTTTCATTTATTTTCATTTCGTATTTTTTATCCTAGATTTATCGTTAAATATAAAGGTTTTCTAGTTATGAACAGAATATGAACAATAAACGTTTTACTTTTCAGACGTTTTATGATACAGTCATTTCAATGGTAATAACGATAAGATTAACAAAATATTGTTACGCACAGGGTGTTGATCGGCAGTTGGCTCTTATCGGCCATTACCATCGATCAGCACCCTTTGCGTTGGAATAAATGAAATGGCTTCACCCCAACTTGAACATGGATATGTCAAAATCGCAAATGAAATACTCGATGCGCTATGTCATATTCGAATTTCGGGAGAAGCTAGACAGGTTCTCGACACAATTATTAGAAAAACCTATGGTTATCATAAGAAACAGGATCGGATTTCTTTATCACAGTTTTGTATATCAACCGGTCTTAGAAAGGTAACGATTTGTAAAGCTATCAACAAATTAAAAAAAATGAACCTAATTCTCATTACCAATAAAGATAACGATAAGGCCAATGTATTCATATTTAATAAAGATTTTGATACGTGGAAAGCATTACCAAAAAAGATAACGTTACCAAAAAAGGTAATAGACGTTACCAAAAAAGGTAATAAAACGTTACCAAAAAAGGGCACCACAAAAGATATATATACAAAAGATAATATTACAAAAGATATAGCAGAGATAAGCTCTGCACTCATAGTTGAAATAATTCACCTCTTTGAAAGAATAAATCCTGCCTGCAAGAGGATGTATGGCAATAAGACTCAGAGAAAAGCAAGTCAAGACCTGCTAGATACTTATGGTTTTGAGGAAATTTCTAAGGTTATTACTTGGCTCCCGAAAACTAATAAAATGACATGGTTTCCTACGATCAACACACCTCTTCAATTATGGGATAGGTATCAGGATCTAAAAGATAAAGTGGCTAAAGAAAAATCAAAATTAAAAGCTAACCAGAGAGAAGTAATACTATGAGAAACATAGAAGATTTGCCATTCAAAGTGTATATTGATTTTATCAACTACATCCCAATTCACGGTGATGAATTAGAGAAAGCTCTCTATGCCTTCTTAACAGGGCAGCCCGTGGTATTTGAGATGGGGGCAGCTAACAAAGTGATCAATATTGTACCTGATTACAATAAGAGGGCTGGATATTATACTGATGGTAAATTATCTCCTGATGATATAGCTGATCGTGAAAGATACAAACACTACTTTGCTGGGGTAATTGGAGAGGTTAAAGAAAAAGTCCAATATCTAATGGAAAATAATCAGAAACATTTAATAGGTAAAAATGTAGAAATATCAGAATTGGGTCAATCCAAAAATCCACAATTATCAGAAATGTCGGAAGAATTAGCAGATAAAATGAAAATAAAATAATGAACATCTTCTATAAAAGCAAAAGAATAGGCAGACACGGAAAGCCGTTCGAGATGTATAAATTTCGAACTATGAAGCTGGGAAATAATGGCTCATTTGCTAAAGAAGACAGATACATTTGGTGCGGAAAATTTCTAAGAAAGACAAGAATAGACGAACTTCCTCAACTTTGGAACATCTTGAAAGGTGATATGAGTTTTGTGGGTCCCCGACCCGAAGAGGGATTAACCATCGATCTTTATCCTGTTCATATTAGGGAGAAGCTTCTTTCTGTCAAACCTGGTTGGTTCGGTATCGGTGGAATATTCTTCATCAATGAAGAGAAATATCTGGCTGAGTCTCAGAATCCACATGAGGACTACTGGATGAAAATCAAACCTATGAAACTGACACTGGATTTTTTCTATATTGACAATAAGTGTCTGTCATTCGATATCTGGTTAATTTATCAGGGTTTAAAAACTGGAATAAAAAATTTATGGAACAGATAGTAAAAATAGCCGAAATAGCAAGGCAGAGCAGAATCAAGGTTCTCAAGATGGTCTATAAAGCTCAGACCTCACATATAGGAAGTTTGATGGGTTGTGCAGACATTATGGCTGTTCTGTTTGAAAAGATAGACTTCAAAAACGATAGATTTATCGCCTCTAAGAGTTGGGTAGCGGCCCTACTGTACTATCACCTCTGGAGAAGGAAAAGAATCACCCTTGACGAACTGAACTCGTTCTGTGCGGACGGTAGTAGGTACATCGGGTTAGTAGAACCAATTAGCAAAGAAAAAGATTGTCCACATTGTAAAGGTACAGGCTATGAGAAATGATATAAAAACAAGATTTCAAAAAGGACATACAGTGGGCTTTAAGAAGGGTCAGTCTGCTTGGAATAAAAATAAATCTTGGTCAGAGAAAATAAGAAAGAAACTATCTGAGAAATCAAAACTACTCTGGAAAGACCCTGAATACAGAAATAAAGTGGAAAAGAATTTTTTTAAAAAAGGACATAAACCGTGGAATCTTGGTTCTAATCCTTTATCGGTACCTGCAAAACATAGAAAAGAAGAAGTTGCTGGTAGAAAAAAACCAGAACAGTGTGAAATATGTGGAGCATTTGGGAAAATAGAGTACGATCACTGTCATGAGACTGGAAAATTTAGAGGATGGATATGTCATAGATGTAATTTAATTCTTGGTCTTGTTAGAGATGATGGTGAATTATTGTTTAAATTGTCAAATTATTTAAAAAAAAATTATGAGTAAAGTTTGTAAAAATTGTAATGGGACTGGTAAGATTTTAGATCGAATTATCCCTTTCGGGATTGGTTCGATGGGAATGGGTCTTCCTGCTTCTTTGGGTTTTGCTCTTTCTAAGAAAATGAAAGGAGAGAAAGGTAAAATCTACTGTCTAATGAGTGATGGTGAAATGAATTGTGGGACAACATGGGAATCAGCTTTAATTGCTGTACATCATCGACTTAGAAGTTTGACAGTAATTGTAGATTGTAATGGCTTGCAGGCAATGGGAAAAATCAAGGATATTCTGAATATAGAATCTTTAGCTAATAAATGGAGATCATTTGGTTGGCATGTTGACGAAACAGATGGCCATGATTTCAGTTTGCTGGAGAAGTCTCTGTTTTTTTCTGAAGAAGTCAATCAACCGAGAATTATTTTGGCTAAGACTATTAAGGGGAAAGGATGGAAAAGAGCCGAAAACAACAATCTTTATCATTACAAACAACTATCAAAAGAGGAATATAAAGAAGCTCTTAATGAATTGAAATGATCAACATAAGAACAAAAGAAGATTCAAGAAGTATTTTTATAGATACCTTGATCGAATTGGCAGAGAAAGATGAGAAAGTCCTTTTAATTGTCCCTGATGTAGGGTTTTCGTATATTGAAAAATTTAAAGAAAAATTTCCAGATAGATTTTTTAATTTCGGCGTCACTGAACAGAG
>ERZ1292625.2274-Hain-H41-01um-R1-2274-length-18416-cov-4_pt2 | contig 15639 bp, 22 predicted proteins | sample MGYA00564400_ERZ1292625 | MGnify/ENA primary metagenome ERZ1292625 (study PRJEB36523, sample SAMEA6512639) | groundwater metagenome | collected 2019-01-08 | study: AquaDiva: Metagenomics assemblies of 32 groundwater samples | reverse complement strand
TGTCGCCGGCGTCCTTCCTGCCGCTGGCCGCGATGGGCGGCTATTCGATGTGGCCAGGTGGGATGGCGACGGCCGGGGCCCCTCCCGGCGCAGCCGATCCGTTGCAGGCATACATGCAGACGATCGGGCAGTATGAACAGGCGGAGAGCCCGAGTCGGTGGGGGATGGGGCCGTTGAGTGCTCAGGGTGGAGGCCCGGCACTCCCGAGCCAACGCTCGGCGTTCCGGCCGAACACATTCGGCGATCTCATGGCCGGCACCCTGGTCGGGACGCAACTGATGCAGATGGCGCGCCCTCAGACGCAGGCACTCCGTCCGCCGCAACAGCCGGGCCCCCTCACAGTTCCGCCGGGGGTCGATCTTCGGACCGGCGGGGGTGGCGGGCGGGTGCTCCCGCAAGGGGCTCAGGGTCGAGAGGATCTCTTGCCAAGGCTCCTCGCCTTGCTTCAACAGCAACGGAGGCGATAATGGCTCAGAAGACGCCGAAGGTAGCCCGGCCCACGCCGCTCCCCAAGAAGAGCGTCGGGCGTCCGGACTACGACGACTGGCTCGAGCGCGTCATGCAGAAACCGACCGGCAAGACGGAGAGGGGAGGTGATAACTGATGGCCAAGCACAGTGTTGCGGGGGTGAAGATCCCGTCCCCGACGAAGCTCAAGGGCGGGGGGAAGTCTCCGATCACGCCCACCTACCCAGGGTCCGGTGGGGGGCCCGATGCAGGGTCGCTCAAGAAAAGCGACTCCTACGGGGGCAAGAAGTAGGGGGCCCGTCCGATGGCGAACGGCGAGCCGGGGACGCTCGACCTCCTGAGACAACTCCGCCCCTACGAGTGGGCGCAACTGGTGGGCACCGGCCTCCAGGGGTTGGGGGTCGGGCGCCCCGGCCAGCGCGTCTACCCGTTCGGGCCCCTAGCGGTCTTAGGGGGCGGGCTCGGCCAGGCGGCGGAGCGGAACCGGCGGCGCCAACTCCTCGGTCAAGCGGCAGCGGAACTCTCTCCAGAGTACGCGGAGCTCTTCGGCCCGCTTGCGGAGACCATGCCAACGCGTCAGTTCATGCAGCACCTCCTGAACGCCCAAGCCCAGCAACGGGAGCAGGAGGCGACCCAGTTCTGGCCGCAACTCTACGCGCCCCCTCCTCCGGAAACGGTGCTCCTCGAGGGGGAGTATCTGCCGCCACCGGAGCGCGCCGAGTTTGAAGTCGGGCGCCCCGGGGTGACAGCGGAGGTCCCCGGCACGTTGACGATGTCCGAGTACATGCGTCGGCTCGGCCAGGTCCCCGCCCGGTACCGGCCGTCGCTTCGGCCCCCCTCGGGGCTCCCACTGGAGGCTCCAGGGCCCGCGCAGGCCCGAGCGGGCTATCAGCTGTACCGGGGCGCGGGATTCGAGCCGGAGGAAGCCGCCACGGCCACGCAGGCCGAGATCAGTGGCGCGGTCAAGCCCGGCCAGGGCCTCGACCTCGCGCGGCGCGGTCGGGCGATGCAGACTCTCACCCCTGCCCTCCAACAGACCCGGACGGCCTTGATGGCCGCCCCGGATCTGACCGACCTTGAAAAGCAGCAACTCAGTAGCGTGCTGGACGTGATCCCCCACGCCGCTGACCCGATCCGGGGCCTCCACGAGTTTAACCAAGGGCTCCTCGGCATGCGCCGGGAACTCCGGCAGGCCCAGACCCAGGAAGCGCGGCTCGGGATCATGCAGCAGCGGATGGACTTGATGCGCCAGCGCCTCGAACAGCAGGGCGAGCAGTTTCAGCAACGAGAACAACGGTTCCAGCAGCAGCACGACGAGCGGATGGCCGACCGGCGGCACCAGCGGGCGCAAGCCGAAGAGCACTTCCAGGCCCGGCTCACTCAGGGGGACCACGCCACGGCCCGGCAGTACGCGACCGCCGTGCTGCAAGAACTCCACGAGGACCTCCAGGAGACGGACCGAGCCCTCTGGATGGCTCCAGAGAATCGCGCCGCGAAGCTGGCGGGCCTCCGGGCCGAGGTCGTGAAGTGGCGCCGGTACCTGCAAGGGCTTCCGCTGCCGGGTAGCCGAGGGACGGCGCCAGGTCCCCCCTCTGGTCAAGGACCGGTGTCGGTACCCCCTCCGGCAACGTGGGAAGAGTACAAGCGCAGATTGGCGCAATAGGGATTTCGATGGCCGTGAGCGCGGATATTCTCAGCGATCCCGAGTTTTTGGGCCTTCCACCTGCCGAGCAACGGAAGGGGCGGCAAGCGCTCTGGCAGTCCCTCCAATTGGATCCGGGCTTTCGCGGTCTCCCTCCGGCAGAACAAGCGAAGGCACGGGCCGAGCTTGCCGTGGATCCGACCGTCGGCGAACGGGTGGTCGGTCAGGTTGGACGCATGGGTCGCTTCTTCACCGAAGGAATCCCTGAGACCGTCACGCGCACGGTCGCACGGACCGGCGAAGCCCTGCGGAGTGGCCCGCCGACCCTTGGGCAGCGGTTGATCCGAACGCCGTGGCTCCCGGCTGGGGTCGCAGGAGGGCTTGATCTTGGGGAACGGCTACTGCGAGCCATGGGGGGGGCCGCGGCAGGACTCGCCGAACTCGGTCCTGAGCAAGCCCGGCCGTTGACTGAAGCCGCTCTCCTGAACCTGCCATGGCTCGGGCCTCGGACCTTGGCCCGAAGCCTCGCACCGGGACCGGTAGGGCGTCGACTTGAGGCACGGGCCGTCGCCAGAGCCCCGGCGTGGACCATCGATCCATACCGGGAGCGAGGGTGGAGCGGACCCGTTCCCGAAGGGCCCGCCCTCGAAACCGGCCCGACTTTTGGGGTAAGTGGCCTTCCCGCCCTCCGGGCACCACGGCCACTCCCGCCACCACAGCGCGTTGGGCCCCACCCCATGTATCAAGGGTATCCCTTGGCCCTCCCCCGGGGTGGTCCGGAATCCGCGATCCCGCTGCCCGAACGGGTCGCTGACCTGACGCGGTCGGCGCCGGAAGGGATTGCCGCGATCCTGCCGGGTCGCCCACCGTTGGCTCGAGAGGAGTCGTTGCTCCTTCCCCGATCGGTGGTCGAACCCCCGCGCCCCCTCCCGACCCAGGTGGAGGCCGCGATGCGCCGGGCGGGGATGGACCCGACCATCCCGCGGGAAACAGCCTTGCCCTTGGTCGATCAGTACGGTCGCCCGATCCCAGTGTCCCGGTGGCCCTGGCAGGTGCCTCCGCGGCCGGTGATCCCCCCCGCACAGGCCGAGTGGAAGCCCGGGCCACTCTCAGCCGCCTCTGTGGAAGCCGTCCAGCCTTCCCAGCCTGAGTTAGGCCGGGCGGCTGAGCCGAGGGTACTGGCCCCCCTGAGAGCACGTGCTCCAGGGCCGCCTGCGGCCCCGCCGGTCCCAGTGGCTCCTCCGACGCCTCCAGTGCCTCCTTCCGAGGTGGCCCTTCCGGCCCCGAGTCCTCCCGTGCGTGCTGCCCTTCCCCCACGGGCGCCGCGCCCACGGGCTGAGGTGGATGTGGTGAGCTTCCCGCTCTCTCAGCCCTCCGCCTGGGTGCGGCTCATCCGGGAACGGGGCCGCCTGCGGCCTTCCGAAGCCTACGCGGGCGAGTTCAAAGACCTCCCCTGGTACCTCAAGGCGAAGAAGGGGGAGGGTATCTCCCTGGATGAGCTGGTTGACGAGGTGGCCCGGGCCCGAGGGATGGAACCCCGGGCGGTCGAGGATGCCTTCTTCCGGGCGCTCGGACGCACCCGGACCACGGCGGCAGAGGCACGGCAAGCGGCGCGTGTCTTGGACACCCTGCCTGACGACCTTCGTGGGATCGTTGGCGCTGAGGAGTGGGCGCTCATGTCCCCCCGCCAGCGGCAGGCAACGGCCGAGTTCCTCCGCGGAGAGGCCGAGACTGCGCAGAGAGAAGTGGCGGCGCCCCGCCAACCCGTCCCGCCGGCAGCACTCCCGCCAGAGCCACTCGCTCGTTTCGAGCGCACCGCCCTCGGCGACCAAGGACTCCTCCCCGGCACGCCAGGCCGAGAGGTCCCGAGTACCGCGCTTCGCACGGAACGTCCGCAAGCCGACATCCAGGAGACGCCGCTCTTCGGCCAAGAGCGGGCGGCTAGAGAACGGGCGATGGAGCAGGCCCAAGCCGGTCTTTTGATACCGTCGGCCCCAGAGGCAACGTGGAAGAACGTCAAACCGCCGAAAGGAGCCCTTGACCGCTGGCAGTCTGTTGACCGACGGTTTACCGCTGACCAGACTGCACTCGGGCCTTGGGTCGTCCGTGACAGGCAGACAGGCAAAGGCGTGGAGACGGACACCTTCCAGGCAGCTCGGAAGTGGGTTTCAGATCGGCTTCGAGGAGGGGCCCAGGCCATCGTTCCGCCGGTTCCGCTCCCTGGTCCGGCTGAGGAGGATGAGGGGACCACGCAGGGACGTGCGCAACGCCTCGCTCAAGCCGCTGGCCTTGCGCTCCCCGTGGCCTTGGCCATCGTGAGCCGGGGCCGGGTACGCGGCACACCGCCCCCAGAGGTGCCCCCCGCGTTCCGACGCGAAGTCGTCCGTCCGCCGACCGCGGCCGCTACTCCCCCTCGCCCGACTCCTCCGGGGACGCCCCCTCCTCCCGTCCCGCCGTGGGGGCGCGGGGGGGCAGGCGGGGATCCCGGCCCGCTTCCCGAGATTCCGGACTTCGTGTTCGGGGGAGCGTGGCGTGGCGTCAAGGGCCTCTACGAGACGGGGCGGGCTGGCGTGCGCTGGTACGGTTCTCCCCTCTTGAGCCGCTTCGAGCAGATGGGCGCTGCTGGCCGGACCCTCTCTCAGACGATTCAGAATCAGCAATCCGCGCAGTACCGGTGGTACGCGGAGCACGTCTGGCCCGTGGTCCAGACGCTGAAACGGTTGACGAAGGCGGAGGCCGACAACTTCCGCCAGGTCGCGGAAGAGGGAGCCCTCCCGATGAACCCCACGGTCAGCGCAGCACATGAGCGATTTCTCGGCCTGATGGGATCAGAGGGCGTGATCCCCCAGGAAGCGCTCACGCGGAATCTCGTGGTGATGCGGCGCGATGAGCAGGCTCGCCTCTTTCGTCCTCGCCAGTGGTTTTTCCCTCACGAGTGGGCGCCGGACTATGTGCGTGACATCCTCCGCCCAGACTCCCCGGCGCGGCGCCGCGCCATCAACCACCTGATCGAAACCGGCCAAGCCTCTGCGGTCGAAGATGCCACGTTGCTCCTCGACGATTACTTTGGGGCCAAGTACACCACTGTGGGGGGACGGCTCTTTATCCTTGAGCCTGACCGGTTCGTGGGGGGCCTTGAGCGCGCTCGGGAGATCAACCTGCCGGGCTATATTCAGGACCCCGCGCAGGCGGTGGGGATTCGCGGGTGGCGGGTCGCTCGGCGCTTCGCAGAGTTGGATCACTTCGGGCGGCTGGACGCGACCATCGGCGCTCCTGGGGGTCATGTCGATCCCCACACCCGCCAGCGCGCCCCCGCTCATGGCCTGATCGGCGACATCCAGACGCAGGCGGGGTACCCCACGGCGCGGAAAGCCTATGAACTGTTCCAGCAGGTCCTCGGGCACCAACCGGAGGAGGCTGGCTTCCGGGACCTCGCGAACCGGGTCACGCAGTGGGAGGCGATGACGAAACTCCCCCTCGCCGTGATCGCGAACGCCTCGTCTCCCGTTCTGACCCTCCTCCGGACGGATCTCCTCAGCACCGGCGCGGGGCTGAGAGCAGCCCTGACCCGCGGTGGCCGAGAGGCAGCCGAGGAATTGGGCGTGATTGCGGATATGTCGATGCGGGAGCTCTACCGGGACATCGCGGGCCAGGCCCCTTCAAAATGGGTCGAGCGCGTCTTGACCCCGTTCAATGTGGTCGAGAAGTTCAACCGGATCACCGCCGCCAACGCCGGGCTTCGGTGGGCACAGAAACTGGAAGCCCACCTCAACCGCCCCTCGCCGTGGCTCCGTCGGGAGCTAGACCGGCTCAACTTCACGCCGGACGAAATCACCGCTCGCCTCACCGCGAGACAGTTCGAGGCCGGGGATGCCGGCCGGATCGCGTGGGCCATCGTGGACCAGACGCAGTTTTTGACGCGGATGGCCCGGCGTTCGGAGTTCTTTAACACCCCGCTCGGCCAAGTCATGGGCCAGTTCAAGACCTTCGCCATAAACGCGGGCCGCCTCATACGGCTCTCCGTCTGGGAAGAGGTGAAGCACGGCAACCTCCTGCCGGCGGCGAAGATGGTCGCCCTGTTCCCGGTCGCGGGGGAAGTGGTGAATGATCTCCGCGCTCTGGCCCGCGGCAGCGAACGGCCCACCGACTACCCCACGCGGGTCTTGGAGCCCTTCTTTGCGGTTGGCGGGCTTGGGCTGGCGACCGACTTTGTCCAGAGCACGGCACGGGGAACGCGGGGCATCTTCTCCTTCTTTGCTGGCCCCGCCTTTTCCGACGCTGAGACAGTGATCCGCGAGTTGTCAACCGTGGCGCGGACGGCGGATGACCCGTTGGCCCGCGAACGTGCTGGAACCCGGCTCGGGAGCTGGGCGGTCCGGCAGATCCCCTACGCGGGTCCCCAGCTCGCAGAAGCGTTGCGCACCGATCCGCAGGCTGAGGCCCGCGCCCGGATGACCTGGCAGCAACGGCTCAAGGTGGACCCTGCCGATGTGGCTTTTCGCAAGGCGGAGGTCCTCCACCGCCGCCAGCAGGCCGTGGTCCGAGCAGCCGACAAACTCGCGGCCCAGGGGAAAATGCTAGAGGCCCACGCCCTGATTGACCGCTTCAACCGCCAGCATGGGACGCAGGCCCGGCTCTCGGTTTCAGGTGTTGTGCGCCAGCGGCGGACGCAGCAGCTCTTGGAGGCCCCGCCCGAGGTCCAGCAGGCCGAACGGTTCCGGCGACTCGGGCCGGGGGGACGCGGGCTCGTCGGGCCGTCGCTCGACGAGCTGCTCCGTCGCGAAGCCGAGCCCGCCCTGAGAGAAGGAGGCCGATGATGGCGAGACGACGATTCCCCAAGGTGCGCTCTCCCCGTGGCCGGAGTAAGATTGGCACCGTGATGGGCGAGTTTCAGCGCGGGCAGCTCCGCTCGAGCGCTGGCCAGCGGGTGCCCTCGACGCGCCCCGACATCGCCAGGGCGATCGCCATGAGCGAAGGCCGCAAGGCTGAGCGCGGCGTGCCCTTCCGGCAACGGTCGTTCCTGGGCCGCCGCCGCTCACGCCCGGTGTTGCGTCGCCGGGGGAGAGGGTAACCCAAATGGCACACGGGGACCAGATCGAAACGGGTCCGAACACGACCTATCTCAGTAGCCATCTGGCCTACCGGTTGCTGGACGCGGCCGCGGCGATCACGCCGGGCGCGTGGATCGATGTCCGAGGGCTCCGGCACTGGACCATTGACATTACCGGCACCTTCGTGGCCACGATTCAAGTGCAAGGGTCCAATGCGCCGGCGCGACCCGGGGCCAGTGAGGACGGGAACCAACTCGGCGAACTCGTGACCGCGGCCGGGATCATTGACGCGCAGGTGCCGATGCGCTGGATGAAAACGCGCGTGACCCTGTACACCTCTGGGATCATCAACGCCTTCTTCCATGGCGTCCCCCATTAACGCCGATAAGGAGTGCTGCCCATGGCTGTGCTGAGCATGACGCCGCCCGAGACGGTGCCGCTGACAAGTGCCGACGAAGCGCTGGCGGCCGCCACCGCGATGCAGGCGGCGACGGCTCAGGCGATTCAGGCCCTGCGCCAGTTCGTGACGAAGGTCGAGGCGGCCGCGAAAGACGCCGAACGCCGGCGCCAGGACGCGGTGGCCGCCGCCGCCCCGTTTGAAGCGCGCCGGGAGGAACTGCATACGCTGGAAGCCCAGCTGGCCCAAGTGCGGGCGGACCTCCAGACCGAAACGGTTCGGCTCGCGCAGGTCAAAGACGAGTTGGCGAAGTGGCAGGCCCACATGACGAGCTTGTTTGGTTCGGGCGGGATATGAGGGCCGATGCGCCACCGCGAGTTCGTCTACACGGTGCTCGGGTTGGTGGTGCTCGCCTCACTCTGGGCGTTCCTCGGCCCCGTGACGCCCCAACCCGTGCCCTTCACGGCGGTCAATGCCCGGATCCAGGATGGCAGCGGCAACCTGCTCACGTCCGCCATCAGCACGCCAGCCAGCACCGTCCGCGGGCTCGTGACGCGGAATCTCCCGTCCGGGACGCAGACGGTCAGCGAGGCAGGGTTGGCCACCATTGTCACGGGACAGCAAGCGGTGACCACGACGGCCACCGCGCTCCCGTCGAACACAGCCACCCGGGTGTGTGTCCGGGCCTTGGCGACCAGTGCCCAGGCGGTCTATATTGGCGACAGTACGGTGAGAATCGGGACGGGCCAGGAACTCAATCCGATGGATGCGTGGTGCGGGCCCTTGGACAACACGGACCGGCTCTCGGTGATTTCCACCGCCAGTGGTGCCGGTGTCTCGTGGGATGCCATTCGGTAAGCGGAGGTCCTAGATGAAGACACGCCTGAGCCTTCTCATCGGGTGCTTTGGGGTCCTCTGTTGGCCTCTGCTCGGCGACGCGCAAATCATTCCGGGGAACCCCTGGATCCGGAGCGGGGCCACCATTCAACCGCAAACCGGCGTCACGCAGGTTCTTGGGCCAGACGGCTCCGCAAGTGCCCCCGCGGGATCGTACATCAACGACACCAACACCGGTCGGTATCGCATCGGGGCGAACAACGAGGGCCTCACGGCGGACGGGGTACTCCGGTTGGATTACAACCCGACCCGTCTCAATCTGTCGGACGGGTACGGGCTTCAGTTTGACGGCGGCGCGACCCTCTTTGACGATGGGGCGCAGCTGGTCAGCCTGCGCAATAGCACGAATGCGCAAGAACTGCGCATTGAGAACACCTTCACTGACACCTCCAACCGCGAGTTTGTCTCCCTTGGCTTCATCAATAACGCGAACGTCTTCACGATTCAGACGGAGGCGGCAGGGACGGGAACCGTTCGGAATATGGCGCTGATGGGCGGCCAAATTGGGGTCGGAACCGCAACGCCTAACTTGGCGAGTCACGACCGGGTCATCACCGTCATGGGGGGCGGCGGCGGGACGGGCGCGATAGAGCTTGGCCGAACCTTGTCCGACACAGACGGCGGTGCCTACGGGGACTATACCGTTGTCCACGGCAACACGACCGCCACGGAAAAGCGGCTGTTTATCATCCGGGGCTCGACGGATGGCGCGACGGCAAACAACCGGGGCGGCCGCACGACCTTCTTCCTAAAAAACGATGGGGGGAGCGGGTTCACTGAGGTGTTACAACTTACCACCGGGTCCGTTCGGGCCGCCGCGACCGACAATACCATCGACTTGGGCACCTCCTCGCTCCGGTGGCAGATCGGCTACTTCGGGACGGCCCTCGCGATTGGGACGAATCCGGCCTCCGCTGGCGCGGTGCGCTTGGCGAACGCCGCTTGGCTGGCGGGCCGGAACGCCGGGAATACCGCGGACGTCAACATGCTCCGCGTAGACACGAACAACCGGGTTCAAGTGGGCCCCGGAGACGTGCCCGTGAAAGTGGGCATCGCCGTGAACAGCGTGGCGGCAGCGGCAGCAGAGGATGGGGGCCTCATGATCGCCACCACGGACAACACCCTCATCTACTATTCCGGCGGAGCCCGCTACAAGATTGTGGGGGTGAGCTTCTGATGCGCTGGCGCACCCTCGGCGTGGGCGCCCTCCTGCTGCTGGCCGTCCCCGTCCCCGTGGGGGCGGGCTCGTGGACCTTGACCTCGACCGCCGAGCAAGATGCGGCCCTCAGATGGGTCGTGAAGCGACAGAACGCCGAACGCCTGAAGCAGAATCAGCCGACGGTGACGGATCAAGAGTACCTCCAGGTCCTTTTTAACCAGGCCCTGCACTCCTACCAGGGACAGAAGCAGAAGGAGGATGAGCAACAGATGGCGGATGTCGCCCGGGAGTGCGTGGCGCGCGGGAAAACGTGGAGCGTGGTGAAGAACACGAGCGGCACCGCCGTGGGGACGTGCCAATGAGTGCGGGGCCGGTCCGGCGGCGGCACAGTGACTCAGCCGCGTTTGATCCCTCGACCGTCCGCAACAACGCAGAACTCCGGGCGACCGGGCCAGGGGGCTTTGGGGTGACGATCAAAGGCCGGGACACGATCATCATGCTCCTCCTCGCCCTGACCTTGGCGGCCATCGTCTACTTCAACCACCGCCAGCATCAAGACATTGTGGACGAACTCTCGGGGTTGACCTACATGATCTCGCTCCCAGTGGAGCACCGCCCGGCGCTGCGCCCGCCCGTGAAACTGGAAGAACGGTTGGCCCCGAGACGGCAGTAGGAACAAGGAGAGCGCGCCATGGGCAAAGAGCGTCTGGAATGGGTGGTCCGGCCCGCCGTGACCCTGCTGTTTTCCCTGGCGATCTGCTACGGGTTCGTGGCGGGCCTCGTCTCGCCGGATGCCTTCTTGGGCGTCGCGGGAATCGCCATCGGCTTCTACTTCCAGCGCCGGGAGGCGGAGAAGTCGCCGCCACCGACGTCGCCCGCAGGAGGCGGGACCTCATGAGACGCCGCAGACTGGTGGTGGTGCTGGTGGGGGTGGTGGGGGTGGTCGGCGGCCTCGGCTGTGCCCGCACCCTCGTCCAGAGTCCGCTGACGGCCTTGGTGTCCCAGGACCTCGACGCGGCCCTCGAGGTGGCTGCCGCCAGCCGGGGGTTCCTGCCCCCGAATGACCCGTGGCCAGCGTGTCTCGCGGGGCTGAAAGTGGTGCTCGAAACCCTGAAGCAGGGAATCGGGAGCGGACGCACCGGCGGGGTCTTGGCGGAGGCGATGCGCCTCCACGTCCTCGACGCCGTGGCGAACAACCTTCCGCCTGAGCTCCGGGCCTCCTGCGGCCAGGTGCTCTTCGAGCTTCAGGTCAAGGCGGCCCGGGGGGTACCCTTCGTGCCGTGAGTCGGTTCCTCGACCCGCTGCGCCTCGAATTGGTGAAGCCGGGCGGCTGGCGCCTCCTGGCCATCCTCCGCTACGAGAGCGCCCTGCTGACCCGCACGGTGACCGTGCCCTGCGGATTCGCGACTGATCTGGCGTCGGTCCCGCGGCTCCCCCTGGTCTACTGGAGCGTGGGGGCGCGGGCGACCGTGGCCGCCGTAGTCCACGATTTTCTGTATCAAACCCATTGGGCGGGGGACGTGAAACTGGAGCGATCCCGGTGCGATGCCGTGTTCTACGAGGCGATGGTGGTGGCGAACGACCCGGCTCGGGAGTGGCAGCGGACAGCGATGTGGGCGGGGGTCCGCGTCGGGGGCGAATGGCCGTATCAGCACGGGCGCGTCCGCTTCCTCGAGTTTCGGAACCATCTCGTGTGCCCCCTGCTATGACCCCCAAAGACCGGATCCTCGCCCACCTCCGCCAAGCCGAAGCGCTCCGCCTCAAGCCGTATCTGGACTGCTGCGGTCAGCCGTGGCGTCAGTGCGTCTGTGATCGCAAGGGCAAGTTGACGATCGGGTACGGTCGGAACCTTGACGACGTGGGCCTGAGCCACGCCGAGGCGAGCTACTTGCTCGACCGCGATCTGGAGCGGGCGGCGGTGGCGGTCGTGAACGCCCTGTCTTGGGCGGGCCAGCTGGATGATGTGCGGCTCGCGGTGCTCATCGAAATGGCGTTCAACCTCGGGATCGGCGGGCTGCTCAGGTTCCGGCGGATGCTCACGGCGCTCGAGGCGCGGCAGTTCTCAGACGCGGCCCGAGAGATGCTTGACTCGACGTGGGCGGGGCAAGTCGGGACTCGGGCCCAGAGGCTCGCCAGGGAAATGGAGAGCGGCACCTGGGGCTAATGGGCCTGTTCCTGCTGCTCTTGACGCTCTGCCTCCCGCCGGGGATCGCCCCCGAGGCCCTCGAGCCCGTGCTGGCCCTTCAGTACAGCCGCGTCCACACTCCACTCGGCGAGCCGATCCTCGCGCAGATCCGTCGAAGCCCAACGCTGATCTCGGTGTGGGTCGGCGCCCGCTTGGTGGCGATCGACCCTGATCCCGGAGGCCCCGCGCCCCTGTGGCTGGATCGTGGGCAATGGGCCGTCCCGATGTGGGTGATCCGGGAAACCCCTGGGGCGTGTCAATGGGAGCGCTGGGATGGGCCGGAAAAGGACCGCACGGGCTAAGTGCGCGTTCTGCGAGGAACGCAGACCCGTGAACGCTCCTGGACTCTTCTGTAGCGCCGCCTGTCGGAATCGCTGGCGCGGCCTGTTCGCCCGGCCCACCCCGAAGGCCACGAACCAAGGGGGCGATCCGGCGTGGCGCCGGCCCTCAGCGCGCTTCCGCCGTGGGATTTCGCCAGAGACGACACGCTGTCCTCGGCTGGCTCCCCAAAGCGTGATCCCCTGCGGCGGCCTGTTGGACGCCCGGAGCCCCGGCTTTCTTCATTGCGCGTTCTGTGGCACCTACTGGCCGATCCACGGCGCTCCGCTCCCGCTGTTCGACGACGCCTGACCCCCCCGTATTTTTTACTTGACAGCATTCTTGGCAACAGCGTAGATTCCAGTCATGGCTACAAGTAACTTTCTGGAGGTGGACGGAGGATGACGAAGCTACTGAGGCGGACGTCGAGGCGATGATCCGGCTCGGCTATGACCCTGTCGCGTCCGTGCGGCCCCGGCGGAGGAGGACATCACGATGAACACCATGAAGTTTCTGGTGACCATGGAACAAGGCGAGGACGGCTGGATCGTGGCCGAGTGCTTGACCGTCTCATGGGTGGTATCGTGATCCGCGATCCCTTTATACGAGGGCAACTCGTCGGTCATGAGTCGTCCAGTCGCCGGATCAGTGTGCTTCTAAATAATCACGTTTACTTTAGGATGCGCTCATGGCTACAGCACTGACGAAGGTAGTCGTAAAGGTCTGCAAGTGTGGGAAGGAGTGGGCCATCCGGGGGAAGCCGGGGCCGCGTCGTTGTCCCAATTGCGGGAAGATCGTGCTATGAACCGGCTCGGGCACATCTACAACATGGCGTTACACACGAGGGGGCACCTCTTCTCGTTGTGTGAGGCGCACCTGAACGCGCGTCGGCCGTGGTGGGAGACACGCGGGCTCCGGTGGATTCCGGCCGGTCGGACGACCCTCGCGTGTGAGGAGTGCCCGGACACGGTGGCCGACACGCTGGCTCAGCCGCCCGCCACAGAGGGAGGAGCCGGTGACAATCCCGATCGTTCCGAGTAAATCGCCTGTGCGGCTGGACCCGCTCGACCTCGATCCCCTTGTCGTGCTTGAACGACAAGAGAAACGGCTCACGGCCCTCCTCTACGCGGTCGTGAAATATCGAACCCTCCTCCATGAGCAGGTGCGCCAGCTCCGCGTTGGGGCCGACCCTCGGCTGGTCCGCGCCGGCGTGGAGCAGTTGGACTATCTGCGGCGGGATCTCAAGAAGTGGGCGCGGCAGGTATAGGAGGAGCTCGTGGCGCTGCTTCGGGCGGTCGAGTGGCGGGCCGCCGACGGTACGCGCCTTTCTCAGGGAGAGCGTGTTCCCGAGCCCGTGAGACCGAGGGCGCCGGGGAGCGGAGGGTGACATGGATACGAACCCCGTGACGGTGCTCGGGCTCGAAGTCGAAAACGTGAAGCGCATCAAGGCGCTGCGGATCGAGCCGCCCGCGACCGGACTCGTCAAAGTCGCGGGGCGGAACGACCAAGGGAAATCCTCGACCCTGGACGCCATCATGCTGGCGTTGGGCGGGACGACCGGCACCCCGGCCCTGCCGTTGCGGCAAGGGGCCAAAACGGGGCGGGTCATCGTCACGCTGGGGCCGGTGACGGTTGAGCGCAAATGGACCGCCGCGGGCTCGTATCTCCAGGTCACGCAGGACGGTAGACCGCTGCGCCGGCCCCAGGAGTTCCTGGATGCCCTCGTGGGCGCGGGACTCGGCTTTGATCCCCTCGCCTTCTTGCGCATGAAGCCGGCCGCGCAGGTGGAGACCCTGCTCGGGCTGTTGGCCTTGACGACCGATCCCCGCGACCTCGAGAGTCAGAAACGCACGCTCTACGACGAGCGAATGCAGGTGAACCGGGAGGTCAAACGGCTCACCATGACCTTGGCGTCGACACCGGTCGTGCCCCCCGAGACGCCTGAGACTGAGGTCTCCGTGGCTGAGCTGGCCGAGGAGCACCGCGCGCTCGTGGCCCTCCAGAGCAAGTACCATGCGCTCGAGCAAGAGATCCAGCGGCACGAGCATGAGGCGGACACGGCCATGGCGGACGTGGACCGCCTAGAACGCGAACTCGCGCAGGCCAAGGAACGGGCCGTCCTGGCCAAGACGGCGAGTTTGGAATTGGGTCTCGCACTCCGGCACTTCGACCTCCCTGATCTGACCGCGATCACCGAGCAGATGCAAGACGCGGAGGCGACGAACCGGCAGGTTCGGACGAAGCTCGCTCGGCAGGACCTTGCCCGCACGTTGCACGAGTCTGAGGAGCGTGCGGAGGGGCTGACGGCGCAGATGGCTGCGATCGACGCCCAGAAGACGGCGCTGCTCAGCAGTGCCACCTTTCCGGTGTCGGGGTTGGGGTTTGAGGAAGTGGCGGGCGGCTGGGTCGTGACCCACGCCGGGATTCCGCTGGAGCAGTGCGCCCATTCGGTTCAGCTCAAGGTGGGCGTGGCCATGGCGATGGCGGTGAATCCGCAGTGTCGACTCATCCTCATCCGGGACGGCAGCACCCTCGACGCGGACAATGTGGCGCTGCTCCAGACGATGGCGCTGGACCGGGGGTTTCAGGTCTGGCTGGAACTGGTCGGCGACGGGGACGCTGAGAGCTTTGTGATCGTCGATGGGGGCGTGGTGCAGTGGCCCAGAAAGAGATAACGGGTGATTCCTTCGACGGGTACTTCCGAGAGTGGGTCCGCCAACAAAGCGTACTCGCCTGCGAGAGGTGGTGGCGAAGCTGGATGGGAGGCGTGCTGATGACTGAACCCTTCGAGGACAACTTCCGAGAGTGGGTGCGCCAGCAAAGCGTACTCACCGTTGTCACGCTCTTGATGGTCCTCGCCACGGAGTTTAAGGACCGCGGCTGGCCGCAGGAGGCGGGCATGGTGCTTGAGGTGGTGGCGAAGCTGGATGGGAGGCGAACCTGGTGCGAGAAGCCCTCATAACCGGCTTGATCGCCTTGGTGGCCTGTGTGGAGTGGGCGTTGCTGTTGCTGTTGCTGGGAGGGTAAAGTCATGCAGCACGTCTCGAAACTCCTCCTGGTGCTGATCTTGGTCTGCTGGTGGACCTTCGTCGTTGATCGACGCACGACGATGCCACCGGGGGATTTCATTAGGGATTATGAGGACATGACGACAGCGCTTGCTCAATGTAAAACGCGGCGCGCCAAAGTACTAAAGGCATATCGCGACGTTGCTCCGACCTACGACACGACCGGTCAATTCGTCAAGGAGAAACTTTGGGGAAGCACTTACATCGTTGGCCCGTGTCTTCCTGGAGGACTTGACCGAACGCGAGAGTGGTATCGGTGGGGACCCACGCAATGGCTGCCGGCGCAGGACCGATGAAAGAACGCCGGTCACTAGCCGCCTCGGTCTGGCGACGCCTGCGTCGTCACTTTCGTGGCTTGACCCATCGATCATGGGAGTGCCCAAGTTGCCACGCCACCATTTCGGGCTATTGGGAGTTCTGTTGGAAATGCGGGCCGTCCGAGATAACGATTCGAG
>ERZ1292625.2723-Hain-H41-01um-R1-2723-length-15664-cov-15_pt1 | contig 15664 bp, 18 predicted proteins | sample MGYA00564400_ERZ1292625 | MGnify/ENA primary metagenome ERZ1292625 (study PRJEB36523, sample SAMEA6512639) | groundwater metagenome | collected 2019-01-08 | study: AquaDiva: Metagenomics assemblies of 32 groundwater samples | reverse complement strand
CAGAGAAAGTAATATCTGGATGACCATGAGTTAAGTGACCACCAGAAGATAATTTGAGTCCCATTATCTTATCGTTTTGATTTAAAAGCGCAAACAAAACTGCGGAGTTTGCGGGAGATCCTGAATAGGGTTGTACATTGACATGTTCAACTCCGAATAATTTCTTGCACTTTTCGCATGCAATTGTTTCTATCTCATCTATAAATTCATTGCTTTGATAATATCTCTTGCCACTATACCCCTCTGCATATTTGTTCATTAAAACTGAGCCAACAGCATCTCGTACATCTTTTGATGCATAATTTTCAGAAGGAATAAGCATTAAGGTATCTTGTTGCCTTTCTTCCTCTTTTTTAATTAAATCCAAAATAACTGACATAGAAGTATTATAGCTTATCTTTCTTTACCCACATAATTACCTTCTTTACCTCTCCATACCTCATTTATCGATCGTAAAGTGATTTTTATTAAATCTTCACGAACCTTTTCGATTGGATTTCTAGCATCCACAAATCTCCATCTTTGTGGCTCGCTTTTTGCCATAAGTAAATATGCTTGTTCTACTCGTTTGTGAAAATCTAATGTTTGATTATCCATTCTATTCCACTCTGCTTGATCTGTTTTTCTTTTAAGTCCTGTTTCAGCATCAACGTATAATAGCATTGTGAGATCAGGCTTCAAACCTGCGGTTGCATAGCTTATAAGATCATTCACCACTTCAACATCTTGCCCGTGGCCATACCCTTGATATGCAATCGTAGAATCAATAAACCTATCCAAAATCACAATTTTTCCATCATTAAGATTTGGATGTAATATCTGTTCAACATTTTGAGCTCTTGCCGCTTGATATAATAGAGTTTCAGTGCGAGGATGCATTTCCATATTTTTTAAGTCATGTAGAACATCACGTATTTGTTCACCAATTGAAGTTCCGCCAGGTTCTCTTGTTGCAAAAACGATATAACCTTCACTTCTTATTGCCTCAACTAAATATGGAATGTGTGAAGTTTTTCCACTTCCTTCAGGACCTTCAAGAGTAACTAGAATTCCACGTGTCATATCTGCAAAAATACATTGATTACTTAAAGAATTCAAGGAGGTAAATTAAATCAATCTATGTTTCTCATATTCATCAGTTTGCCAATTGTATACTGGTTGACCACACCATCTGCTACCTTCAGGGCATCTTGGTGATACTCCAACTGCTTTTCTAATCCCGCACGGAGCCATTAGCATTGGTTTTATTTCTGGCATGACTTTTTCTAAATCCATAACTTGATCTAGAGAAACAAAAAATATTTCCTCTTGGGCCAAATAACAAAGTCTTTGTTTCCATCTATGGATCCAATCAAAGAGATCTCCACCCTCTATTACTCTTATATTCATAGCATTAGGAATAAGTAATGTTGCATACTCTTTTGGAATACCCATCTCTAAAGCACTATCAACATTTTCAAACATTTTGTGCATTATATTTTCATAAATTGGTTTTATATCTTCATCCTCTCTAATTACCAATGGCGTCATAAAATCATGTTCACCTTTATATTCCTGTCCTATATCAAAAACATTTGAAGCAGTTCTTCTGTGTCTTTGTCTTTGCGAATCGCCCGCATGTGATAGCTTAGAAGCAAATTTCAGAAATGTTTGTCTTAATCTTGATGTTACTGGATCGAACATTCCAATATCATATCCGTCTGCCAATAATCTGGCATCGTAAACAATTTTTTGTTTAAACAAATCTGTTTCAGGTCGAGATATAAGACGAGATAATTTGCCGTCTAAAAAATTGTCAAAATTCTCATTATCACTAGCTAACACATCAGGTTCACCTAGATCGCCTATTGGTTTATCAAGTTCGTCCAATATTGAAGGATCAAACTCCTTAACTGCATTTATCATTTCCGACACAACGTATCTTGCTTCACTCGTAAAATTAGGCATTTTGCTGGCTCTAAATATTCTCAAAAGTTGTAATTCACTAATCGTATGAAAATAATTTGTATGTTGAGCAATTGGCAAAACATATCTTGCAATTTCTTGAGTTATCTTTTGAGATTTTGCTTCAAGTCTTTCTTTTGTCGACTTAACTTTCCAACCACCAACAGGATTCATATCTTTTACTCTTTTTTCTACTGCTGGCTTTAGAAGGTTTTGCATCTCAAAATATGCTTTATTAGCAAAATCACACGCAGATTCAAAAAATTGGCTCTGTTCTGGCGTCAAATCCTTGGGTATTAAATAATTACCATCTTTAGATTCTACATATCTCTGGCTCTGTTGCTCAGAATTGTAAAAAGGTGTTGTATGAAATATGTCATGAGTCACTGATCGTGTAAGTGCTACTAATTGAAACGTATAATTAACATGGAGTCTTGTTGTATGATGCCCAGCCTCCAAAGTGCTTTCTGCAATCTGAAGTGACTTTTCATCATCTCTATTTTTCATAAATGCAACCCCTGGAGCATAGCATTGAATCGCAGTTGAAGCCGCAACCGATTCAGAACCTATTATCTCACCAATAGGAGGTTTTGAAATTAATTTCAACGTAACTTTTGGAGGATTTTTAAATTTTTCACCAAGCTTTTGGTATTCATTTAATCGATGTTCGACCTCGGTTCTTTTTAATTTTCTTCTTTCTGAATCCACAAACAACTTTTATCAATTTTTGACGAGATTTACAACTACCTATTATCTCCACTACCATGGAGTTTCCCTCTTTCTTGTCTTGAAGAAAGTTTTTCTATGTTTCCTTTAACAACATCTGAAAGATTTACACCAAACTCTGTAGCTAACTGAGAAATATACCACATTACATCACCTAACTCTTTTACAATTTCAATCTTTTTTGAGTCTGTTAACTTTCCTTTATCGTCACGAAACAACTTCTTAATTTTTTCTGAAACTTCACCAACTTCTCCTTGTAAGCCAATTAATGGGTATACAAAATTCTTCCCTATTTTTGGATAAACAGCAGTACTTTTACAAAATTTTTGATATTCATCAAAATTCATGATTCATTTTAGCACTTTTATTTTTCGTAGTATATTGTATAAATATCTAAATGCTAATTATTGGAATTACAGGAACTTCAGGCGCAGGCAAAGGTACTGTTGTTGATTACTTAATTAAAAATAAAAACTTCAAACATTATTCGGTAAGTGGCTATTTAAAAGAAGAATTGATAAAACAAAATAAAGAAATCAACAGAACTAATCTTCAAGATATTGGTAATGAAATAAGAACTTTAAAAGGCCCAGATTTTATTACTCAAGAATTATTTAAAATTGCAGAATCAAAGAATGAAAATGCAATTATAGAAAGTATTAGAAATCCAAAAGAAGTTGACTTCATAAAATCAAAGGGCGGAAAGATGCTTGCTGTAACTGCCGATCAAAAAATAAGATTTGAGAGAATTAAACTAAGGCAATCAGAAAAAGATAATGTAACTTTTGATCAGTTTCAAAAACAAGAAGAAAAAGAGTTTCAAAACACTAATCCCAATGCACAGAATCTTCCAAAGTGTATTGATATGTCTGATATTATTATTATTAACAATGAGAGTTTAGAAAAACTATATGAACAAATCAAAAAAGCAATTAAATAATTATATAAGACCAAGTTGGGATGAATATTTTTTGGAGATTATGCGTTCTGTTGCAAAACGCGCAACGTGTGACAGAGGCAGGGCGTCTTCTGTTTTTGTAAAAGACAAACAAATTTTGGTTACAGGTTACGTTGGTTCCCCTATTGGAATGCCTCACTGTGATGAAGTGGGACACCAACTTAAAAAAACTATTCATGAAGATGGCAACATCACAGAACATTGTGTACGAACAGTTCATGCAGAACAAAATGCAATTTGCCAAGCTGCAAAAAGAGGTGTATCTCTTGATGGAGCAACTGTTTATGTAAACATGACTCCCTGCAGAACTTGTGCAATGTTACTCATCAATTCTGGTATTAAAAGAGTCGTTGCTGCCAATAAATACCATGCAGGACAAGAAAGCGAAATGATGTTTAAAAAAGCAAAAATAAAATTGGAATTTATAAGTACTGAGACAGTAAAATACAAGTAGTTAATTAAATCTAATTTCCAAGTTCTTTCCAAATGCTTCTGCAATTCTCTGAAGTAAACCAATTGAAGGGCTAACAGTCATATTTTCAATTCTAGATATTACAGCTTGTGTAGTTTTTGCTCTTTTTGCAAGTTGTCTTTGAGATATTTTTGCATCAATTCTAGCTTTTATTAAAGCTCTTTGAGCTTGATATGCAGGTTCAAGTCTATCCCATTCAATTTTGAATTTAGGATCTTTTAATTGATCTTCAAGATATTTGCGAAAATTAGTATTTTTAACCATATGTCTATGATATCTTATTAGATATCACTCTGTCAAGCATTATTTTATATCTCTCGTTTGCAGCTTTTAATTCCTTTATTGGAGTTTTCTGACTTTTTTTAACAAAAATATTCAATATTACAATCTGATGTGCAATAATAGTTACACAAATAATTCTTATATTATCCTTACCTAAAATTCTATATTCCCACAGTTTAGTTCCAATCAATTTCCTTAAATTTGGTATCTCTCTACTTATTCCGAACTCTTCTAATGTTGCTATTGCTTTTAATATCTTTGATCTATGCTGTTTTGAAGAATCATCAAGAATTTCCTTTACTACTTCTTTTCCATTTGGAGATGTATAAAATTCAACGATATACATAAATCAATCATATATTATTGATGATAAAAGTAAAACTATTCTTTTTCACCCTCAGCCACTGGTTTTTTCCATGAAGCATATTTACACTCTGGATACCTACTGCACCCAAAGAAATTTCCTCTTTTTGCTTTTTTAACTATTACATCCCCTTCTTTACAGTCTGGACAAAGAACTCCTATCTTTTCTAAAAACTTTTCAGTATGTTTGCATTCTGGGAAAAGTGAGCAACTTATAAACTTACCAAATCTTCCAGTTCTAACAACTAGCTCTCCCTGCCTCGACTCGTCTCCGGCGAGGCGGGCATCTTTGCAATCTGGACATTCCATATTTAATTTTTCTGTTTCTATCTTTACTCTTTCAGAAGTCTTTTCAACTGATGCAAGTTTTTTTGCAAATGGTGTCCAAAACTTTTTCATTTCTTTTTGCCATTTTATTTTTCCATCTGCAATTCTATCAAGGTCTTCTTCCATCCCTGCTGTAAAACCATAGTCCATTTCATTTGGAAAATTTTTAACTAAAAATTCAGTAACTGCAAAACCAATCGTTGTTGGAAAAAAGTTTTTTTCTTTTTTCTCAACATAGGCCCTAAGTTGTATTGTTGAAATAATTGGAGCATATGTTGAAGGCCTACCAATCCCCAATTTTTCCAAAGTTTTAATTAGGGATGCTTCATTAAACCTTGCTGGAGGTTGAGTGAACTTCTGAATTGGATCAAGTTTAGCTAATTCTAATGATTCGTCTTTTTTAACTTCAGGGAGTATTACAATTTCTTTGTCTAAATTAAACAATTTTCTCCAACCGTTAAACTGCATTATTTGGCCACTTGCACGGAGTAAATATTTGTCTGCCTCAACATCAATTGTAGTTTCTGAATATACAGCTTGTGCCATTTGACATGCAAGAAATCGTCTACGTATAAGATCATAAAGTTTTTCTTCGCCGTATTCACTATTACCTGTACCCTGTCCACTATTACCTACGTCCGTAGGACGTATAGCTTCATGAGCTTCTTGTGCTGACTTACTTGTTGTTTTGTAGAATATTGCTTTTTCAGGCAAGTAACTTTTTCCATATTCTTTTTCAATAAACTTTCTTGCAATAGCTACTGCGTCAACAGATAAATTAAGTGAGTCAGTACGATGATATGTTATTAAACCTTCTTCATATAATTTCTGTGCTGCTGACATTGTTTTTTTAGCACTCCAACCAAACATTCTAGATGCTGCTTGTGTCATTGTTGAGGTTGTAAATGGAGGAAATGGATTTTTTCTAACTTCTCTTTTCTTGACCTCAGATACTTTGTATTTTGCAATTTCTAAATCTTTTAATATTTCGTCAGCATTAGGCTTATTTGTAACTTCTTGTTTAACTAACTGGACTTGGAACTTTTGTTTTTTATTTGTTTCAAGAAGAGCAAAAATATCCCAGTATTCTTCTGGTTTAAAGGCTTTGATTTCATTTTCCCTCTCTACAATTAACCTAACTGCAACAGATTGGACTCTACCTGCAGAAAGTCCTCTTCTTACTTTTTTCCAAAGCAGAGGTGAAAGTTTATATCCAACAAGTCTATCTAATACTCTTCTTGCAATTTGCGCATCAACTAAATTTTGATTTACTACTCCAGGATGACTAATTGCTTCTTCAACTGCTTTTTGGGTTATTTCGTGGAAGGTAATTCTGGAAAGCCTCGATTTTGAAAGAATTTCTGCAACGTGTCCTGCTATTGCTTCTCCTTCTCGGTCTGGATCAGTTGCGATATAAATTTCATCTGCAAGCTTTGCTTTTTTTCTAAGGTCTGCAATTGTTGATTTCTTTTTGTCAATTGGCTGATAATCAGGTTTAAAATCATTTTCAATATCTATTGAAAGTTTACTTTTTGGAAGGTCCATGATGTGTCCCTTAGTTGAATCCACTACATAATCACTTCCTAAAAATTTAGAAAGTGTCCTAGCTTTTGTTGGTGACTCTACTATTATGAATTTCATGATAGGTTGTCTAAATAATCTACTATCTCCTTAGGGCTTTGTACAGTAGTTGCACCGTTTTCAATTAAATAATCTGTTGCTTCACTACCTGCAATTGCAAATACTTCACAGTCCTCATTTCCTGCATGGTTAGCGGTGGAGATTGTACCAGACCTTCTTTTTCCTTCAATAACCAAAACTGCTTGAGAAAACTTAACAATTAGTTGGTTTCTTGCCAAAAAGTTTTTGCCTTCTGGTAGAGTTCCGTTTGGAAATCCTGAAACAACTGCACCATTTTTTGAAATTTCTTCTGCTAGATTTTTGTTTTCTGGCGGATAGATAATATCTAGCCCTGATCCAATTACAGCGATTGTTCGCCCGCCATATTTAAGCGCCGCTTCATGAGCAACTGTATCAATTCCACGAGCTAGTCCCGAGACAATTGTTATTTTGTTTCTAACAAGTTCTTTTACAAATTCTTCAGTTAGTTTTCTTCCTCTTTCAGTCATATCCCTTGATCCCACCACCGCCACTGCCCGCTTGTCGCTATTTTTTAACTCCCCTAAAACATACAAGTCATTATTCATTTTATAAGTTTAAACGTTGAAGCATCTTTAAAGTATTTATTTCTAATTTGGAAACTGCGCACCACTTTTTACCAAGATCTTTAATTGATGCCCCAAAATGATAGATAGATTTATTATCAATAATTAAGAATCGATCATGAGAAGAATTTAATTCCATAATCTCTATTGGCGGATATTGAGAATTATGTTTTTTAAGATCTAATAAAAGATTGGAATTTAAATTTTTTGAATAAATTGCAACAGTTACTCCAGTTCTACGCTTATTTAAAAGCATCAGAACTGTTTCGTCAACGAAATTATCTATCAAAACAATTTCCTGTTTGGCAGACCTAATAAGTTTAGAAACAAATAGGTAAGCATCGAAAGTTTGTCCATCAAAAAAGAGATTTTGCTTGGGAATATCTTTATTATTAGCTAAAGCATCAAAGACTTGATTAAACTTTTTGTCAGCATCATTTTTATCTAGAATTTGTTTTGTTTCGATTTTGTCAATTCTAGTGAGAACTTGGGAATTAATTTGGATTATTTTACGCATAGAGACAAATTCAGACATAATTTGAATGCTAATATGTACAGCTATATCACTCTTAAGTACGCCTGAGAGCATAGCAACTCCCTGTTCAGTAAACGCAAAGGGCAACTTACGACGACCACCATGTCTTTTTAATATCGCAATTTGTGATATCAAACTTGATGTCGCAAATTGCGACTTCAAGTTGTTTTGTTCAGTCGCAGTTAGTTTAAAGCAAAATTCTTGGGGAAACCTATCTTGATTACGTTTAACCTGTTCATTAAGTCTTTTTGTTGACACTTTATAAAGTACTGCCAAATCCTCATCTAGCATTATTTGAACCCCACGGACTGAATAAATATGAGAGCGAATATCAAGCATTACCTAACTATAATTTGTTTGATAATCAGAATCAATATAAAAAAGAAGATTTTGAAGTAATTAAAATTTCTAACATAACCTCTGTCTTTTTTCGTAATGTTACGACAGAGGTTATGTTAAGTTGCAGGATGAGGTTATACCGATAATATCGATGATAAACTGCATCCAAGTGCAAGTGGCCATGTAGGAAAAAGGATGATGGCACTCATTAGCGAGTATCCGACCGTGTCCCAAAACGAATTTTCTGCTGCATATGCAGAAACTGTGGGAGAGCCAAGATAAGCGCCTAAAGTGATAAGCCATCCGATAATCCAAATGGTCCAAGCAGTTGCTTTCGAACTCGAACTTGAACTTTTCTGTTCCATGTCAATTCTCCTTTGAGATGCGAATGTAAGTTTCAGCTGTTGAAACTAGAGTCTATAGTCTACTCTCGGGATCACAAGAAGTCAAATTGTTGAACTATAAAAACTGATGTATACTGACTTTATGTCTAAATATAAACTTGTTTCTTTTGATATGGATGGAACACTCACACTTAAAACAACCTGTCTTCAATATTATGTTAAAAAATTAGGAATTGAGGATAAGGCAATGGAGTTGGAATCCTTATATAAAAACCATGAAATTGATGATTATCAAATTGCTGATAGATACGCAGAAATTTTAAAAGGTACAACTATAAAACAATTTGATGAATGGACAGAAGAAATTCCAAGAATGAAAAACATCAAGGAGGCTGTGGATAAACTAAAGGAGTTGGGTTTTGTCGTTGGAATTACTTCAGTTGGTCCAACCTTTGCAAGTGAATATTTTAGTAACAAATTTGGATTTGATTTTGTAAGTGGATCAGAACATGAATTTATAGATGGAGTTCATTCAGGCAAAATGATTCATACTCTTGCAGGAAAAGACAAAGTAACAATTCTTGAAAAACTATCCAAGGAAAAAGGTATTGAAATGTCTGAAGTAATAGCCGTTGGAGATTCTAGATCTGATATCCCAATCTTTGAAAAAGTAGGTTTTAGAATTGCTTTAAATGCAGACGAAAACTTAAAGTCAGTAACTGACCTGTTTATTCAATCAGATGATCTTCTAGAGGTTTCCAGTAAGATAGCAGAGTTATAATCTAGTTTTTAAAATATTCATCCATTATTTTTCTTGCAATAGGTCCTGCAACTTTTGATCCTTCTCCTGATTTTTCTACCATTACTGTTAAGATTATTTCTGGATTCTCAATTGGAGCAAAAACAGTAAACCAAGCATGTGTTTTATCATCCTCATTTGTTTCTGCAGTTCCAGTTTTACAAGCTACTGTAAGTCCATTATGTTTCTCTGTAAAATCAAAAAATGTAAATCCAGTTCCACCCGTAGCACATGCTTTTTTCATACCCTCCTTAACTAAATCAATATTTTCTTTTTTAATTTTCAAATCAGTACATTTAGTATCTCCAACAATTTTTAAGCTACAAAGTTTTCCGTTATTAACTACTGCCAAATCTGCTCTATGTATTCCGACAGGAGTTAATGCCAAATCCCCCTGTCCTATTGAAAAATGATATGTGTTTCCTAGAAACCACTGTTCACCTTTTACTTTTTGTTTCCAATCAGGAGATGGAACAAGAGATAATAGTTCTCCATTGATATCAATATCAGTAAGTTTGGTTAGTCCAAACTTTTTCATCCAATCTACAAGTCCATTAATTCCAACTGCCTCACCAATTTTATAAAAAAATGTATCTGTTGACCTTGCTAGTGCTTTTGTTAAATCAATTTCTCCTTCTTTTCCACCATATTGACTAAAATACCAGTTTGAATATGAATAGTTTCCATAGATACTTTCAACTGTAACAACTCCAGTATCTGTATATCTATAATTTTTATCTATTTTTTTTTCTTCAAGAGCTGCAATTGATACTAGAGGCTTAAAAATAGACCCTGGGTGATATAAACCTCCAATTGTCCTGTTAAAAAGTGGTAAATCAGAATTGATTAAAGATGATTTTATATCATCTGGATTGTAACTAGGTGAAGAAAATAAAGCTAAGACTTGCCCTTTCTTGTCCGTAGCTACAACAGATCCAAGTTTACCTTCCATCTCTCTGGCAACTACTTTTTGTAAATTATAATCTATATTAGTTTTTACATCAGTCCCTGATGTTGGATTTTTAATTCCAATCACTCTTATCTTTTCTCCCAAACTATTAACTTCAACCAGTTCCTCTCCGTTAGTTCCAGAGAGTATACAATTGTATTCTTCTTGTAGCCCACCACGTCCAACAATTTGACCTAATTTATAAGTACCTTTTTCTATACAGTTTGGATCAATCTTTCCTACCTCTTCCTCATTAGTTTCTGATAGATATCCTGTAATATGGGAAAAATCAGGACCACTTAAAAATTCTCCACCACGTGCCAATATCTTACCTCTTGAAGCAACGATTTTAATTCTATCAATCCTGTTTCCTTCTGATAATTTTCTATAATAACTACCCTGAATTAATTGGAGTTCAACTAGTCTTCCTATCAAAATTAAAAAACCAAGTATTAAAAGGCCTCTTAAAAACCATGAAAGCCAAGACTGTTGCTGTTTGGATGAAGCAAGTGTCTGCATTGATTTATTATCTCACACCTTTTGTAATCCTGATTTTACTTAATAGTGATGGATTTGTAAGAAGGTTTCCACAACCTCTGACAACACAGGTTAATGGATCTTCCGCAATATGTACTGGCATTTTTGTAGCATCAGAAATAGCTTTATCAATTCCATGAATTAAAGCACCACCACCTGCAACATAAATCCCCTTTTCCATAATATCTGAAATTAATTCAGGTGGAGTTTCTTCAAGCGTGTCTGATATCCCTGTAATAATTTCATGGATAATAGGTCCCAAAGCTTCTCTTATTTCCCCATCTGTTAATTTAATTGATCTTGGTAGTCCATTTTCCAAATCGCGTCCTCTTATTACAAAGCTTTTTGGCTTTTCAAAATCTGATGCTGATCCAATTGAAATTTTTACCGCCTCAGCGGAGGGCTGGCCAAGAAGTAATGAGTATTTTAGTTTTACATAATTAATTATTGCTTCATCCATTTCATCTCCTGCAATCCTAAGTGATCTACCTATTACAATTCCACCAAGTGAAATTATGGCAATTTCTGAAGTTCCTCCACCAATGTCTACTATAAAATTACCTTCTGGTGAATCTACATCAAGGCCTGCCCCAATTGCTGCTGCCATAGGTTCCTCTATTAAGTCTGCACTTCTAGCCCCCGCGTCCAACGCGGCATCTGCAACAGCTCTTCTTTCAACTTCAGTCACACCAGATGGTATTCCAATAACCACATGAGGCCGAGACACCCGTGGCATATTTCCCCCTGTATCATGAACTTTTTTAATATAATAGGTAAGAATTGATGAGGCAGCATCAAAATCAGCTATCACCCCATCTCTTAATGGTCTTATGACCTCAATTGTATTTGGTGCCCTACCAATCATTTTCTTGGCAGATAAACCAATTGCCAAAATTTCTTTTGTCTTTTTATTTCTTGCAACAGCAGAAGGTTCTCTGACAGCTACACCTTTATCTTTAATAAAAACCAAAGTGTTTGCAGTTCCCAGATCAATTCCAAGATCAGTTGAAAAATAACCTAAGATAAGATTAATTGGATTTGGTATACTTTTAAAAATAGACATGATTCCAGTACTTTTTAACATATTATTTTTCTTAATTCCACTCATCTTTTTCAAAAACACTTCTGAGTTGTTTGAGTTTAACAAGATTGTAACACTTTACGCACTAACTAGTGCGATAACATCAATCTGGATTATTAATAGTATAAAGGCACGAAAGTTTATATTTAGAAGAACTTTATTAGACTGGCCGTTAGTTATTTATTTATTTATATTATTTATAAGTACCCTATTATCAATAGATTCCCGAACTTCGTGGCTTGGATACTATTCTAGATTTAATGGAGGTTTAATTTCTCAAATTTGCTATGCATTATTATATTGGGCATCCGTTAGCAATATGACTGCAAAGCAGTCAAAACTGACTATAGTCTATGGTCTGCTGTCTACAGCTATCGCAAGTGTCCTTGCGACTTTAGAACATTTTGAGGTTTTTACAACCTGTGGCTTGATGGGATTTAGTTGGAAAGAATCTTGTTGGGTACAAGACGTACAAAATAGAGTTTTTTCAACACTTGGTCAACCTAACTGGCTAGCTGCATTATTAGTTGCACTGATTCCATTTACTTGGAAAAAATCATATTGGCATTATCTATTATCTGTTTTATTTTTTGTGGCATTACTATTTACAAAATCTAGATCTGGATTACTTGCGTTTGGAATTGAATTTATAATTTTCTGGGGTTTTGTATTTTTTAAAGAAAAAGGCAAATATTTAAAAGAGTTTTTAATAATAAATATTTTATTTTTAATATTATTTTTTGTTTTTAAACCATTAAATACTAAAGATATTGGACTTGAATCTGGTCCGCCCCCGTCAAACGGGGTCGAGACAGGTGGAACTGAATCTGGGACAATTAGAAAATATGTTTGGCTTGGAGCTTTTAATGTTTTTAAACATTATCCAATTTTAGGAACAGGACCTGAAACTTTTGCATTTTCATTTCCCATGTTTAAACCAGTGGGACACAATTTAACATCTGAATGGGACTTTATATATAACAAAGCACACAATGAATTTTTAAATTATTTAGCTAACACTGGATTATTAGGATTTTTAGCATATTTATCAATTATTTATTATTCTGTTATCATTTTTTGGAAATCAAAACGATTTGATTTGTTATCAGGCTACATTGGAATTTTAGTAACAAATTTTTTTGGATTTTCAGTTGTTCCTGTTTCTTTACTTTTCTTTTTATTCCCAGCTATAGCAGTACAAAGTACCGAGTACACAGTACTTAGCAAACAAAAATTTAAACTAAATTATATTCAGGGTGTCACAATGTTTTTCATACTATGTACTATGTACTATGTACTATGTACTATCTATAACTACTGGAAAGCAGACATTTATTTCAACTCCTCACAATTTGAAAAAGCATTAGATATTTCTCCAAACGAACCAAATTACATATCTAAATATGCGTTATCAAAAGCATCAATCGAATTGTCATTAAATGCATTAAACTTATCACCATATAATCAAAATGTTCGAAAAGTTTTAATCAGTAACTTAGTCAAAAACTCAGATAAAGAAACTAATAATTTGTTACTTGCCGAGGGAGTTGTAAAGGATGGAATTGTATTATCACCAAATGATCCAAGATTATATTATCAATTAGGAATCTTACAATTAAAAATCAACAAAAACAATGAGGCGCTTGAAAGCCTAAAAAAATCAGTTGAATTAAAACCAAATTATAAAGAAGGAAGGTTTGCATTAGGAGCAACTTATCTTGGTATCAAAGACTATGACAAAGCAAAAGAACAATTAGAATATATTCTAAAATTCATTGATCCAAATGATGAATTAACCAAAAAATATTTGGAGGAGTCAAATCAGCCTCAAAAATGATACAATAGGCAATATGGTACAAAGAATTATTCAATCTGGTGAGAAAAAATTAAGAGAAATAAGCAAGCCTGTTCAATCAGTTGATCGAAAAATCCAGAAACTGGTTCAGGATCTGCGTGACACTCTCGCTGTTCAAAAAGATCCTGAAGGGGTTGGTCTTGCTGCACCTCAAATAGGAGTAAACCTCCGAGTTTTTGCTGTTAACTTCAAGGATTTAAATAGAATTGTTATTAATCCAGAAATATTAGAAATAAAACAAAAACTCCAAAAATCGAAAATTCAAAAAAAGAAGAATGAGATTTTAGAAGGCTGTCTTTCACTTCCTCACTATTATGGACCGCTAAAAAGAGAAAGTTATATAAAAGTTAAATATTTAGATGAAAAGAGTGAAGAAATTATTGAAGAATTTAAAGATTTTAATGCTCAAATAATACTTCACGAAATAGATCATTTAAACGGATTTTTATTTATTGATAGACTCCTAGAACAAAAAAAGAAATTATATAAACTTGATAAAAATGATGAGTGGGAGGAAGTAGAAATTTAACCTATGCGTATTATATTTTTTGGAACACCTGATTATGTAATTCCAGTTTTAGAAAAATTAAATAAATATCACGAAATTGTAGCAGTTGTAACTCAGTCTCCTAAACCTGTTGGCAGAGATAAAACTTTAACTTATTCTGCAGTTGACTCTTGGGCTTTTAAAAAACATATTATACGAAACTTTGATTATACTGATTTGCCTGAGGCTGACATGGGTGTTTGTGCATCTTTTGGAATGATTATTCCACAAGTTATTTTAGACAAGTTTAAATATGGAATAATTAATATTCATCCATCACTCTTACCACAGTTTCGCGGCAGTTCCCCCATCCAAGCAACTTTAATATCAGGGACAAATCCTACTGGTGTAACCATAATGAAGATGGTTAACAAACTTGATGCAGGACCAATCCTAACACAGTTTAGAGAAGAGGTATTAGAAGATGATACAAATGAAACACTCCGTAGCAGGCTTTTTGAAAAATCCGCAGATGTTCTTTTAGAAATGATTCCTGCATATATTGATGGAAAAATTACTTTAAAACCACAGGATGAGACAAAGGCTACAATGACTAAAATGGTTAAACGGGAAGATGGTTTGGTTGATTTATATAAAGATGATCAGGAATTAATTTGGCGAAAATTTAGAGCATATTCCCCTTGGCCTGGGATTTGGACAAATCTTAACAGCAAAAGACTAAAAATTATTAGTTGCCATATGATTGATAAAAAATTAATAATTGACGAAGTACAACCTGAAAGTAAAAACCCAACCAGTTGGAATGTATTTAGGAGAACATACGGACTAGAAGGATTTAATTAGACTTCTTTGATCTTAAGTCTTTTTATACAAGCAGTACAAAGTTTTTGTCCATTCCACTTTTGAATATTAGGAGCAAAGGTTCTTTTTGTTTCCTGTGCTCTTTTCTTCCATCTTTTTCCAGCAACACCTCGTCCATGAGTCTGTGATGACCCGAACATAGTTTTCTTAAAGCAATTATCGCAAGTGAATGACATATGGCTAATGTTGGATTATACTAGTAATTACTTAAATTCTCAATATATGATTATAATTTGGATACTAGCCTTTGTAGTTGCAATCACAATCCACGAAGCTTCACATGCATGGATGGCAGATCGTTTGGGAGACCCTACCGCAAGACTAATGGGAAGGTTATCTCTAAATCCCCTAGTTCATTATGATCCGATTGGAACTACCCTACTATTAGGTTTATCTATAATGCGAGCACTCGGTGCTCCTGTAATTCCATTTGGCTGGGCAAAACCTGTAGAGTTTGACCCATACAATCTTAAAAATCCACGCCGTGACTCAGCACTTATTTCTTTTGCAGGCCCTGCATCAAATTTATTAGTCGCATTATTTGTTTCAATTCTGGCTC
>ERZ1292625.2722-Hain-H41-01um-R1-2722-length-15670-cov-6_pt1 | contig 15670 bp, 23 predicted proteins | sample MGYA00564400_ERZ1292625 | MGnify/ENA primary metagenome ERZ1292625 (study PRJEB36523, sample SAMEA6512639) | groundwater metagenome | collected 2019-01-08 | study: AquaDiva: Metagenomics assemblies of 32 groundwater samples | reverse complement strand
CCGTGCTCGAGGCCCGCATCGTCGAGGCCGCACTGACGCAGCACGAGGACCGGCTCGACGCCGATCGCGACCACGAGCAGTGGCGCAGGGAGCAGAGCCGATGACCGACCGCGTCCGCTACGTGGTGCTGACCGGTGGTCGTAACGGCTTCCCGCGCGCGGCGCGCACGTACGCGACCGAGCCGCGCGTCAGTCGCCACACGCTCTCTGACGGGCGCCCGCACATAGCATCGGGCTGGCCGGGCGGGACGGGATTCGGTGAGCCGGTGCGTGGCGTGCTCGCCGACTTCGACGCTTGGGGGGGCGCCGGCCGGTGCATGGCTCGCGAGATCGATGAGGCGAGCGCGGCCGTCATCGCGGGGATCGATGCAGAGATCGACGCCGCGAAGGCAACCCTCGCGCGGCTGCACTCCGAGCGCGTCGAGGCGTGCGAGGCGGCGGCGGCGCGAGGGCGCAAGGTCCGGGTGCCGACGTGAGGCCGCGCCGCTCCTCCCTGCCCGCCGACCTCGCCACGCTCCGCGATCGGTGGCTCGACGTCGCCGCCCGATGGCAGCGGGCCGCCGACGAAGAGGACCGCCAGAACGGCGACCGGTACGGCGGCGGCAAATACCTGCGCACGATCGCGGCGGTAGCGTCCGAGTGCGCGCTCGACGTGGACGACGTGCTCGCCGGGCGCCCGGCAGAGTCGCACCGCGAATACAACGATCGGCGCGATGCCGCAGCCGCGCTCCTCGCTCCGTACCGCGCGAGGCTCACGTGAGGCCGCCGCGTCACCTCATCGGCGTCCAGCTCGCAGACGGCCCCCGTGGAGCCGAGCAGCGCGCGGCCGTCGCCCGCCTCTGCGCTCCGGGCGAGACGGTTGCCAGCGCGTGCCGTCGCGTGCTCCTCGAGGCCGCCGCGAGCGCGACCGGCGCGGCGCCTCCGGTGCGTCCTCTCGCCGAGGGCCGGCGCTCCCGGCGCCTCTCGCTCCCGCTGTCGCTGGCAGAGCGCGCAGAGCTCCACGCGGCAGCGCGAGCGTGCGGACAGACGGCGACGGCATGGGTGCGCGAGGCCATCGAGGCGCACCTGCACCGCGACGACGCCGAGGACGACGCAGTCAACGAGGCCGTGAGGGAGCACCGATGAGCGAGACGGCAGCGCCGGACCCGCGCTGCGAGCGCCTTGACCGCATCGTCGCCTTCCTCGGCGACCACCACGAAGCCCTCGCGATGGCCGTGCTCCTGCTCTCGGAGCACGCGTACGCCGACGTGACGTTCACCATTCGCGAGCCGCACGGCCAGCGCGAACTGCTCGTGCGCACGCAACTCTCGCGCGTGGTGCCGGCCGGCAACGGCGGACGCCGGAAGCCGCGTCGGACGCTGCTCCGACTCTGTGAGGTGCCGACCTTCGCGGGCGGCCCTGGCTCGTGCATCTGGCGGGCCCGATGACTGTGCTAAACTGCACACGTGCTCCGATGCGACCGCCCCGCCTCACCCACTGCGCGATCTGCGCGGTCAAGCTGCTGACCTACGCGCCTCCCGTCGCAGACGAGATCGCGGTGTGCCACCGTCCGCGATGCATCCGAGCCGCGGAGCTCGGGCCCGACGCCCCGTTCGACGAGACCCTCCGTGCCTACCAGCGCGACCGCGACGCAGCGATCGACGCGCTGTCCGCGCTCCGCGCCGTGTGTTGCGAGCGGGACCTGGCGAGGGTCGCGGCTGAGGTGGATCTTTCGCCCGCCGCGATGTCGCGCGTTGTCATCGCGGACGAAGCCTACGAAGCAATCCTTGCGGCGCGGCCCGTTGCCCGCCCGACGCTTCCGGTCATCCGCCTCTGCGGCGACTGCGGGTGGTGTTGGATCAGAAGCACGGCCTACACCGGAGCGACGTCGCCGTGCCGGCAGGACCCGATGGTCGATCGGCTCGTTGATGCGCGCGCCGCACCGCCCGCAGATTGTCCGTTGCGCGCCATCGGAGACATGTCGCGATGACCCCGGTCGCGGATGCCAAGGCGCACGGCGACGACTGGGAGCCGCTGCGCCGCGCGCCCGGCAACCCGCTCGCCGAACGGATCGCGATGGCGCGCGATGTGGCGAACGTTCCAGGCCCTCCCGGTCACCGAGCATCGCCAGCGAGGTCTGGCGTACGAGGCTTTCTGCAAGGCCGAGGAACACGCGCAGCACGAAGTCTCTGCGATGTGCCGGGAACCGCCGGTGAGTCGATGACTGTGCTACGGTCCCCTCGTGCTCCGATGCGCCCCCCCCGCCCGCTCATGTGCGCTGTCTGCGCACGTCCGCTCCTGACCTTCGCGCCGCCGGTCGCCGACGAGATCGCGGTGTGTAGCCGCCCGCGCTGTGTGCGAGTCGCCGAGGTCGGGCCGGGGTCGCAGCGGATCGAGACGCGCGCGGCGTGAGCTACCAGCCGCCGCGCGCGGAGAACGCCCCGAGCACGGCGCGCTCGGCTGCGTCGGTCGTCGAGTCCTGCCAGAGCCACACCCCCGGCACGTCGACCGCGCCCGCGTCGTCGATGCACGTGCGCTCGATGTCCGAGCGCAGGCGCTCGGCGCCGTCGCCGCCGTCGCGGCGCTGGTACGTGGCGAGGTGCGGGATCACGTCGGCGCCCCAGTGCGTGCGAGCCGTCGCCATGCGCGAGCGGACCGCGTGCCGGTCGGCCGCCGTCTCGTAGAGCTGATACCCGGCCCAGCCCCAGCCGAGGATCGCCGCCCACGGGAACGCGTCGCCGCGAGGAGGCGCGAGCGGGATCCTCCCGTAGTATGTGACGCCGATCGATACGCGCTCGTTCGCGCGATCCGTGAGCCGTCGCCGGAACCGCGACACGTGACCGTGGAGGCCGCGCGCCTGCTCCTCGACGTCGGGAACCCAGCCGATCGCGCCGCACGACTCGCCTGCATCCGCGAGCCGATCGGCCAGCACGTCGGGCTGCTGCCACGCCTCGCGACTCGGGAGCGCGTAGACCCACGGCGAGATCCCCGCCGCGCGCAGATGGTCGGCGACGTCGGCGAGCACGCTCGGCTCCGCGCGCCAGCCCTTGGAGCCCTCGACGCAGAGCGCGACGTGGCGGCAGGCCATCTCGCAGTACTCCGCGATCTCCTTCGCGGCGTGTCGATCGTCCCACTCGCGCACGATCCGTGACGTGTAGACGCCGATACCTCGCGGCGTTGCGGCGCCCGCCATCACGTCGCCCTCGCAGCTTCCGCCGCCTCGATCGCCGTCAGCGCCGCCCCGTGCTCGTCGCAGTAGTCGGCCCGCCGCTTCGCGTCACGGCACACCGGGCAGGACCGCATCGCCGCGTACCACCGCGCGCGGTCCGGGTGCGTCCGCATCATCGTGTGCCGCCAGACGTCGCTCACGTCGGCACTCGTCGCGTGTCGTCGGGCCGGCCCAGCACTCCGAGCGTGTGCGCCGCGAGTCGCAGGATGGCCGCGCGCTCCTCGCCTGACAGCGTTGCCGACTGCGCGAGACGCCGGGCCGTGTCTACGTCGGCGACCGACACGCGCGAGACGGCAGCGGCGGACGCGTCGAGCCGCGCACGTCGAGCCGCGTCCTCGGCCGTGGTGTCCTCGATGACGGGCCGGGCCGAACGCAGCCGCGCGAGCACGGCCTCTTCGGGCTCGCCGCCTCGCAGCGCCGCCTCGACCTCTGGCCACAGGACGGCCGCGATGCGCACGACGGCCGCGATGATCTCCGCTTCGCCGCTCATGCTGCGTCCCTCCACACTCCGGCCGGCACGTCGTCGAGCGCGCCGCCGACGTTGCGGAACATGTACCCGCGCACGTTGCCGGCGTCGTCAACCATGTCGATCCTGGCAGCGAGTCGCAGTCGCTCCGGCAGTGGCCTCTCGGCGAGGTCGGCCGGTGTCGCGCGCTCGATGCGCGAGCCCGGCCTCACGAGCCACCTCCGAGCAACGCGATCACCTCACCCGGCAGCCTCGGGACCGTGACGCCGGCACTCTCGAGCACGTCAGCGAGCGCATCCCAGAGCGCGACGAGGTGCCGGGCAGCGTCGAGTGCGAGCGGCAGCGCGTCGTCCTCGTCGGGTGCCGCGAAGCCCGCGACGATGGCCGCCTCCCACGCGCTCCACGCCTCGGCCGCGAGCCGCAGCGACGCGACCCACGGCGACCAGCGCGCCTCGCCCGCGTCGAGGCAGGCAGCGTCGGCGCACGCGTCGAGCTCGGACCGGCGGGCGTCCATGACGGTCTCGCCGGCAGCCGTGATGGTGTGGCCCGCGATCGTGGCAGCCGTCGCGTGCGTCCTCAGGGCACTCGTACAGCCCGCGCACTGCTGGGCCACGAGCAGCATGGACGCCGCAAGGGCCGACCAGATGACCGCCTCGGCAGCGATGGAGGACCAGGCGCGGCGGCTCATGGCGCCTCCGTGTCGCGCTCGCGGACGTGACGCACTGGCGCGGCCTCGCGACCGTTGAAGAACGCCGCGAGCGTCGAACCGCTCACGAGGAGGACGCCGAACCCTTCGATCAGCGCCTTCCACGAGTCGAGGTCGCGCGGGATGTGCTCGCGCAGCAGGTAGACGCCGACGATGCCGCCGACGCCGAGGAGCGCCTGCGGGATCGTGAGCTTGGCCCACCATGCGCGGATCTTCTGTCGCGGCGTGCTCATGGCGTGTCCCTCTCCAAGCGGCCCTCGATTCTGGCCAGCGAACTGCGGATCGCGTCGAGGTCGGCCGCCGTCTCGGTCGCCGTCGACTCTAGCCGGTCGATGCGCTCGTGATCAACGGCGGCCTGCGCGGCGTAGGCGATGCCCCAGCCGCCGAGCGCGAGCGCGACGGTGATCGCCACGCCGCCAAGCGCTCGCCAGACCGTCGCCGCACCCTCGACGCGGTCGAGCTTCTTGGCGATGCGTAGCGCGATGATGCGCGTGTCGTCGAGGGCTTCGGGGTCCGAGTCGGGCGCGTCGCTCATCGGCCTACCTCGTGAGGGTGACGGCCAGTGCATCCACGCCAGCGGTCACGGTCCGGGGCACGTAGGTCTCCGGCGTCAGGCCCGAGGCTGGCGTGACGACGAGCGGCACGGGGACGCAGTGCGACCCGTCGCGCATCCTGAGCACGACGACGGGCGCCTCGGTGTGGACGCCGCGCGCGCGGATGCGGGCGATGGCGTTGCCCGGATGGGCACACGTCCAGTCCACGCCCTCACGCTCTTCGCGCATGTACGTGGCACCGGGAAGCGCGAGCACGGCGGCATCCGCCTCGGCGCGCGTCGGGTAGATGACGACGGCGGGCATCATCCGACGACTCCATATTTTGCGGCGAGATAGGAGCGCGCAGCCGCCTGCTCGACCGCCGTCAGCGTCGCGTTGCAGATGAGCAGCGCCCCGATCGCGCCGTTGATCAAATTGCTTGCGTCGTTGTCCGCACCGAGTCGCGTCGTCGCCACGAGACTGCCGACGGAGCCGGCCGCGATCTGCGTCGCCGCCGCGGACCCGACGCGAAGGTTGATGTTCGTGCCGTCGTACCAGTGCTCGAAAAGGAACGGCGTGCCGAGCGTGATCGACTGCGTAGGCGTCGTTTTGGCCGTGCCGTCCGAGTGCCCGGCCGCCATCGTGTACACGCCCACGTTGTTCCGAAAGCTGTTCCAGATGTACTGCCCCGTGTCGCTGATGATCGACTCGTCGAGGTGGTAGCTCGAACTCGTAGAGGCCACCGCGTCGAGTACGACCACGCCAGCGATCCAGTACGCCGCCGCCGAGATCATCGCACTCTTGGCCGGCCCCGTCATCGAGTCGCTCGTGCCGTCGAAGTCCGGCGCCGCGTAGCTGTTGATCGTGCGGCCCGTCGCCGGCCGGTTCGCGTCGATGGTCTGCGCCCAGTCCTGCGTGCCCGTCGGCGACTGATCTCCCCAGTCCGACACGCCCGCGCCGGTCACGACCTGATCCCGCTGGTCGAGCCAGAGCTTGAGTTTGCTGCCGAGCGCAGCGGGGGTCCACGGGACACCGCCGCCCCCGCTCTCCCACGGCAGAGCAGAGCCGCCGAGGGGCGCTACGAGTGGCGGGACGATGGGCCCCGCGACGGATGCCCGGATCGTCACGCGACGGTGTTCGCGTAGAGGTTGAGGGTGACGGGGTTCGTCGTGTCGCCGACCTCGGCCGCGATCACGTGGACCCAGCGCACGAGCTCGACGTTGTACGAGAGCGGCCCGATGCGGATCTTGTCCGTGTCGGCCGCCATCGCGCGGAGCTGGACGATCAGCGGCGCGGCCGTGTCCATCGCGCCCGTCGGCGTGAGCGTGTAGTCCGCGCCGCTCGCGATGGTGCCCGTTGAGAACGCCGTCGCGGTGATGACGCCGGTGAGCACCGGAAGCATCGCCCACGAGTCCGCGCCGATCGCCGGCTCCGTGGAGGCCGCGGACCCGAGCACCACGATCTGCGGAATCGCTCCCGTGCCGCCCGTCGCGTCGGAGTCGGCGAACACCCAGAGCCCAAAACGGCGCATCCCGCGCACGCTCAGGATCTCGCTCCGCTTCCACGCGCCCGCCGCGGGCAGCACGGCAGCGTTGAAGAGGGCCGGCGTCCCGGCGTCGTCGTACATCTGCCGCCACGCCGTCTCTTGCGAGAGGTACCCCTGCGACGAGTCGGCTCCGAGATCTGCTGCTGCCATGTTCTCACCCGTTCCCGATGCTGATGGACTCGATGTATACCGAATTCGCGCCGCTCACGCGATAGAACTCGATCGTGCACTTGTCGTAGCGGGCCGACCGTCGGCCGTCGCTCACGCTCAGGTCCTCGCAGTCGACGTCGAGGTCCCCGCTCAGCCATGCCGCCGCCATGCCGCTCGTGATGTCGAGCACCAGCGACGCGCCCGACGTCATCGTGAAGCGCACCTTGCCGACGGTGGTCGCGCCCGCCCGGCAGTACGCGCGCACCTGGAGCTTCCGCACCGTGCTCGTCGTGTAGAGCTTCCGGCCGAGGAGTACCGGCACCGCGTCCGCGAGGAACACCGCCTCGTACGCTGCCGCCGTCGACGAGAGCGCCGAGCCGGTGTCGCGCGCGAACTGGAAAAGCCCGGCGCGCTGCGCGATCGTCTCGGCCTGCTGCGTAGCGATCGAGACGCCGAGAACGCTCTTGCCGTTCGCCGCGTAGATCGGCCCGTTCGGCCGCAGCGAGTCGACGTCAACGCCATACTCGGCCGTCGCCGTCGTGAGGTCAGGCCGCGGCAGTTCGTAGCACGCGACGTAGAGCAGCTCGGGCGAGCCCGTCGACGCGGCACTGAGCGCCCACGTCGGAGCAACTTCCGTCTCGGATGCGCTCGGCGCCGACACGTCCTCGACGTGCTCGACCTGGAAGATGCCGCCCGAGGCGCCAGTCGAGAAGCCGTAGACGAGCGTTCCGCCGCTCGGGTCGGTGAACGTCGTGGAGCAGTTCGCCGTGCCCTTCGTGCGGTACGTCGAGATCCAGAGCCGGCGGCGGCACGCGAGGCGCGGCCAGACCTTGAAGCGCAGCGTCTTGGTGGCTGCCGCGACGAGCGGCTGCACGACCATCGTGTGCGGGATGAGCGCGCCGCCGCGGCCGAGGAGGTGATTCGCGGCGAGCGCCATGCCCGCCCACTGCGGCGAGCCGCCGCGCACGGGCCGGCCGGAGTAGATGCCGCTGCGCGAGAGCGCGGGCGCCGCGATCGGGACGGTGGCACCGTGCGCGGTCATCGGTCCCCCGCGTACTTACGAGCCGTCAGGCACACGATGCGCGGGAGCGAGGCTCCGTTGCTCGACTTCGCCCAGACCTGCAGCGAGGCCAGGAGAACAGCGGCCGACGCTGGGTCCCCGCTGCCGTCCTCGCTCGCGTAGAGCGCCAGCGGGTGCGCACGCCCGACCATCGCCGCCGGCACGTAAAGCGTGGCGGTGAGGTCCGCCCCCGTCGTGCTCGTCGTCGAAACCTCGGCTACCCCCGGCGTCGAGAACGACGCGGGGTCTGGTGGGATCGTGCCGATGAGGTGGTCGAGCGCGCGGAGCGCGAGCCGGAACGTCGCCGTGCCGGCCGCCGAGATGTAGGCGCGCATGTAGACGACGACGCGGTAGGACGACTCATCGCCCGAGCGAACTCGCAGCGGGAAGCGCCACTCGGCGCCGGTCACGAGCGCCATGGTCGTGGTGCTGGGGGCCGACTGCTCGAGGTATTCGCCAGTCGGCGGGACGACGCAGACGACGAACTGGCCGGCCTGGTCGGTGAGATGCTGGAGGTTATTGACGAGCCCGTTGCGCGTGAGCGCGGCGTCAACCGCCGCCCCGGCCGAGTCGATCTCGCCGGCCTGCCCGCGGATGAACCCGCCGTGCTCTGACGTGGAGGCGGTGGACATGGCTCACGGCGCGAATGAACCGGACGGGCTCGTGCTGCCGCCGGAGAGCGGGATGCGCCCGGCCGCGGTCGCGACGAACGCGCGTTGCAACTGCGTCGCCGTGGTCTCGGCGTCGTCGCTCGTGTCCCAGGTCAGCGTGTAGTAGGTCGCGCCGCCCATGCCGCCCCATGCCGCCGAGAGCTCCACGTCGATCGACGTCGAGGACGTGACGGTCGCAATGGTGCCCTCGCGAATCGTCGGCGCAGCCACGTCCCACTCGATGATGCGGATCGACTGCCCGGCCACGAGGTGCGACGTGTCGCCGTCCTCGGAGTAGTGCGTCGCCGTGACCGTGAGCGTCCACGTCGTGCCTGCCCCGCTCGCTCCCGTCACCCGACAGGACGGCGTGTAGGCCCGGACCTCGAGCTCGTGTAGGAGCACCTCGAGCCGGCCGACGCCGACCGAGAGATCCCACCGCCGGCCGATCACGATGCCCGCGCGAGCAGCCATGCCGGCTGCGCCCCACTCCGTGCGGCCACCGTCGCTCGGAAGCGCGGCGACGGTGAGCGTGATGGTGTCGCCGACGAGCACGCTCCACGCGACGAGGCTCACGTCGACCGCCACGATCTGCGTGCGGCGGTCGCCGAAGAGAGTGATCAGCGATCTGGCGCGGTCGTAGACGTCCGACCATTCCGGCTCGGCGCCGAGGGCCCGTGACTTCGGCGCGATCTCGAGGACGCGCTCGTCGTGGACACGGGCGATCGCCGAGAGGCCGCGGAACACGAAGTCGCGCTCGACGTGCTTGTCCTCGGCGGGGTCGTACCCGCGCAGCATGTGGACCACGGTCACGAGCCCGTCGGCGTCGCCGGTCACGGTCCCGAGGCTTTCGTCCGCGATGATCTCGCTCGCCGTCACGGCGAGCTCGATTGCCGAGCCGCCGACCGTGAACGCCCGCACGGCCAAGCGCGCGTCCGCGTCGAGGTACGGGATCAAGCCGTAGAGCTTCAAATCCTCGCGGATAACGTCGATCGCCTTCGTCGCCTGGCTGTACGTGTAGACGCGGTGTTCGAGCCACGCGCGCCCGGCGCTCGCCTCCGAGACGGCCGTCGTCCAGCCGCCCGCGGGGAAGTCGTCGCTCGTCGTCCACGGGCCGCGCCCGCGATTCGCCACGGTCGGCGCACGTGACACGAGGTCGGCGCGGAAGTCCTCGAGATCGCCGTCGCCAGAGGCGTACCGCGCCGCGCCGGTGATTGTCGGCTGCCGGCTGCCGCTCGCCATGATGCGCGCTGGCTGCGTCGCGATGCCGCCCTCGGCGCAGATGACGCTGCCCGTGGACGACGACACGGACGCGATGCGGAGCACCTGCGCGGGAGGGTCCTCGGTGTACGGGTGGTACGGGTCGTCCGGGTTCCACTGCGGCGAGCACGTGAGGTCGTCGCTCGACGATAGAGCGCCGAGCCGCGACAGATAGATCCGCGTGAGCGGGTACGTCGCCACGTCCGAGTCGGACATGACCGGGCACCACGAGAGGCTGGACATGCGCGGGACCTTGCGCATGTCAGCGAACGCGAGGTTCGCCGTGCCACTCCCGCTGCCGCTGCGGGTCCGAACGGCCACGTACTCAGTCGATGCCACGGCCGACAGGACCACCGCAGTCGGCACGTCAGCGTGTGGCGACGTGACCGGGTCCGCTGCGAGGACACGCGAGAAGAACCCGTCGACGTAGCTGCCGCCGTAGACGCTCATGTAGCGAGGGTCCGCGGCCGGCGCGCGGTAGACGAGATCCCAGTCGCCGGGGAACGAGCGCGCGTAGAACGTCACGCCCCAGCCGCTGACCGTGGCGTTCGCCATGATCGCAGCGGTGAGCGCCGCGCAGAAAGCGTCCTGCGTCTCCCAGAATCCGGCGAGGTCGACCGTTGCCTCGGCGTCGATCGTCGTCGCGCTCGCCGTGGTGTAGCGAGTGATCGTCAAGCGCAGTTGCGCCGCGCCCGGGTAGTAGATCCCGCGGAGCTTGAACCCCTCGTCGAAGCCGCCCGCTAGCGAGGCGTCGAGCGACCTTGCGCGGGACTCGACCGCGAGCGCCCACGAGAGCGCGTCGTCGTCGGCCAGCGCCGGCTCGCGCCCGAGGATGCCGCGCCAGACGCACGTACCGGTGTCGCTCGTCGTGAGCTCGCTCGACGTGTGCGCGTAGAGCCAGACGCGCCGGCCAGCCATGCCGGTCGGTGCGTCGTAGATGTCGGACACCTGCGCGGCCTCGCCGGCCACGACGACATGCTCCTGCGCGACGGTGTCCCACCGCGCGCGTGTGATCGTCAACTCGTCGGGGCTCGGTACGGTCGTCTTCGCCGTGACCTTCACGGTCTCGGTGCCGAGGTAGTAGTGGCTGTTGACCGTGAAGAGGTCGGCGTTGCCGTCGGTCACGTAAGCCGTCGTGCCTGCCGCCGTGAGCGTCGAGTAGAGCGAGCAGATGCGAGTCGCGATCGTCGTGAACACGCGCGACGCCTCGCCGAGCCACTCCCCGCCGACCTCGTCGATGTTCACCGCGTCGATCGTGATGTCGTGCTCGGCGCCCGCGAGGTACACGCGCTCGCTGAATCCGAGCCCTGTGTGACGCAGGCCGGGGATCCGAAAGCGCCCGTCCCCAAGGTCGCCCGCCATCTCCTCGGACGTACAGAACACCACGTCGACGCCCTCGATCACAAACGAGAACTCGAGCCGGCCGGAAGCAACGGCCGTCAGTGCGTCGAAGGCTGCCGTCATTGCGTCGCGTCTCCGGTGCCTTACGCTTGCGGCGATGCGCCTGCTACTCGCCGCCCTGCTAGCCTCGTGCTCGACCACCGCCGCGCCGCTCGACGCGCCTCAGCCGCCCGACGGCTGGACGCTGTGCCCGCCCGAGTGCCAGGTGATCGACTGCCGAGGGACCGCCGTGCCCGTGTGCGGGAGCGACGTGACCCTGTGCGTGTGGTGCGAGCCGATGTGCCCCGACGGCGTGCGGGCGTATTGCCCGGACTTCGCCACGGTCGGATGCGCTGCGACCTGCTACCGCTAGCCGGCGGCGAGCAGGAGAAGGAAAAACCCGCCTGTCTCATCGGCCCCGCCCAGCGACGGCGGGGCACCCTGCCCGAGCGTCAGAGCGCCGGTCGCGGGGCGCAGCGCGGAGTAGAGGCGAGGTGCGAAGCCCGCGATGGTGAGCGCGCCGGCCGCCGGGGTGAGCCGCATCGCGAACGACGGCGCCGACCCGGCGAGTGCGAGCGCGCCAGCGTCAGGCGTGAGCGTGAGCGTCGTCCCCGCTTGCCCGCGTAGGAGTAGGAGCACGTCAGACCGTCTGGAAGAGGACTTCGAAGCCGACCGATCCCACGCTCGCGACCGCGCCTTGCACGATGCGGATGCCGGTGTTCTCCGGCACCACGAGCCGCTGCGTCGCGTGCCCGGAGAGGCCGGACAGGAAGTCGACCGGGGCCCCGTAGCTCGCCGCGTTCGTCTCCTCGGGGAACACCTGCCGCTGCGCGAGGACCGCGCCCGCAGTCCCGCCCCCCGTCGGCGCGGCGCGGGCCGTGATGTTCGCGTGCAGCGCGGCGTTCGCCGGGTCCATCTTGCAGATGTTCGGCGCCGTGAGCGTCGTGCCCTCGAGCGTCATCGCGGTCCCGCCCGTGCCTACGGCCGTCGTGCGTGTCAGCGAGAGCTTGACCGCGAGCACGCCGGTCACGGCGACCGACCCTTCCTTGTACGCGAGGACGGTCACGAGACGCAGCGTCAGGCCCGATCCGGTCGCGTTGAACAGGTCAAGCATGACCTTGTTGGCGCCCACCGCGATCGGCGGCACCGTGAACAGGTACGACGCGGCCGACTCGACGAGGTGCCCGTTGACGTCGGCCGGGACGACGACCTGGAGCTCCTTCGACGCGACGAGGTGCGTCGCGACCGTGGCACCCGAGCCGGGCGTCACGAGGATCGAGTCGTTCGCGAGCGTCATGTGACCGTCACCGCGAAGATGCCCGCCGCGTTCCAGACGATCTGGAGCGAGTTGCCGTCAGCCGTCGTCACGTCAGCCGGCGCCGAGTCGAGGAGAAAGTACGCGAGGAGCGGGTTGACCTTGCCGTTTCGCGTCACGTTCGCGTAGAGCGCCGCGTAGCGTGCGACGAGCGAGCCGCCCGAGGCCGTCCACGTCGGCACGTCCGCCGCGTCGAACGTCGTGACCGCGCTTGCGCGCGTCGTCGTCGGCGATGCCATCGTCGCACCGCCGCTCGTGTAGCCGTTCGCGGTGCTGAGTTCGTTCGTCAGGTGCGCGTAGACCGTGTGCGTCGAGCGGTTCGGCGTGTACGCGCTCGCGAGCAGGACGCACTTGATCGTGTCGAGGTCGAGATCGATCGTGCCGTCCATCATGTCGAGGCCGACAGAGTAGAACGGGAGGATCGGACCGGGGGCCGCCATGACTCAGAACCTTCCGCGCAGGAGCATGTCGAGCGAGACGCGCCAGCGGTTCCGCAGTTCGGGTCGCTCGCGCCGGTGCGTCGAGCGGTCGAACGTCGGTTGCTTCAAGCGGAACGCCCACGAGATCGCCGTGGCCCCGGCGGGCGGGTCGACGTCCATGAGGTAACACATGCGCGCGTTGCGGCCCGCGTCGTTCCAGAATCGCTGCCAGCAAAACCGCGTCTCGTACTGCTCGATCGTCTGCGCGTCGGACTCGAACGCGAACTCGACGCGGGCCTGGTACGGGATGCGCGCGGGTCCCACCGTGATCAGGTCGGCCGAGGACGTGACGCGCGACGTCACCGCATCGGGCACCGCCTCGGGCTCGGTCCAGCCGGTGATCGCGTTCTTGCCGGGCTCGATCGTGTAGTACGGCGCGAGCGTCGCAACGGCCGGGCTCGACGAGATGTTGCCGCTGTACCCGAGGAGCTGCTTGAGACGCGACTCGGCGCCGGCGCCCCAGGTCACGGTGAACACCGCGCCTGTGCACGTGATCGTGTAGCGGTTCGTCGTATTGCTGTACGCGACGGTGATCGTCTCGGTCGTCGCCGCGTCCATCTGCGTCTGCAGGTACGCCGCGAAGTAGGCGTTCGCCGTATTCGCGATCGCGACGCCGCCGTCGGGGTGCGTGAGCGAGTCGGCCGCCGTCGTGAGGTGCCGGTACTTGCCGGTCGAGATCGCCGTGATCGAGTGGCCGCCCGAGTCGTCGGTCCACGTGATATCGACGGATCCGTACTCCGCGAAGTCCCATTCCTGCTGAACGTGAACGAGGTGCGCCACGGCTCACCTCGAGAGGCCTGGGAATCGCTCGCCGTGACGCTCGATGCCGCGCCGCACCATGCCGGTCATCACGCGGTCTAGGTCGCCCTGCGTCACGGGCAGGTTGTCGGCGTACACGTTGATCACGGTCGTCCCCAGCTCGCCGCCGCGCTGGCGCTCGCGGTCCGCGTTCGCCATGTCCTTCGTCGACGTGCCCGCGTCCTTCGCGCCGCCGCCACCAAACGCGCCCGTCGCCGCGCCGACCGCGCCGGCCGCGATGCCGACCGCAGCCCACGCCGCCGCCGCTCCCGCGTGCGCGATGCCGCCCGCGTAGTCCTGCGACGCGAACGAGGCGATCGAGCGCGCGATCTCCGTGACGGCCTGGACGATGGCCTCTTGCGTGAGCGCCTTGATCACGCCCTTCGCCATGCCCTCGGCCGCCTCGACGAACGTCTTACTGCCGTCCATCCACGCGCCGAGTGCCTCGTTGAAGGCGCCCGTCATCTGCGACCCAATCGTGTCGGCGATCTGATTCCCGGTCGCCGTCATGCCCCGCGACATGAGCAGGCCGGTCCGGTTGATCTCGACGCCCGTGCGCTTCGCGGAGTTTTGCAGGTCGTGGTACGCGTCGATCACGGACTCGAGCGAGCCGACGTCGCCGCGTGAGAACTCCGCGAGCGCGTCCGAGACCTCGCGCTGCGAGGCAAGTATCTCCTCGGCCGCGGCCTTCTGCGCGTCGGCCTTGGCCGCGAGGGCCGCGACCTCTTCGCGGTCGGCCTCGCGCATCCGCGCGTCGACCTCGGCCTCCATCGCCGCGATGCCCGCGATTCGTTCTCGCTCCGCGTCGAAGGCTTCCAGGTCGCGCGTCACCCTCGCATCGTCGCGCGTGTTCATCGCGTCGATCGAGTTCGTAGCGCGCTCTGGTGCTGCCTCGGGTCGTGCTCGCCCGCCGCCGCGCCGCGTGGGCGGTGTGTCGCCGCCGCCGGTGAGGTCTTCGAGCAGAACCTCCTGCACTTCCTGCGCGGCGTTCGCGGCCGTCGTCCGAAGAGACTGGAGCTGCGTGTCGAGCGCCATCGCGTCGGACTGGGCGTCCCTGGACTCGCGCCCGAGGCGGGCGACAGTGTCGGACATCTCGTCGAGCGACAGGCCGGCGGCGTTCGTCGTTTCCCCCGTCGCCACGAGCGCGGCCATCTCGCGCTCGTACTCGTCGATCGCTACGCCGATTCCCGTCACGACGCGCGACCGGACCGCAATCTGGTCGATCAGGTCCTGCTCGCGCGCGGCGTACGCCTCGGGTGTGGCGAGCCCGAACTCGACGAGCGCCTCGGCCGCGCGCGCTGCGTTGGCCGACCGGATTGCCGTCTCGTAGTCGGCGTACCGCTCCGTGTTGCGCTCGAGCTCCGTGCGCAGATCGCGCTCTGCCTCGGCCGTGTCGGTCGCCGCCGTTGTGGATTCTCGGAACGCGGCGACGAGTCCGCCGACCGCGCCAGCCACGCCGCCGATCACGGTGCCGATCGGGCCGAACAGCGAGCCGAGCGACGCGAACTGCGCGGTCGTCCCGGCTACCGCGCCGATCAAGCCGGCCGTGCGGTCGCGCCCGCCGAGGTGGCCGACGAGCGACTGGATCCCGTTCGCTACGCCCTGGATCCGCTGGACCGCCTGCGTCGCCCCCTGCGAGAAGTTCTGAAAGCCCCCCGTCGCCGCGGCCGTCGCCGTGGTCTGCGCGCGCGTCGCCGCCGTGGCCGACGCTTGCTCGCGCGTGATCTGCTGGATCGCGCGCGCGGTCTGCTGGATCGCGGCTTGGAGGGCCCCGGTGTCGCCGACGCCGAGGTTGACGGTTGCCATGCGTCACCTCTTCCGGCGGATCCTCGTGCGCGGGACTTCGGGACCGCCCCGCTTCGCCGCTGCCTCGGCCTCGCGCCGGGCCCGCTCCTCGCGCATGTCCGCGACTTCGATCGCGTCAACCGCTGCAGCGAGGCACTCCACGCCGAGTGCCAGCGCCGCGGGCAACTGGCCGCCCCATCGTGCGGCGAGTTCGCCCGTGCGGAACCACCGGAGGCTGCGAAGGCACGCCTGGACGAACGGATCCGAGACGGCGCGGTGCGGGCATCCCTCCGGCCGCGTCCCCGTCGCGCGCTCGATGCCGCGCAGGATCTGCTCGC
>ERZ1292625.992-Hain-H41-01um-R1-992-length-37642-cov-8_pt2 | contig 15671 bp, 17 predicted proteins | sample MGYA00564400_ERZ1292625 | MGnify/ENA primary metagenome ERZ1292625 (study PRJEB36523, sample SAMEA6512639) | groundwater metagenome | collected 2019-01-08 | study: AquaDiva: Metagenomics assemblies of 32 groundwater samples | reverse complement strand
CTTGAAAGAAGGCCGCCGGCACCCGAGGTTGCCGCATCAGCCGTCAGATCATACCTATCTTCGGCGGATCTTTTGCCCGGGGACCTTACGGGTTCGACCTCTCATGAATTTTTAAAACTGGAAAGCGGCGGGTTTGTATCGGCACTTTCGCTTTCCGAATCAAATTTGATAAAAATAAATTTCTTTAGAAAAACTTTCGAAAACCTTCCCTCAATGACTTCTGACCCTAATAAAGCAAACGTCTGGTTTATGGTAAGTGGGGCAAGAGAGCGGGACAAACAAGTTATTGCAGCAGAATTTCATTATTTTCCGGTTGATGAATCGCAATTTTCTACTTATCCAACCAAAACTTCCCAAGAGGCCTGGGATGAACTCACAACTCAAGGCAAAGGATTTATTGCCAGTATCGGCCAAAACCTGCCTGCCGGCGAGGCAGGTAAAAGCGGCGACAACATTAAAGTGAGAAGGGTTTATCTTGGATATTACGATGCCGGAACCCCAATGGAATTTTTCCAACCAATTATTGTCTTTGAGGGAGACAATGGATTCATTGCTTACGTTCCTGCTGTAACCAATGAGTTCTATGGTCAGTAATTGACCACCTTTGCCACACTGAATTTTACCGGTTGCCAAGTGTAGTTTCTAAATATCCACTCGACAAGCTCCTTAGTTTCTCCAAACCTGTCTTGGCTGCCCAAAATTGCAATCATAACTTTATGATTATCGCGGTTAATATAAGTAACCAGATTCTCCCTGGCGCCTTCAGTCCAACCAGTTTTTACACCTTCAACGCCGACTACTTTCCCGAGAAGCTCGTTAATATTGGTTAGTCTGTGAACGATTTTTCCGTCCGTGCTTTTTACTACAATTGACTTTGTACCCACAATCTTGGCAAACTCCGGTACTTGCATTGCCACCGAAGATACCCTTACTAAATCTCTAGCTGTTGTCGTATGACCATCGCCGTCGTCTAGACCCGCGGGGTTTGAGAACTTGGTATTCTTTAAGGAAAGATTAATAGCTTTAACATTCATAGCAGATACGAATGCCTCATAACCACCAGGGTGGTTCTCTGCCAGAACTTCCGCAGCGTCGTTGGCAGAGTAAACTAAAAGTCCGTATAAAAGATCTAAAACCCTGATTTTTTCGCCGGTAACCAGGCCCATTTTTTGTCCCTCAACTGTCACCTTGCCAACCGTCAAAATTTTATCTAAAGGATAATAGTCCAGCGCAACCAATGCGGTAACAATCTTAGTAGTTGAAGCCGGAAGAAGGGATTTGTCGGGATTTTTTTCATAAAGGGAAACTCCGGAATTTAAATCTACCGCCAGAGCCGCTTGGGCAGAAACTATTGGAAAAGAGGAGTCGTAGGCCAAAACCGGGATAGGAGTAAATGCCCTCTCATAGGTCACTACGTCACTACGTATTGGTGTAGTGTTTTTTGTTAAATATAACGCAGATGAGCTTACAAAGACAAAAGACAGGAGCAATAAGTAAAGAAGTTTCATTTTTCTTTTTCGTCTCTGGAGAATCTAATATCAACTCTTTCCATATCTCGTGGAAAAAGTGAAGCCTCTCTAATATTCTTTAAGCCCAGGATGTGCATTGTTATTCTTTCCGCGCCAAAAGCAAAGCCGCCAAGGGGAGGCATACCATACTTGTAAGCCTGCAAATAAAGCTCGATGTTTTTTGGAGTTACTCCCCACTCCTTTGCATGTTCAAGTAAAGTTTTGTAATCATGAATTCTTCTGCCTCCCGTCATCCATTCTGTCCCGCGACCAATCAAATCAAACCCTTGGTTATATTCCGGAGTTTCGGGGTCAGGATATGTATAAAATGGCCTGGCCCTTGTGGGATAATGGCTCACAAAAACAAGGTCTGACCCATGCTCTTCGAAAGACCATTTACAGATTTCCCTTTCATCTTCTGGGGCCAAATCCTTTTCTTTCCGAGAGTCTCTTCCGGTTCTTTTGTAAATTATTTCCTGCGCATCTCTTAATTTTACGATTGGGATATTTTCGGAAACTGCCGGAATCGTAGCTCCGGACATTTCCAGTTCGTCCTTACACTTTTCCCCAACCTCTTTCAGAATAAACTTAATTGTATATTCCGCCATTTCTTTTACCTCCGTGTAGTCTTCGATAAATCCAAACTCGGCATCCAAACTAACCACTTCCGTTAAGTGTCTTGTTGTAACCGATGGTTCTGCCCTAAACACTTTATTGACGCTAAAAACTCTTTCAAAAATGCTAACGAGAAGAGATTTATAAAGCTGCGGGCTTTGGGCAAGATAGGCCTTGTGACCAAAATATTTGACCTCAAAAATATCGGCTCCCCCCTCGGGTGCAGAAGAAATAATTGAAGGAGCTTGAAATTCAACAAAGTCTTTAGCCTGAAGCGCTCTTCTAAAGGCATCTATTATAACCTCTTGAACTTTGAAAATCGCTTTAACTTTAGGATGTCTCAAGGTCAGAGATCGGTAATCCAAAAGTGTTGGCAACTCGAGATCTAATTCCTCTTTACCCAAATCTATCGGCAATTCTTCAGCCTTACTAACAACTTCCAACTTTTCCGTCTGAACCTCAACGGTGCCGGTTTTCAGCTTTGGATTAACAAGCTTCTCGGGCCTTTTCGCAACCTTGCCAAAAATTTCAACTACACTTTCTGAACTTACCTTAGGTAAATCTTGACCCACGCACTGAATAATCCCGCTTCTATCCCTTAAATCAATAAAGGTTATTTTTCCGTGGTCGCGAATTGAATTAACCCAACCGGCAAGCTTAACCTTCTTGCCGATTTTATTAATTGTTTCTATGGCGAGAGTTCGTTCCATGGTTTCGATTATATCGCAAATTACTCAACCTTAATATCTCTAATTTTAAGTTGTATCTTTTTATTGCCGTTCCAAGTGTCTTCCTCAAGTCCATAAGCAATATCAATTTTTGAATCGGGGGTAAGCTTTGAATAATTTTCGCCCAGTCCAAATGCTATCGCATCAAAAACATAAAGATTCTGGCTAAGTTTAAGTTTAAGATGCTTGCCGTCCCGCCCAACCACCCGCGCATCATCGATGGAAACTTTCTTTGTTGCAAATGTCGGAGCCGGATTTCCCACGCCTGAAGGCCCAAATGCCTCAACTAAATCTAAAAGTTCTCGATTCAATTGATTGAAATGGACTTCTAAATCAATTTTTAAAGTTTTTGTAAGAATTTCATCGGTTAAAAGCGGCTCTGCAATCTCATTTAATCTTTTTGAGAATTTTTCAATGAGAGCGGTCTTAATTGAAAATCCGGCTGCCATAGGGTGCCCGCCGCCTTCTATATATAAATCGGAAAGACTGCGGATGGCCTCAATTATATTAAAACCGGAAATTGAGCGGGCAGAAGCCTTTGAAATCTCGCCCTTTTTAGAAAGAACAATTGCGGGTCGATAGAATTCTTCAACCAATTTTCCCGCGGCCAAGCCTATTACGCCCTCGTGATAAGACTCATGGGCTAGAATTATTATTCTTTCTTGTGGTTTACCCTGAGCCTGCCGAAGGGCATGGCTAACTACTTCATCAACTATTTTTTGCCGCTCAAGGTTCACCCGATTTAAATCACCTGCAAGCTTATTTGCCCGCTTTTTGTCTTTGGTGCAAAGAAGTCTTAAAGACTGCATTGCATGCTCAAGCCGTCCCATTGCATTAATCCTTGGGGCAATTAAAAATCCAACCTCATAGGGTCCGACCCTTAACAGGGTCGGACCCTTTTTCATACCTGCTTCATCAAATAAGGCCAAAAGTCCCAATCTTTTTGTTTTGTTAAGAGCCTCAAGCCCCCATTTTGCAAAAGAACGATTCGGGCCAAGCAAAGGAAGCTGGTCGGCAATAGTTCCGATAGCCACTAATTCCAAGGAGTTCTTAACTTTGTACTTTGTACTTTGTACTTTGTACTTCTTCTCTATTTCTCGGGCCAAAATCCATGCAACTGCCGAACCGCTAATTTTTTGGGTATGAATTATCGCACAAGCTTTGGGGTAAACATAGACGGGCTTGCCCCGCATACTCGAGGTAAGAGCTGTGCGGGGCTCATGATGGTCAGTAATAATTACATCAATTTCCAACTCGCGGGCAATATCAACTTTCTTGTTTGCAACAATCCCATGGTCGACCGTAATAATCAGACCTAAATTTTTATTTTTTAATTTTAAATTTTTAATTGATTCTGAATTTAGCCCGTAGCCTTCAGTAAATCTCTCCGGAATATAGGGCAGAACATTTAAACCCAGAGAATATAAAGTTTCCCAGAGAATCGCGGTTCCGCAAATTCCGTCCGCATCATAGTCCCCATAAACAATTACCTCCTCTTTTGTTTTAAGAGCCTTTTTTATCCGCTTTATTGCCTTACTAATTTCTATCCGGCTAATGCCTAGGGCCTTAAATGTTATCTTCTCCGGCGGTTTAGGGTTAAAAAATTCCTTTTTATCTTTTTCTGTCTTTATTCCGCGATTTTTTAGAAGTATTTCTACTATCTGCTTTTTACTTTCCGCTTTTTTCTTACCTAAAATCTCCCATCTTCTGGTTTGATTGTTCATATCACAGCCTTTCCTGAAGTATAATGATACTGAAATGAAAGTCCAGCCATCAGATTCTGTTTCTGACATCCTGCAAAAATTCAAAGATGCGAATTTTGAAATCTATATAGTCGGCGGGGCTGTCCGCGACATTTTGATGAACAGGCCAACTTATGACTGGGATTTTGCAACCAATGCAACCCCGGAGGAAATTCTAAAAATTGTTCCCGGAGGTCTTTATAATAATCAATTCGGGACGGTTTTTAGCCCAAATCCGGATAATCCTCAAAGACCGCACGAAATAACAACCTTCAGAAAAGAAGAGGGCTACACCGACGCAAGACATCCCGACAAGGTCGTCTGGGGAAAAACCCTAGAGGAAGACCTTGAAAGACGCGACTTCACAATTAATGCCTTAGCGCTTCGCTTAGAGCGAGAGAGTAAAAGAGTAAAAGGCAAAAGCAAACTCTTGCTCTCCCGCTCTTTCACTCTAATAGACTTATTTGGTGGCCAAAAAGACTTAGAGAAAAAACTTATTCGTGCTGTAGGGATTGCCGATGAAAGATTCAACGAGGATGCTTTAAGAATGATGCGGGCGATAAGAATTGCCGCAGAACTGGGTTTTACAATCGAAGAGGAAACCAGCTTCGCTATAAAGAAAAATGCCACTTTAATTAATAAAATCGCCAAAGAAAGAGTCAAGGAAGAACTTTTCAAGATTATTGCATCTTTCCATCCATATGAAGGCATACTTCTTTTAAAAAACTCTGGACTTTTGGCTGAAATTTTGCCTGAGATGGACAAGTGTTTTGGCGTTGAGCAAAAATCCCCTCAAAGACACCATATTTATGACGTGGGAACTCATCTTTTGATGGCTTTAAAATTTTGCAAATCGGAAGATACAATCACCCGTTTTGCAACCTTAATTCATGACATTGGAAAACCGCAAACGTATAAAAAATTACCTACCGGAGTAATTACTTTTTATAACCACGAAGTAGTTTCTACAAAAATTGCTGAAAATATTGCAGAACGGTTAAGGTTTTCAAATGCCGAAAAAGAAAAACTGCTAACTTTAGTCCGCTGGCACCAGTTTTCAGTAACTGAATTACAGACCGATTCTGCCATAAGAAGATTTATTAGAAACGTAGGAGTGGAAAATGTTGCCGATATGTTGGCGCTTCGTGTGGCAGACAGACTGGGCAGCGGGGCCCGCGAAACCTCGTGGCGGCTTGAAGACTTCAAAAAACGTCTTATAGAAGTTCAAAAACAACCTTTCTCGGTAAATGACTTAAAAATCGACGGCAATGACGTAATGAAAGTCCTCAATTTAAAACCCAGCCCCAAGGTCGGTGAAATTTTAAACAAACTTTTCGAAGAAGTGGTCGAGAAAAAAACAGAAAACGACAAAGAATCTCTTCTTAAACTCTTACAAGAATTCAAAACGAATTAGCTAGGTTAAATATATTGAAATCAACCTCGTGCACCTTCTGATGTTTCCGGAGAAGGAAAAGGAACCACTCCTGAAGTTCTGAGTTCTAAAAGATCAACTGATGCTTTAAATGTTTGGCTACTTAACCTACCAACCATCATATTAACATTAATCACCCTCATTAATTCTTCTGTGCTTATAGTATTGTCAAGGACCTCTTGCCAGAAAGAAGACGTGTTCTCTTTGCTTATTGGATATCTTAATTCAAATAGCTTTCTAATAGCCGCGGAAGCGCCTTCTTTATTTGACTCTAATTTCCTCTCTTCATCCATGGCCTGTAGTATATAGTATTTTTAATTATTTTCAAGTCTTATTTAAATCCTCTAATATTCGCTTCATGGTAAACTTTCGCAGACGCGACCGTCGCCATCCCGATCAAGTTTATGAATATCGTTTGAAGTTCCCCCACAAGACTCAAAAACCTTTTGTGCTTCGGCTTGGGTTTTGAAATTGGTGCAATTATAAGAATTGCTTGCACAGTTAATATTTCCCATCTGGGTTCCTTGGCTACTTGGAGTTGGACTTACTACATCACTACGTATTGGTGTAGTATTATTGCATTTTGACCACAAGCCAAGATTATTTTCGCGAGCATATTTTTCTGATTCTAAAAATTTATCGTTATATTTAACATCCGGCGGGTAAGTCATAACTTTTGCATAGCCAGACCTCACTAAATAATCATTTACAAATAGCGAGGTCTGTCCTGAGTCCGTCGAAGGACCCTCCACGTAAACATATCTAAGAAGTCTTTTATATCTATCTGTTTCCGAAACATCTTTTTCAAGTCTAACATCCTTTCCCAAAACCAATTCCTTATTTTTATTTGTGGACTCGGCCGCAAAACAGTCGCCCTTAGTTTCGGGCGCATCAATTCCTATGTAGCGAACTGTTTGACCATTTTCTAAAACAATCGTATCTCCATCAATAACTTTAGTAACTTTTACAAAATCTCCCGCAGGAGCAATCAATGGGGTCGAAAAAGATTGTGTTCCTTCGACGGCCTCATTTTTCGGCCAAAAAATCCCTCCCAGAATAAAAAAAACAGAGGCGACAAGAACTAAAGGTAAAACTTTCTTCATCTATTTTCTTACGCGAAATCTTTTTTCAATCTCATCCCAAGTAACCAAAATTGGAACTGCTACAAAGGGCGAAGAATAAGTTCCGGAAACTGTTCCAATAAGTAGTGCGACCGCGAACCACCTTACGGTTTCCCCTCCCAGTAAAACTAAGGCAACAAGCATAAAAATTATAGTGAAAGAGTTATTTAAAGACCTGACCATGGTTTCGGACACTGCCCAATTTGCTAAGCCAAGCATACCTCCCTCCGGGCCATAGGCCCCTCCGGGCCGGAGGCCAAATTTTTTTTGTGACTCACGGATTCTGTCGTAAACGACTATCGTGTCGTGAACGGAAAAAGAAAGAATAGTCAGCATGGCCGTGACAAAAAGAAAATCAACCTCTGCACCGGCAAAATGTCCCAAAAGTGAAAATGAGCCCAAAAGCACCAAAGAATCATGAAGTGTTGCCAGCGTTGCCGAAATTCCAAATTTTATGCTTTTAAACTGATATGCAATCCAAAGAAGAATCGCCAAGGCGGATATGGCAAGTGCATACACGGTTTTTTTGATTAACTCCGGCCCGATTGCCGGCCCCACGTTTTCAAATCTTACTATTTCCTCTTTTATCTCCTCCCTCTTTGTTTCATCGATTAAACTGCTCCTAATAATTTTAGTGCCGCCGTCGGGAAGTCGATATTCCAAAATCGTTCCTCCCGTAAAATCAATGCCCAAGGAAAGTCCCCATGTAAATAAACCAAAAACTCCGGCACCAATTACAGTTAACGATATTGCAAGATAAATCAGGCGATAACGCATCCAATCAATCATTTTTTCTCCTTAATAAATAATCTCAAAAGATTTCTCGAAACCACAATTCCCGTAAATAAACTAATGATAATTCCAAGTAAAAGAGTCATGGCAAAACCGCGAACAGGTCCGGACGAATTTAAAAAAGAAAAATTCAAAGGGTTCATTAAAACCAATGAAGTAATTATGGTGGCCACGTTGGCATCACGAATTGAATCCCAGGCCCGACCAAAAGAAATTTCCAAAGCATCGGGAATGGGGCGAATCTTTCTTTCCTCTTTAAATCTCTCGAAAATTAAAATATTACTATCAACCGCCATGCCTATTGAGAGCAGGAATCCGGCAATTCCCGGTAGGGTCAAAACAACGCCGCCCAATTTATAAATAGCCAAAGTGAGAATCCCGAAAATCAAAAGTCCCGAGTCGGCAACCAAGCCCAATCTTCCGTAAGCAAGAAGCATAAAAATCAAAACCATACCGACTCCGATAAGTCCCGCCCGAACGCTTTTTTGTATTGATTCAGCTCCCAAAGTCGCCCCAACCGTTCTTTCCTCGACAAGTTTTATCGGAACCGGAAGAGCTCCCGCATTAAGTTGAATGGCAAGATTTTTGGCTTCATCAAGCGTAAAGCTTCCGGATATCTGGGCAGAAGCTCCTGTAATTTTTTCCTGAACGATAGGGGCAGAAAGAATAGTATCGTCTAAAATTATGGGGAGAGATTTTTGAACGTTCCTCTCGGTAATTTTTGCAAATTTTTCTCCGCCTTCAGGAGTAAATTGAATGGATATTGCAGGCTTTCCGGTCTCGCCATCAAAAACTACATCCGCACTTTTTAAGTCGGCTCCGGTCAAATCGGTTAGTATAAGTGTAGCTGAAGGAGTCGCCCCGGCTTTTCCTGGAATTTCAACCGTTTCCGCAAAAACAAGCTGGGCAGTTTTTCCGATTAAAGAAACTGCGGCTTGGGTATCTTTTACTCCGGGCAGTTCAACTATAACTCGTTTTCTTCCTTCAAATTCCGAGGTTTGGACGGTTGGCTCGGAGACGCCAAAAAGGTTAACTCGTTTTTCGATAACATTTCTCACACCTTCAATCGCAGTTTTTCTTTTGTCATCAGGGATCTTTGACGTGTCTGTTTCAAAAACCAAATGGCTCCCTCCTGCCAGATCAAGTCCTAAAGTCAAATCCAGATTCTTTTTTATCTCAAATCTGCCCAATTTTAGCTCTAAATCTGGTCTTGTGAACTTTCTGCCAAAAAAATTAATTTCCTTCGGAAGGTCAATTAAAACTGCAACCAGAGTTATAACTAAAATTAAAAGTACCTTCTTTAGCGGGGCAGAAATTTGAAGCATATGTCAACCAACCAGTTCCTCCTCGTCTCCAATTATCATAACGCGGCTCCCGGCTAAAATTCCAAGGAGAAATGGGTCGCGCCTTTTCTTTCTAAAATCAAATTCTTCCCTGCTCATTACGGTATAGTTTATTTCCTTGCCGGATTTACTTTCTTGAGTTCGAATTAAAGTCGCAAGTTCGGGTAAAATAACGTTTCCTATAACCAAAATGTCAACATCGTCTTCGTGTTTTTTCTCCTTCCCCCGAGAAAAACGACCCGAAAACATAATGAACGAAAGCTTGCCGATTTTGCTGCGATTATTAACTATGTCTGCTCCCAAACCAACAGATTTGGCAACTACTGCCAAAAGATCGCCGTAAAGCGGATAGTCATTCCTTGCCCAATAGTAAACTCTATTTCCCCTGGGTTCCTTTTTTAAAACGCCAACTTTTTCAAGCCGCATCAGTTCGCGTCTAACCGCATTTATCTCCTCGCCCACCTCTCGTACTATCCCTCGTACGTGATACATTTCCTTTAGATTGGAGAAGAAAAGCTCCAATATCTTTTTTCTTACTTTAGAAGTAATAATATCAGAAAGATCAGCCATTTATTGGGGGCAGGAGTCAGTAACTTATATTATTTCCGGCAGGCACGATTTCTATCCAAACAACTCCCCGAACAAAGGATATTTCACGGCCTTTATCATCAAAAAATTTTGTCCGGGACGTTCGTGAATCCTTTTTCCAAGTTCCACTTATTGCTTGCCCATTTTGGAAAACCAAAGCCTTACCTGTACCTATCGTTGTATAGAACATATGGAGGTTTCTGTCAACTGGGCCTCTTTCTTTTGCAAAAAGGATAACAACATTTTTGGCACTAAGTTGTTTTTTAGTCTCAAGGTCGGTATGTTCCTTCCCGCCATTAAACCTTAAATAGTGATTATTCGCCTGGTCATATTTCCACTCAACGTCGTAGTCAGCCTTTCCGTCCCAAAACCCAAAAGAGATATTGGAAGCAGACGGACTTTGGGCTTTATCATCTATAAACTTCCATTGTACAAAATTTGCATCCCAGGTCTTTCCGTTTTTATCTTTGGCTCCGAAACCGCGCTTTGCCGCCTCCTCATATGCCGCATCCAACGAAGCCATCATTGTGTGCTCCGTGGCAACTTCGCGTCCAAGCCTTTCGTAATTTCTCCAAAATACCGGGAAGCCGGAGTCGTATATGGTGTCGAAGTCGTTTCCGCGAGGTACTCTCCAACCTATTGTTTCCAAAGTCTCAAGGGCCCTTACGTCTTTCGCAGTATCCCCGTAGCCTGAAAAATCATTTGCGCCGCCTACGTGCATAAAAATTGGCTTATCACCATACTCGGAAGCATAATCTATAAAATAAATTCTTGCACTTCTAACCGGCGCAATTTTTGTTTCTTCTGCAGATACCCCGCAGTAAAAAATAGCCAAAAAACGAGTTATTCCGCCCTCGGCAACCGCTTCATAAACAACATCTGCCTTGGATAAATTAGATGGGGGACGAGACTCGGCGTGGTTTTCTATCATCGCAGTAATTGGTCGTCTGGCAGACCAAATTTCTTCTTCTATTTTTGTAAATTTGCCTCCGTTAATCGGACATTCCTCGGTTTTTGGTAAATTTACGTTAATCCTTGACCTTGCGGCTCCCAAACCCGCCGTAGCAATCTGCGAAGGACCTTTTTTCAAAAATGAAAAAATTGCAAGAGAAATTCCCGTTGCCAGAAGATATAAACCCAACAAACTTACAATAATTGTAAATTTTTTAGAAGAAACAAAAGTCCTTACTGTTTGTGAAAAATTATTCATGTAATCAATTTTTTAAAGCTTTCTTAAGAGCTGATTCTTCCTCCTTCGAAAGCTGTAACTCACATCTTTCGTTTTTAACAGCTTTTATATATAGTCTGGTTCTTTCCCTCGTATGCAGGCCTGTAAGAATTATTCCCGTACCTTCTCCATCCATAATTGCTAAAGAAAAACTATGGTCCCCGCCCGTTTCTTCGAATGGATTAAATCTTACCAGGCCAATCTTTTGTATATGGAAAACCCCATCCGCTTTTATTCTGGCAATTTCCTGATTGACCTGTCCAATTGCGTCGGCGCTTTCATCCTGTCTCTTAATAATCTTATCTAAAATAGTTCTTAAATCCAAGTCTTTAGCACCTTTTCCTAGTTTTCTAAGAAAAGAGAATAAAACCCAAAATCCAAGTGTTAAGAGAAAAAGCCATATTCCGACTGCGCCAAAAATAAAAAATTGAGTCTGCAATTTACTCAAACATTTTTACATCTTGTGATAGAATTTGCAAGTAGATGTCAAAAAGGAGAACCAGAAAAGAAAAGGAGAAGGCAAAACATACCCTTACGTTCACTTTTGAACCTGATGTCAAGAGGCAAAAAGAAAGTGAGCTTAAAACTCAAAACTTAAAACTCAAAGCTTACGAAAACGCCAGATTATCGGCAAAAGATAACCAATTTGAACCTATCAAGCGTGACATTATAAAAAGCCTTATTCTTGCCAGCCTCATACTAGGCATGGAGCTGGTGATATACTTAGGTAGGATATGGGGGTGATACCTAAATGATGTACTGTGTAAAATGCCGCCAAAAGAGAGAAGGGAAAGATGCTCAAGAAGTTACCATGAAGAATGGTAAGAAAGCAACGAAAGCCGTTTGTGAAGTTTGCGGAACAACAATGTTCAAAATCGGAGGAAATAAATAATCCGGTCTTGATCATTTTAAAGCAAAAGGGCAGTCGCCTCAGGCGACCCCCTTTTGTGTTTACCAAAATGAATTTCTCCCTGAAAAAGTACCTATAAAAATTCTTCCCAAAAAATATTGGTCGGATGTAAATCGCCTCTTCGTCTCAATAGGCCAACAGTATGGGAGCAAAGAAAAACTCAAAAATTTTCTAAGGTCGGTGTTACCATGATTCGAATCATAGTAACAATCTTAATTTTCCAATATTATCGTTACTGGACCATCAAGAACGGCATCAATTTTCATATAATCTCCAAAACTACCGGTTTCGACCCGCCCATCGGCGGGCAGGCTTTTGCGCAAGCTCTCGACAAAATGCTTATAAATTTTTTGGGCTTCATCCGGAAGTGCTGCATTTATAAAAGACGGGCGATTTCCGCCTGAAGTGTCTGCATAAAGCGTAAATTGGGAAACGACCAAAAATTCCCCTTCTACGTCAGAAACGGTCAAATTCATCTTGTCATTTTCATCGGCCATAACACGAAGTTTAGACACCTTGACGGCAAGCATCCCGGCATCTTCCGTCTTGTCGCCCTTTTTGACTCCCACAAGCACAAAAAGTCCTTTTCCGATTTTGCCCACGGTTTTTTCTGTCCCTACTACTTTTACCGAGGCGCTTTTCACTCTTTGAATTACAAGTCGCATGTGGCTATTTTATCACTAATCACTTTCTTTCGGTCTATATTGAAGTGCTTCGGCAATATGAATTGTCGAAATCTCCTTACTTTGGGCCAAATCGGCAATTGTGCGGGCAATTTTTACAACTTTAAAATAACTTCTGGCAGTTAAACTCATAGTGGAAACTGCCGAAATCAGCATACTTTTACATTCGTTTGAAAGTTTGCAGAATTTTTTAACAGCCGCCGTGGCCATCTCACTGTTTGATTTTATAGAGATTCCTTTAAATCTTTTTGTCTGAATGTTCCTTGCCGCCTGCACTCTTTTTTGTATCATGCTAGAACTTTCAGATTTTGTCCCTTCCTTTTTAGTTATCAGCTTCTGGGTTTCAACCGAAGGAACATCAATATGAATGTCTATCCTATCCAAAATTGGGCCGGATACTCTTTTCTGGTAACGCGATATCTGGCCGGGCAGGCAGGTGCAAGCCCGCCTTAAGTCCCCGAAAAATCCGCACGGGCAGGGGTTTGAAGCCCCGACTAAAATAAAGCTGGCAGGATAAGTTACGCTGCCTTTTGCCCTTGAAATAGAAACTACTCCGTCCTCCATGGGCTGCCTTAAAGACTCTAAAACATGCCGCGGGAATTCGGGCAGTTCATCCAAAAAAAGTACGCCTCGATGGGCAAGCGAGATATCTCCCGGGGCAGGAGAGCTCCCACCGCCGATAAGACCAATTCTGCTTGTAGTATGGTGCGGCGACCTAAACGGCCTGGCTGTAATCAGTGCTACACCCTGCGGGAGATTTCCGGAAATTGAGTAGATTTTGGTTACCTCAAGTGCTTCATCGGGTGTTAACGTGGGCAAAATTCCGGGCAGTGCTCGGGCGAGCATGGTTTTACCGGACCCCGGGGTTCCTTTCATATAAATGTTGTGCCCACCGCTAGCTGCAATTTCCATTGCCCGTTTGGCACTCTCTTGCCCCACGATTTCGGCGAAATCAAATTCCGCCTTGCTTTTAGTGAGCAGGCTTGAAAGTTTAATTTTCTTTGCGGGTGCAATTTCTACAGTTTTAGAAAAAAATCTAACCAGCTCAAGAAGTGATTCAACCGGATAAACCGTAATATTTCCTACCACTGAAGCTTCTACTTGATTTATTTTTGGTATAAAAATACGGCTAAAATGTTTCTCGTAAGCGAGATAGGCCATTGGAAGAATTCCATTTGTATGTCTTAAGCTCCCGTCTAATGACAGTTCGCCGAAAAATAATGAGTCGGATATGTCCGGATTTATTTGACCCCCCGCAATTAAAATTCCCAAGGCAATAGGCAGGTCATAGGCGGGCCCTGCTTTAGGAAGATCGGCCGGTGCAAGATTTACCGTAATTCTTGAAACAGGAAAGTCTGCTCCTGAATTTCTAATTGCAGAACGAACCCTTTCTTTTGATTCCTCAACTGCCTTATCCGGAAGACCAACAATTGTAAAGGACGGAAGGCCTTGCTCGGCGATATCTACCTCAACCTCAACTACCACGCCCTCCAAGCCAACCGTTGCGCCAGAGGCTATCTTTGCAAGCATCAAACCTACTATATCACAGACCGATTTTGGTTGAAAAATCAGCTATTTTCTGCTACAATTCGCCTATTCTGGAGGAAGGATGACTACCATTCAATAGCCTTGTGCGAAGGATGGAGGAAAGTCCAGGCAGCAGAAAGCAGGAGAGTCGCCGTAAGACGACACCCGAAAGGGCTGGTGGCCGCAAGGCCGCGGCTATACGCCGTAGAGCAACAGAGACGAGTCCCGATAAAGCTTAAAACTTGATCGGGGGTGAAACGGGCAATCCCCTCCGCTGCAACCTTAGAATGGGACGTTTGAGGTAGCTTTCCCAAGTCCCAAGTTAAAGGGCTTAGATAGATTGTCATCGAGAAACAGAACCTGGCTTACTAGCCTCCAGAGTTTATGGAATCGCCCCTCCGAAAGGAGGGGCTTTCCTTTGGATAAATCTGGAGGGGAGCTAGAAGCGAAGCGACTACTAGCCTCCAGAATAACTTTTTTCTTTGAATAAATATTCTTTAGCCAGAATTTGGAGCGTAATAACCACAGGTACAGAAATTATAACTCCCACGATACCGGCCAATCTTAAACCAATGGCCAAAGCCAAAAGTACAATTATCGGCGAAACTCCGACATTTTTTTCCATAACTTTGGGAACAAATACATAGTTCTCCAGCTGCTGAACTAAAAATGCAAGCGCGGCGGCGGCCAAACCCATAACGGGTGAGATGCTAAGTCCGATTATAACTGAAGGGATGGCGGCAACCGTCGGGCCGATATAGGGAATAATTTCCAAAAGTCCTGCCAATATTGCCAAAGGAAGTGCAAACGGAATTCCCAAAAGAAAAAGGCCGACATAATTAAGCGTCCCAACCAATAGCATTAAGGCCAGCTCTCCTCTTGCCCAGCCACCAAGCCTAACTTCAAGTAAATCAACAACTCTCCCTATTTCTTTACTTTTATCGTCGCCAAAGAAAAACCCCAGTTGGTCATTCAGCTTTTCCCTAATTAAAAGCAGATAGAAGGCGAAAATAAGCACACTAACAACTCCCAAAAAATTCGAGAAAACAGAGAAACCAAATCTAAGCAGTTGCCCGGGGATATCGCTTAATTGCCCCAAAAATTGTGCACTTACCTGGTCATTTATAAATCTATCAAGGCCCAGACTAACTAAATATCCCGGAAGATTATTCACAAAAGAGGAAGTTTGTTCAATTAAAGGAGGAACTACGCCGGAAATTGCAACTCCGAATACCGAAATAACAATAAGGTAGGTAACTAAAACCGAAATTCCCCTGGGAATTCTTAATTTTGAAAGATTTGTAACCAAAGGGTTTAAAATCGTCATAATAAGAAGCGCAACAAAAATTTCCAAGATTATGTCGCGGATATAGAAGAGAAACCCTAAGAAAAGCAAAAAAAGTACGGTAAAGATAATTGTTTTGTGTGAAACTTCAATTTTTCTCGGCATCCTT
>ERZ1292625.2720-Hain-H41-01um-R1-2720-length-15684-cov-4_pt1 | contig 15684 bp, 7 predicted proteins | sample MGYA00564400_ERZ1292625 | MGnify/ENA primary metagenome ERZ1292625 (study PRJEB36523, sample SAMEA6512639) | groundwater metagenome | collected 2019-01-08 | study: AquaDiva: Metagenomics assemblies of 32 groundwater samples | reverse complement strand
ACAGCGGGTTGCAACCCGCTGTTTCGTTATTCCTGGGTATGGCACACACCTGGCTGCCCCCCCCCTGCCTTGCTCTGGATTAATTTGAACTACCGCTATATAAATACTTTCGATACCCGAAAACAGACTTGCGGGACGGAACACATGGAAACAACGACGTTCTATATCTCCCCCACCGGCAATGATCGCTGGTCGGGTTCTCTCGATGCGCCCACTGCGGCAAAAACCGATGGCCCGTTCGCATCGATACCCCGTGCGCTGAAAGCGGTACGCGAGGAACACAGCCGCGGCACACTCGTATCACCGGCCGTGATATATCTTCGCGGCGGGACATACCGGATACGCGAGACCATTGTGCTGACAATGGCTGATTCCGTGCCGGTTACCCTGCGTGCGTACGAGAACGAAACGCCTGTCATCGACGGCGGAGAATGCATAACCGGTTTCTCAGCCGAAAAGATCAACGGGCATGATGTGTGGACTGCCTCCATACCGCAGGGGAATACCGGCTGGTATTTCCGGGAGCTCTTCGTCAACGGACAACGGCGTCCGCGGGCGCGCCTCCCGAAGGTCGGCCCGACACCAAGCGAACGGGGTTTTTTCTGGATGGAGAGTGTTCCCGATATCACGTTGCAGGCGGAGCTCTTCGACGGGAGCCGGCGGTTTCAGGCAAAAAAAGGTGATATGCGCCCCTGGAAGAACATCACGGATGCAGAGATAGTCGTTCTTCATTATTGGACAGAAGAGCGTATGCCGATAGCCTCGTTCGATGACGCCTCCGGTATAGTGACATCAGAGCGCCGAAGCATTTTTGCGCTTAAGGATGATTTCAAACCGCAATGGGCGAAATACTACATCGACAATATCATCGAAGGCCTCACCGAACCGGGCGAATGGTATCTCGATAAAGAAGCATCAAAACTCTATTACTATCCGCGTCCCGGTGAAACGCCTGAGAACACCGAGATAGCCGCTCCGCGCGTAACAGCCCTCATGCGCTTCGACGGTGATCCCGACACGAACCGTTTCATCGAGAACATAACGCTCCGCGGCATCACGTTCCGGCATGCGGACTGGATAATGCCGCGCGGGGGCGCGCCGGTGCACGACAAAGTCCCCGACATCGAGTATGCGGCTTCCGCGCAGGGGGCATCGCATGCGGGCGGCGCGATAGAGATGACCGGCACACGCGGCTGCGCGTTCGAGGACTGTACCGTGGAACATGTCGGGCTCTATGCGTTCAATATCATGGATGGCTGCATCGGCAATCGATTCGCGCGCAATACGATGAGCGACCTCGGCGCGGGCGGTATAAAGCAGACGGGATCTCGCGCGGAAGGGCCGACAGTACGACGCACGGGGAACAGCGTTATCGCGGACAATCACATCCATCACGGCGGGCAGGTATTCCACAGCGCCACCGGCATCATGCTCATGGATACGTTCGGCAATGAAGTATCACGCAATCATATACATGACTTCTATTATTCCGGCATATCAAGCGGATGGGTATGGGGATTCGCCGACAGCGTATCGAAAGACAATCACTTCATCGACAATCATATTCATGATCTCGGCTTCGGATGGCTCTCCGACATGGGCGGCATCTATCTCCTCGGCGTGCAGCCCGGGACCATCGTCCGCGGGAACATCATTTACAATATCGAGAACGCTAATTACGGCGGCTGGGGCATCTATCTTGACGAAGGAAGCGCGCATGTCATCGTGGAGAACAATATCTGCCATCACACCGCATGCGAGCCGTTCCACATGCATTATGGAAGGGAATGCATCGTGCGAAACAATATCTTCATCGCGGAGAAAACCGCGGCGATAGCGCTCGGGCGCGAAGGAACGGAAGTATCGCTCACCATCGAACGGAATATCCTCATCGTGAACGGCACACCGATATACGCCGGCGGCTACGGCACGGATATCCGTAAACGCGTCATCATCGCCGATGCGAACTGTCTTTGGGATGTGCGCGGCAAACTTCCGGTGATCGCAGGGAATGCAGCGGGCAAAGAGCCGAAGGACGGCATCGATCTTGCCGCGTGGCGCGCGCAGGGAAATGATATTCACACCGTTATCGCCGATCCGAAGATCATCTGGCGCGATGGGAAACCGTGCGCCGCTGCGGATTCTCCGGCATTATCGACAGGGTTCCGTCCGTTCACAACATGATAACCCTCCGCGTCCTCGATATCGGCCGAACGGAAACATCGTACCGCGCTGTTTATGAACCGCCGACGATGTATACGCGCATTGAGCTCGCCGTTGCCGGAAGCGCACGCTTTACCGCAGGTGAGCCGCTCGTGCTGAAAAAAGGCATGATCGGTATTTTTCCGCCGGGGACGTTCCGCATCGAATTCCCTGACCGTACCTACCGCTCGGTATTCATTCACACGATGATGCTTCCGCCGCTGCATCGGCCTATCGCACTGCCGATCAATCGTTATTCGACCGCGGGAAAGATATTCACCCTGCTAACATCCATGCCGTCAGGAACGGACCGCTCGGTGATAGCACGGCTTGCCGAATCGCTCCTCACCGAAGTGAACCGTACGGAAAAGATATTCCCCGGCGCTGATACGCGCATGGCCGCCGTCATGCGTCACATCATCGATTCGGAAGGCCGCACATCGGTAGCCATGCTCGCCGGGATTACGGCGCTGCACCCGAAATATTTCATGAAAGCGTTCAAGCGTGAATTCGGCATGACCGCTGAAGCATGCATCGACACCGAACGGCTCGCGACCGCGCGCAGATCCCTTTCAGAGAGCCGCTCCGTGCCGGAGACCGCAGAACGCGCCGGGTTCAGTAATGAGAAATCGTTCGGCAGATTCTTCAAGCGCCGAACCGGGATAACGCCCGGCGAATTCCGCAGCATGCATAAGGTGCCGTCGATATGCGTACCGCGTATACGCGCATCCGACCTCGCGCATGCTCCGTGGGATGAAGGAACCCTCCTCGACCGATGGTTCACCATCTACGAAGCGACGCCGTATGAAAAAAAGATCACCGGACGCATCATGCACGATACGTCCCATCTTTATGTACGCATCGAGGAGCGCTGCGACACATCGCGTCTGATAGCGGACACGACAATACATAACGGCGATGACTGGGAGATAATGTTCGGTCCGCGGCGCGATCATCCGTACCGATACATCAAGGCATCGCCCGACGGAAGGATAGAACGCCTTATCCGCGACGGTACGGGGAACCGGCCATGGCGGAGGAATGTTCCCGTCATCATCGAGAGAAAGCGGCATGCATGGTCCATCGCCGCACGGATACCGCTCTCCGACATCGCATTCGAAAAGAACGGACGTACCGTCGTCTACGGGAATCTTTTCCGGCAGCGCTATCACGGGACGCATATCGCCCTCGCAAGCACCCTGAGTTTCTCCTTCCATACGCCGTCGCGCTTTGCGTACTTCGAACTCGCATGAATGCTGAGGTTACTTTGGGCAACCATTATATTACCGGCAATTCCTTGACAAAGGGGCTGAGAGCGCTCATAGTATAGGTACGAACCGGGAGGACGCATGACGCCGATACGAACGATATCCATCCTTATCGCTGCTGCATGCATATGCAATGCGCAGATGCTTTCCATTAAACAGGCGAACCGATCATCAAAGAACCACAACGCTCAGTACAAGGCCGATGCACCGCTCATACTTGCCGAAAATGGCACTTGGAAAGCAGTGATCGTTGTTCCGAGCGATGCAACGCCTACGGCACGCACAGCAGCCAATGAAATGAAGGCGGTCCTTGAACGCATCATTGCCGCGCCTATCGCAATCTCAGATACTCTCGTTGACGGAAAAGTGAATATACTCCTCGGAGAGAACAGCATATCATCGCCGCTTGCCCCCGGCATCGCCGCCCTCCCCCGAGACGGCTTCATCATTCGTCACATCCGTACATCCGCCGACATCATCATTATCGCAGGGCATGACGACGCCGCGAGCGACCCAGGATCCGTGATGCGCCAGAACACGTTCTGGAACTGGTTCAGGGAAAAAGGCACGCTCTTCGGCGCGTACGATTTCCTCGAACGCTTCTGCGGTGTCGGCTTCTTCTATCCCGATGAAACGGGAACACCGGTGCCGCGCTGTTCGGGCATTACGGTGCCGTCCATGGACATCCAGGAAGCGCCCGATCTCGAGGAACGCATGTGGACATACGGATTCCCCTCATTCGTCACGCAAGACAAGAAAATGGCCTTCCACGGCACGGATACTATCGCATGGCTGAACCGCGAGCGTCTTATGTACCGCCATGACACATTACGTATCCCCTACGGGCACGGTATACGCATGTTCAATCTCAACAAACGGTTCGCGGCAACACGCCCGGAATATTTCTCGCTACTCCCCAACGGCAGGCGCGACCTGGAGACCGGCGAATGCAGAGGGCATCTTTGCCTCATGAACCCGGAACTTGAGGACACCATTGTGCTCGATGCGATATCCTTCCTCAAAGGCGAAGCGCCGACGGTTCGGGATATGCAGTATCAGAACCCGGCAGTATGGCCGATATCGCTTACGCCGGGATATATACCCGTCATGCTCGAGGACGGCTTTGGTCCCGATAATTTCTGCCGCTGCCCGAACTGTACGCCGTTCAATAGAGCGAATGGGAATCACAGCGATTATGTCTTCGGCTTCTATTCGCGCATCGCAAAGCGCATCAAGGAAAGCGGTCTTCCGGGCACGGTGACGACCATGGCGTATTCGACCTATAAGTCGCTGCCGTCATTCGATCTTCCGGATAATATGCTTCTTCAAGTCGCCACCCCCGGGCCGTGGGCGGAAACGGGACGTGCATTTCAGAAAGCTGAGGAGGAGAACATTCGCGATTGGAATAAAAAGCTCGGCGGTGAACGCGCGGTTTCGCTCTGGACATACATGAACGATTTCGGGAACAAGGTGCCCGCAGGCATCCCTGCTGTCAGTCCGAGGCTTGTCGTCTCATATTTCAAGCGTGTCGGCCCGATGGTGCGCGGTGCATTCGTCGAATCGGAGATAAGCTACCGATTTTATCATTATCTCAATTGGTATGCGTTCGGAAAAGCCGCATGGGACAACAGCATCGACGCAGAGACGCTCCTCGCCGATCATCACGCGAAGATGTTCGGCCCTGCCGCCGCCCCGATGGCAAAGGCATACGACCTCATCGAAAAGCTCTGGACGTCGTGCCTGCAGGGCTATGAGAACACCGTGGTAGGACCGGTGCTGAAAACGCCGTACGAGTCTGATATGTGGGAAACGATATTCAGTTCAGAAAGGATGAACGAACTTGATGCACTCGTCAAAGAGGCTGAGTCGCTTGCAAGGAACGATGCTGGCGCACTCGCCCGAGTCCGCTACATCGGGGAGCACCTCATCGGCGCTGTCGCCCGATACCGCAATGCATTCCTGGCGACACGGCGGGAATCGGAAGACCTTGTCGTTCATTCGTTGAGCACGCCGGATGATATACGCATCGACGGCTCGCTCGATGAAGCGGCATGGCTCGCGAAACCGGTCTATCTCGTACCGCTCAAACGCACGGATGACCCGAATGCGCTGACCGCCGTACGCACAGCATGGTCGGACAAGCATCTCTCTATCGCCTTTGTCTGCGACGAGGGCAGCTTCGATGACGTATCGGTTATCAAACGCACCAATGATGACGGATCGATTTGGCAGGATAACTCAGTAGAGCTGTTCATCTGTCCCGCGGGGGAGCGCCGGTATTTCCATATCGCAGTGAACAGCGCAGGCAGCATATCGGACTGGGCGGTGGACGGCATCAAAAAGGATATCGCCTGGAACAGCGGCGCACGCATCGGCATTACACACGACGGCGAGCGATGGACGGCGGAGATAGCAATACCATTCGACGCCATCGGCGGAAAGCCCGAAAGCGGATGCATAGTAAATTTCTGCCGATCCCGCATCATGCTCAAGAGTAAAAAGCTCGATCAGCTCTCGACATGGTCACCGTTCCTGAAAGGCGGTTTCCATGAGCCTGAAAAATTCGGGAAGATGCTTTTCGTCAAGGACGCATCAACACTACCCGACGACGGCAATCTCCTCGCCAACGGCAGTTTTGAGAACGGCGACGGCACCGAGGGATGGAAATTCGCCGAGGGGTGCTCCGTTGACACAGCAACGTTCCGTGACGGGCGTCGATGCGCCCGGTTCACGCTCCAGGAATTCAAGGATGCCCAGACACGCTCATCGCATCCGCTTCCCGACCTGAAGCCGAACACCGAATATGTCATCACCTATTTCATACGGACGAAGGATGTTGAACTGAAACCCGGCGCGCGCTATGCCGGCGGCTTTGTGAACATCTGGAGCGGCTTGAATCACTGGTTCCCGATCAATGCCTATGAGCCGACGAAAAGCTATCAGGGATCACGGCCGTGGACAAAGGAAAGCTATGTGTTCAAGACCGGCGAGAAGATAACCCCCTGCGATGTGAAATTCGGTTTTCACCCGGCAAAAGGGACGATGTGGATAGATGATATACGCGTACGGGAGAAGCGATAACGCCCAGCGACAGCTGCCGTTCACACCCCTGTTGACAAGACACGCATGGTTTGGTATCGTAGCAGCATGAGATCATTCCGTATCACGGTACTCGCATCGACTCTCTGTCTATTCCTCTTTTCCCCTGCTTCCGGCTGGGACGGCGGCGGGCATATGCTCGTCGCACGTATCGCGCACGACCGACTTGATGCAGCCGCACGCCAACGCGTATCGACGATCGCATCGCGGCTGAACAACAACGGCACGAATTACACGTTCATCACCCTCGCCTGCTGGATGGATGACATCAAGGACAGGAATTCGACATCGCCGTACAAAGGGAAATTCCGGACATGGCATTACATCAACATCGGCTGTTCCCCGAGCGACCCCGATGTGTTCGCCGACAGCGCTGCCCTCACCGCAACGAACGGCGATATCGTCCGTGCGCTATCACATGCGACATCAGCGCTCAGGATAGGAAAATTCGACGAAATTATCCCGGATGAAGCGATCGCCCTCGCTGTCATCGTACATCTTGCAGGCGATATACATCAGCCGATGCATACGGCATCGCGGTATGACCCGAATCCGACGAAGGGTGAAAGCCCCAATGACGCCGGCGGCAATGCGGTGAGCATTGCGAATCTCGCCGATACGCCTTGGAAAAAGAACCTTCACACATTCTGGGATGAAGCCTATCGCCGATATTACGATGACGGAAAAGCACGCGCGCTCCCGGAGCTTACCGCGGACGACGGCACCGGTATGCATGAATGGCTCGATCGGCTTACACCGCATACCCCGACCAACCTTGCCTTCGATGCACATCGCTGGGCGCGGGAAACGCAGTCGCTCGGCTGCACGCTCGCATACGGGGAACTCCGCGAACCGTACGGCGCGAAGAATATCGTGCTGAAAGAGCGGTATGTGACAGGGGCCGCAGCGGCAGCACAGCGGCAGATCGTGCTCGCCGGGTGGCGTCTCGCGTCGCTGCTGCAGGGGATGTACCGCAAATAACTCTGTTTGCGCGATACCGATATCCGTGATATAGTGCGCACCGGAAGTAACCCCTATGAAAACCGTCACGCTCGCAAAGAAAAAAGAAAAGCTCCCCCTCTCCCATCACCCGTGGGTATTCTCCGGCGCTATTGCCGAAAAGGGTGAAGCGGCCCCCGGCGAGATAGTGCGCGTCGTCACGAGCGAAGATAAATTCATCGCCTATGGGCATCTCGGCTCGCGCGCGCAGGTGGCCATGCATCTCCTCGAATGGGATGAACGCGCCGTTGTCGATGGGGCATGGTTCACGAAGAAGATCCATGATGCTGTCGCACGCCGCACGCCGCTCCGCGAACGGGCGGATACGGATGCCGTTCGGCTCATCTATTCCGAATCGGACCTCCTCCCCGGCCTCATCGTCGACCAATACACGGACGTACTCGTCGTAATGATACTGACGCCCGGTATGGACGCGCTCCGTCAGGTCATTATCGATGCGCTCATTTCCGCAGTATCTCCGAAAGCGATATACGAACGCTCCGATGCGCATGCGGCAAAAGCCGAGGGGATGACGGCACATGAAGGGCTCCTCTACGGAGCACTCCCGCCTGAGATCGTCATCCATGAGAACGGGAGAAAGTTCATCTGCGACGTTGCAGAAGGACAGAAAACGGGGTTCTTCCTCGATCAGCGCGAGAACAGACGCATTGCCGCTTCCTTTACGCAGGGGCGTACCCTTGACTGTTTCTGCTATACGGGCGGTTTCTCGATGAGCATGGCTTCGCGCGCAGCCTCCATGACCGTCGTCGATTCATCGGCGGCGGCACTGGATATCCTGAAAAAGAACGCGGGCTTGAACGGTCTATCGCTCCCTGATGAGAACATCATCACTGCGAATGCGTTCGAATATCTCCGCGGGGTGAAGAAGGATTCCTTTGACACCATCGTGCTCGATCCGCCGAAGCTCGCGCCGTCGCGTTCTGCCGTACCCAAGGCACTCCGCGCGTACAAGGATGTGAACCTCTCCGCAATGAAATGCCTTTCCCCCGGCGGTATGCTCATAACGTTCTCATGCTCAGGCGGCGTATCGCGCGAGGAATTCAGAACGGTGATAAGCTGGGCGGCGAAGGATGCGCACCGCGAAGTGCAGTTCATCCATGCGCTCTCGCAGGCGGAGGATCACCCCGTCCGAGCATCGTTCCCGGAATCGGAATATCTCACCGGCGAGGTGTGCCGGGTCATCTGACCCTGCGCAAACGATCGCTTCGGCACTTAAGCATCTCCTGTGCATGTCGTTCAAGGTCTCGCTCGCTGTAGCGGAACGAGGGAAATTGCACTGTTATCGATGCGATCGGGCCGTCAAGGAACACCGGCACAGACGCCGCCATTATCGCCTCTTCATACTCGCCGCGATTGAGCGCATAGCCGTTCTTTTTCACCGCCGCTAATTCTTCCCGCAGTGTCGCCTTTACCGTGATCGTTCTGTCAGTATATTTCGTCAGCGGTGTGCCGGATAGATATTCATCGAGCCGCGCCTCATCCCAGAACGCGATAATGGCCTTTCCCGCCGCCGTCACATGGGGCAGATAGGATATAGTTGCGTCATTGATTATCTGTACCGGCCTTGAAGACTGCAGGCGTTCGATGAATAGAAGCCTGTCCCCGGACAGCACGCCCAGGAGCACGTTCTCGTCAAAACGCTCATGGAGTTCATGGATGATACCGGATGTCACCCTCTTGAGCTCACTGAAACAGCCGGCGGCGGTATTGGCAAGCTCGCCGATGCGTGCCGTGAGATGATATCCGTCCGCATCTTTCACCGCAAATCCCTCGCTCATGAGCGAGTTGAGAAAGAGCGTCATGTTCGACGCGGGCATATCGAACGCTGCCGCGATATCGGAGAGCCTGGCCCCGTCATGTGAAGCCAGATGCGACAGTATCTTCAGCCCTTTGGAGAACGATCCGATGACCCTCATGGACTACCTTCGTACCGAAACACGTTTGACATCGAAATAATCGTCAAGACAGAGATGACCGATGTCCTTTCCGTACCCGCTCTGCTTTAACCCGCCGTGCGGGAGCTGTATCGAGTAGTGAACTCCGTTGACGCAGATATTCCCGTACAGGAGCCGCTCGGTCGCATCCATGATACGGGCATTGCTGTCCGTGAACAGGTACGATGCAAGCCCCGCATCGCACTCGTTGGCAACGGCGAAAATGTCATCAGTATCGGTGAACCGCACGATGGGCATGACCGGCCCGAATATCTCGTTCGCACAGATATCCATCGATGCACTCGGTGTTTCCAGTATCGTCGGAGCGATGAAGTATCCGGGTTTTTTCATCCGTGTGCCGCCGCAAATAAGGTTCGCACCGTCCTTCATGGATGTATCTATCGATGCCAGTATGCGGTCGAACGCTCTCTTCGATATGACCGGCTGTATCGCGGGTGCCTTGCATGCGCCGCTCCCCGGCGTATATGCCTCGGCAAGACGCTTTGCTTTGGAAAGAAATGATGCATACACTTTTTCATGCACGAAAACACGATTCGGCGCAACACATATCTGCCCGGCATTCGAGAATTTCAGATCAACAATGGCTTCGACTGCCGTATTGACATCGGCGTCATCGAAGACAATGACCGGCGCATTGCCGCCGAGTTCAAGCGAAAAACGCTTCACGCTCGATGTTGAATTCTCTATCAGCTTCATGCCGCCGTATGTCGACCCGATCATCGTAAGCAGCCGCGGTATGTTCGAATGGGCAAGCGCATATCCAATATCCGTCGATTCACCGAGCACGATATTCACCGTACCGGCGGGGAATGCGGTCTCCGCGATAAGCTCACCGACCAGCGCAGTGGCAAGCGGTGTTTCCGCCGACGGCTTTATCACGCACGTGCATCCGCTCGCGAGAATGGGGCCGAGCTTGTAGCCGAGATTGAGGAGCGGGAAATTCCAAGCAAGGAATGCCGCGACAACGCCCGTCGGTTCGTAAACGAGCTGATTGAAGAATTTATTGTCGTAGTCGGGGATGCTTTTCGCATAGTGCCGCTTCACCTCTTCAATGAAAAAGGCGAGGCAGTCGACGAGCATGGAGAAGTCATAGCCGGCATTCTCATTCGTCTTCCCCGTCTCGGCAACGAGAAGATCGATGATCCCTTCCTTTCGTGAGATGATCTTCTCCCTGAGCGTCATTATCAGCGATGCACGTTCATTGATGGACAGGTGCGAGTACACAGGGAATGCGTTCTTCGCCGCGAGGAGCGCTTCGTCTGCAAGCGCGATCGATGCTTTTTCCTGCGTGCCGCATGGCGCTTCGGTCGCAGGATTGATCACCGGCGCGGGATTTCCGCTCTCGATAAGCGTGCCATGTATCAGGTTCTTTGCATGGAACATTGATATTCTCCTATTGGCTTATTTTGGCATAATCATAAGAAAGTCTTGACTTTATTTTGGGAACGCATAAAACAGACACCATGTCCTTGCCGTCAGCGCGCCGCGATGGCTTTCGTAATTGCCATAATTTTCTGATATCTGTCATTCGGCATTGCCTTATGCCAGCGGCAGCCATATCGACATCTTCGATATACCACGGTTCGCCCATGCGTAGTACGGGATAAGCCGCACCTTTATTTTCTTCATCATCCCCCGCGGCATCTCCTGATATAATGCTCCATCCCAATCCTTTGAAGGCCCCGCCGTGGCGATCGTCGATACGGTCACTATTCCCCCAAGACATTTCGGCTCAACGTGCGTTTCGAATTTCGCATTACGCGAAATATGTACACGGAAGAGATCGATCTTCTTCGGCAGATCGGGGGATTCAAGACAGTAGATGATCGGTCCGCGCGCAACGGCAGCGTGATTCGATGCGCTTTCAACCTTCGGGTGTGCAGCGATGAGCCGGACACCCATTGGCATTACCAGTTCGATGCTGTCGCCGGCTTTCCAAGTTCGTGTGATGGAGCAGTACGTGCCTGGTGTCAGTGTTCCTTTTTGTATCACCCCGTTAAGCTTTATCATCGCCTTTGCCGCCCATTCGGGGATACGAAGCGAGATACGCATCTTTGCGGACGGCGCACGGCGTACTGTGATGCGTACCCTGCCGTCCCACGGATAATCCGTTCTCTGATCGATCTCGATGCCGCTCCCTGCATAAGTGCTGCTGCCGTAATGATGTATCCATAATCCGTTATCCGATACGCCATAGAAATACCCGTGCATCGCGGCGATCACCCTCGTCATATTCGTCGGGCAGCAGGTGTGTGTTGCCGCAGGCTGATTCCTCACGAGCGTGCCGTTATGCGCAAGCACATCCTGCTCTTTGCCGTGCGAGGCGAGGGGATTTATATAGAACCAGCTCTCCCCGTCCGCGGAAAGACTCGAAAGGAAACCGTTGTACATCTCACGCTCCATGATCTCGGCATAGCGCGCCTCACCGCTCATACAGAGCATTCGGTATGCCCACAGGAATACGCCGATCTGCGAACAGGTCTCATTGTAGGTCTGTGTCGTCGCATTCGTCAGTTCATAGGAATGGCCGACCGCCTCATGCACATCGTCGCAGCTCGTATATTTTCCCTCAGCGGTTTTACGCACGGTAAATCCGTGATGAAGCGCCCCCACGCCGCCGGTTACATACATCTTTGAACGTACGAGGTCGCCCCACAGACGCTCAAGCGCGGTACGCAGACTTTCGTCGCCGGATTCAAGATATGCGTCCGCCGCACCGGCATAGAGATATGACCAGAACACCGAGTGCCCCACGACGACAGTCTCATCGCGAAGGGGTATGCGTGTCTGATTGAGGTCGCTTCCTCCCGGCCCGCCGATGCTCGGATGCGGCGGTATGGTCCGTTCTTCAGGTGGCAGCTGCTGCTGCGCCTCGCCCTTCGGCGCCGAGCCGCGCATATCGATGAAGCAGTTCGCAAGATCAAGATATTTCTTTGCCTTCGTTTCGCGATAGAGATCGACGCACGCCATGATGATGGACGGATTTATGCAGAAATGTGCATGCTTGGGCGATCGGGGAATGAATACTGCATGGATGTGATCGGCAGCCTTTGTCGCGATCGAAAGGAAGCGAGTTGTACCCCGCAGGCGATGATCAAGACAGGCTGCGGTGATAAGATGCCCCATCACATAGAGTTCATGCCGATACGGGCTCGTGTATCGTTCTTCGGGTTTGGTTATATGCGTGGTGACATATCCGTCGCGCGCCTGTGTTTTTTCGACGAGCGCAATGCATTCGTCGATATGTGCTGCGAGCGTTTCGTCCCTTGTAACATCATGGATAGAGACCCCCGCTTCTATCCACTTATACATCCATTCGTCTTTCCAGTCGCTGCCGTTGCGCTCACCCTGCGAAAGCCCTGCCGCGATACGGAAATTCTCGATAAGATGCCCCCGCGCCGGGTCGGCCCCGAGATCATAGAGGAGCGGGAGCGGTCTGTGCGCGCATTGGTCGAACCGCTGGCCCCAAAAACCGCCGGTCCACCGCACCTGCGAAAGCGGTACGCTTCCGCACACGGCATGCGGGCTTTTTTGCTCCGCCACTGTTCGACCACTCATGTTTTTTTTCTGTTCGTTCTTTTGCATACGTCCCCGTCCTTTATGCCCTCATGCGTGCCGGGCGTTAGAATCCGATGATCGTGAAATGTCTCGGCGGTATCGATACTGATAGAATGCCGTCCTTTACCGCGACCGGTCTTCCTGCATATTCGTCGGTCGCGGCGGATGCAGTCGTTACACCGCGAATATCTATCGCCGCCCGCTGTTCCTCTGCGCTGCTATTCCCGATAACGGCAAGCGTGCGTCCGCCGGAACACATATAGTATGTTACGGCGACTTTCGGGTTCGATGATGTTATCTCCTTCTGTGAATAATAGTATCGCACCTTCGCGCTGTCCATTCGGTATTTCATCCACACGCCCCACAGCGTGTTGATGACATTCCCGTCCTCGAACGCTATGGTGAGCGGGACATCGTTCAGGAGAAGCTTCGTGCACATGGCGCGCGTCTCTTCCTCCGTCCCGTACGCCTTATTCGCCCGCTTAAGATTGCCGAGGAAAAGGATCGCCGATCCCTTCGTGTGCATATTCAGCTCGGAGCGATATACGTCATCGCTGATGAAGTCAGAGTAGTAATACGGGGTATTCTTCTCCTGCATCATCGAGCAGTATTGTTCCCCGGGGTACCAATAGTCAGCAAATGCATGGATCATGGGATTGAAGTAGCTGTGCGCGTGATAGATCGTGTTCCGTCCGCGGCTGTGGCAATAGCTTGTCGTGCGCTTCAAGTGATCGCGAAGGCCGACGATGATATAGGTGTTTATCCACCGGCCGAACGCATCCTGAAAACGCATCCCGTTCCTTTCGTTCGCGCTCAGATAATTGACGCACAGGTCGTAGTACACGGCGGCGTGCGCCTGCTTTGGATGATCGAAAAGCTGTTTGATGTTTGCGAGAATGAAATCGCTGTACGCGGTCTTCGGATCGGCATTGATGGTCATGCACTGCTGTTCGTTCGATCCGCGTGTATACGAGGGGCGCACGGGAAAGGCGAATGAATTGTCATTTCCTGTTATATCCCAGTATGCGCCGAAGTATCTCCCCTCGGGGCTGTAGTTGTTGAGCGCGGTCGATGCGCCGAAGATGGCAAGGTTCGTTTTTGCGTTCTTCTGGAATTTGATCTGATCCTTCCAGTGATCAACATAGTCGCCGAAGAACGCATTGGGCTTGAGCGTGAATATCGATTCAGTGCCTTCACCGGCATGATGCACGAATGCGATATCACAGTTCGAATACTGCCCGTAGCCGCCGAAACGATACGTGCGCGAGCGCTCAGGGAGCGGACGCGACGGGGTAGCAATGAACATAGCGTGATAGTAGGCGCCGGCAGGGATAGTGGTACGTCGGTGTATCATCGTTACTTCGGCGTGACCGCCCGTATCATCGATGGACGCCTTAATGGACTTGTCGACCAATGGATCATAGACCCAGTTCGCATCATGTTCCGGCGACCAGGAAAAGCCTTTCCGGTCTGAGGTGAACCATAGACATGTTCTTTTGTCGCCAAACTGTATCGTCGTTCTATCGCTTGAGGGAAATGCGGTTTCATACACACCGGTACCGGCTATCTGCAGGAGCGGCGTCATCAGGTAGCGCGCATAGCGCCGGTCAACCGTCCAGACGATCTTCATCGAATCGATAACGGGACTTCCCTCGACGGTGTAATCGAGCCGGATGAATCCGTCGAATTCGACCTTGGTCCTCCACGTGATCGTGAAATTCTTCGATTTTCCTGTACCCTTAAGCCCGATGAAGGAGTTCTTTATCACTCGCTGCGTGACCGTATAGGTGATATCCGCTTTCCCCTCTGGCGTCATGATCACGATCTCCGGGGCTTTCGTCAGCAGCGAGGCACCCGAATGGACGATCTTTTCCGGCAGCGGCGAATACCCAAAGTGATAGTCGCGTTCCCATACCCGCACCACATTCTTGTCATCAATGCTCATAGATGTCCACGGAGAGGGAACGACATCATCGCAACCGAGCGTATTGCCGAACCAGCTCGTATCCGGGCGGACCACCTTCTTTACTGCCTCCTCAGACGAACCCTCTGCCGATATCACTTTCACGGTAAGCGCATATTCCCCCGCCTCGCTCACATTCGAAATTATCCGCATATCCCTTACGGGGACTGCGCTCCATACTCCTTTCGCGATCTTACCCGATGGGGCAAGGAGCGAATACTCCGCACGCACGCCCCCTTTGTGTATCCGCCCCTGCCACTCATCCGAGAGCGGTCTGAGATCGATGACCGCTTCCAGCCGGTCGAGATCGCCTGCACCGTCATCGACGCCGCTCAGCTGTATATCAAAGCGAGAGCGCTCCGCCTTAACACCGGCTTCGCCGCCGCCCGCAGCATCGTCATAGCTGCTTCGCACCTCGGATTCCGTGAGCGCGCGGGAATAGATCTTTATATCGTCGATCACGGTATCCCTGCCGGTATCGTCAAAATCGGGATTGTTCCCTTTCCACAGCATTTCCCTCACTGCTATATATGACTTCGAACCAACCGGCGTGAAATTGGCGGGAAGCTGCGCCTCCTGCGGCCAGGTCCTGGCCGGCCTGGAGGGCCTGCTGCCGGTC
>ERZ1292625.2719-Hain-H41-01um-R1-2719-length-15694-cov-6_pt1 | contig 15694 bp, 16 predicted proteins | sample MGYA00564400_ERZ1292625 | MGnify/ENA primary metagenome ERZ1292625 (study PRJEB36523, sample SAMEA6512639) | groundwater metagenome | collected 2019-01-08 | study: AquaDiva: Metagenomics assemblies of 32 groundwater samples | reverse complement strand
CCCCTGGTCCGATTTCGTATTCAATTCCATTGATTATTTGTTTCATATTATTTTCCTTTTTTGAAAAACCATTTTATTTTGACGAATGCGTTCGTCAAATGTGCAAGTTTCTGGAGAGTAGCGGAAGAAACGCAGCTAGGGTCCTCCCGTACTGCAAATAGACGGCCGTAATTATTTTGATTCTTTAGCTATCCTTGCGCTCCGCGTTGCTTCGCGCCTGCCGGCTTCCTTCGTCGCCGATTCAATATTGATTTACAATCAGTAGGAAGTTTTTGATAGGTATAGACGTATGAGGGTTGGAAAGGATCTAAACTTTCTTCACGTAGCAGTAGATTTATCTAAAAAGTTTTCTGGGTAGGACGAATCATCTAATCGATTTATTCAAAGGAATCGACCTAGGCCTGAAGATAGGTAGGATATTATCCTACACTGCCCTTCTCCCAAGAAAAAGAAATGGTAATTGAATTATCAGAGTAACCTAATTTGGTCGCCACAAATCCGTCTGCCATGAGTTTGTTTGTCAATAAAAGTCGGCCGAGGTTGACAAATAACCTAACTTGTTCGATAGGTAGTAGGTTCCCATATCTTAGATTTGCTACCAAACCACCCCGGACTGCGAGCTTTTTGGCTTCTTCGATACAGAAATTATAAATTGGCCCGAGCATTTCTTTAACAATTGACAATTCTTTGGCCAAACGATCGCGTTTAATACGCTGTTCGTTCAATTCTAATTCAAATTTCTTGGCACTTGCAATATTTCTAAGGTCGTCGGCCAGGGTCAGGGGTAGTTTACTGGGAGTTCTATAGGGGTTGCTCATATTGTCCTTTAATTGGTTTAATTGTCACCCGGGTGACATATTGGAATATTATGATAGCTAAAAAGAAAACGATTAACTTTGTTGACTTCGTTGAACAGATCCTAGGCATCAAACTAACGATTGGCCAGAGGGTCATAGCAAAAATCTGCTATGACAGTGTAAATCCAGAAGATTTAGAAGGACAAGAGGCCGAATACGCCACTAAAATATTTGGAAATGTAAAAAGGTTCACAGCCCATGCCCGAAGAATCATTACGATTGTCGCTGGCCGTGGTTCTGGCAAGAGTTCTGTATTGTCGTCGAGTCGTCTTTTGCACCTGGCCCTAACATTGCCACTAGATCGCCTGGCCGCAAATGAAAAAGGATATGGCCTAATCATTTGTCCGGATTTGAAAACTGCAAAACAGACGCTTGACTTCGTTAAAGGTCAGGCCGAATCGTCTCGGTTTATTAAACCATTGATTGGTAGCAAGGCCACCAGTAGTCGAAACAAGCAAGATGGTATTAGGAGCGACGGCTTCTTGCTTACTCGGCCAGATGGTCATGTAGTCTCTATCGAGTGCCTGGCCGCGTCCAAGGGTGGTAGATCAGTGCGTGGCCGTTCTTTGGTTGGGGTTGTATTGGATGAGTGTGCGTTCTTTGAAGACGACAACCATGTTGTTAATGATAAAGAATTGTTTGCGGCCATCCAACCTAGAATGATGAAAGGGTCTCAGCTTATCATTGCCTCGACCCCCTGGGCCGACACTGGCCTACTCTATGAACTTTACAGACAGAATTTTGAAAACCCCAAAAATGCTGTTGTAGCAGTTGCACCTACATTGCTTATGATGCCAACCGACGAAATGAAGGAAGCGGTTCAGGCCATGATGCAAACCGATCCTGAAAAGGCACAGCAAGAGTTTTTTGCTAAGTTTATGACCGGGGGAGAAGGTTCGTTTTTCGATTCCAAATCAGTTGAGGCCTGTATCGATTACAGCAGGCCGTTTAATTTGTCACCCGATTCAAAATGTATTGCCTGTGCCGGGGCTGACTTGGCCTTTAAGCAAGACAACGCGGCCATTGTAGTTGTTCATTACAAAAACGATATGTTTCATGTCGCATATCTTGAAGAATTCAAGCCGGATGCAGGCGAACCATTGCTTCCATCCAAAATATTTAGTTCTTTTTCACAAACATTGGCTGATTATCATTTAGATTACGCAATTGCCGATCGATTCAACGAAGCACCGTTTAGGGAGCACCTAGAAAAGAACGGAATGAGTTTAATTAACATTCCTGAGGGCCAAGATGGAAAAATCGAAATGTATTCGAGACTTAAGTCCTTATTGAGAGAGGGCCGCGTCTCTATGCCAGATCACCCCCGAATGATCAAGCAATTAAAAAGCATTACTTCTAGGCCAACATCGGCCGGTAAACTTTTAATTGAATTACCAAGGAACAGAGGAGATGGCCACAGCGACTTAGTATCGGCTTTGGTCGCTGCCATATGGCAATGCTACAAGCTGTCGTTAAGCCGAGACGACGAATTAGTTCCAGGAACTTATAGATGGCACGCAGCTCAGGCCCGGAGACGGATGGATCGTCACGAACGGGCCCTAGTAGAAGAACTAGATGGCGAGCACGAGCAACAGGACTGGAATCGGGCCGGCCTAGGTATTAGATCCGATAACTATGATTTCGGGTTCTAAAGGTAGAAAACCTGTTTGGGGATCTGAGGACAAATAATTTGATTAGCCGGGTCATTGGCCCTAATTGTTCCTATAGCCAGGGCCGCTAGAATTATTATGATAATATTTTTGGTCAATTGAGATTCCGTTTCGGATTCAAATCGGAGAAATCAAAAACTTCTAGGTCATTGGCCAAGGTTGCCGAGATAAGACTTAGGACAGATTCTACTACATTTTCAAATTGTTCGTCGGTCATATCGTCAGGCGACCCGATCTGGACATTGATTGCTTTAAACACGACATTATAAAGACGCTGTAAGAAATCTTGATATCGAAAGGGAGTGTCTTCCGGATCGACAGCCGGGTCTTGAGAATGTTCCGTCATGCCCTTCTTATAATGCTGGCGCAATCTTAGTGATACATTACAACCATGTCTGACTATTCTATCGTTGGGATGGCCGCGCCCCATAGGCTAAAAATTACAATTACTCCTGAGGATGGGGCCTCTATGGATCTAACCCATGTGTCCGATGTCCTTTTGGGGGTCGAGGGCCCAACTCAAATAGTTATTTGGCCAGGGATCATTACTTCTCAGTCTGAAACCTCTTTAATTGTCGAATATCCGTTTGCTTCCGCGGACTTACCGGCCAAAGGCGAGCATAAAATAGTCCCGAATCTTTTCATGCCGGATGGAATTCACCAAAGTTCTCCTATTCACTTTTGGAATTACGAATAATGTCTTATCTAGTCGTGGGTATGTCGGCCCCAAATAAAATAAAAGTAACTCTAGATCGCAAGACCGAGAGTGCCGAGAACCTAACTCAGTATAATTACTGTAGATTTTATGTTAGGAAGCCAGGAGCAACCTCGGATGTTACCTGGGACGGAACTATTACAACCTCGGCCGCTGCACAATTAGTGGTTGAATACGAGCTTCAGGCCGGGGATCTTAATGCAGTTGGCGAATATGTACTAAAACCAAGGCTTTCACCAACCATTTTCGGTTCGCCTCCCCAATCTATTCGATATTGTTCAAATATTGACGTAATTGTCGAAAGTTCGTGACCTTAAGCTGGCCCGCTTGTGGCCCATGGTGCTACTAATTAATCCGAATGACAGATTTTGTTCAAATTACATATCTTCGATCCTGTACTGGGTTTACTTCGGCCATTCCTACTGGCCTTCCAGATTATCACCCGACCACCGCTTCTGTAGGAGAAAAGGGCTGTGTTGCCATTGTGAGGGATCCCGAGGGTGGATTTGATATCTATGGGGAAGGCAACCAGCATTACTGGGTTTCGTCTGGAAATGTGGTCTGGGCCAGGAAATCTGAAAGAATCAGGCCGACCGATGTTTTGGAATCTAAAAAAATAGAACCGGTTGTAGTTCAGGCCGTGGCACCTGTAGTTGAACCGGCCGTGGTAGAGACGATGCCGTATCTGTCCGGCCCCGAAGTGAAATCACAACCAGAACCTAAGAAACGGGGAAGGCCTCGCAAATGACTTCGATTGAATTAATGGAACAATGTTTGCTAATGTTGAAGCGACAAGGTTTTAGGCCAAAGAACATTAGTGCATTGGCCGGGGAACTAAAAGTGGAAGGGCTAGAACCACTTCCACCTACATTGGCCGAGGAAGCTTCAGAAGCAACCGAGTCAAAGTTGACGGCCGAGCGGAAACGCGAAGATAAGAGACTTCTAGGAATTGTTTAATGTTTCGAGAACAAGAAAAGAATATGAGTCGGCGCTGGTGGCTCGAAGATACGGAAAGTTTAGTTTCCGATGAATTGTGGTCATTGATCCGCAGACTCAAGACACAGCAGACTTGGCGCCAACAGTCCGACGAATTATCTCTACAACTCTACGCCGATATGAAAATGGTTGGTTATCGGGCTAACACTGCCTTTGATGTTTCTGATGTTATGAATTCTCGACAAGGCGAGAACATCATTCGAAACATTGTCCGTACTTTGCACTCGAAGGCCATTAGACACCGGCCAAAGCCAGTAGTTCTAACGGAAGGTGCATCCTGGAAACTAAAGCACCAGGCCGAGTTACTGGACACGTGGATCAATGGAAAGCTGTCTGAACTCAAGGCCGACACTGAAATATTTCCATTAGCTATTCTTTTTGCACTTGTACTCGGAACTGGATGTGTTCGTTCGTATGGTGATTCCGAAAATGGTGCAATGTTGGAAGTTATTCCAACTTACGAAATTTTCGTAGATGATTCGGAAGCAAGATACGGCAACCCGAGGTCAATTTACATTGTAAGGGTTGTAGATCGTAACGTATTGCTTTCGTTGTATCCTGATAAAGAAGAGATTCTTTTGAAGGCCGGTGCAACTACGGATCGGCGCGAGTGGGTTGATGCACTTGGCCAATGGGATACAGAGCGGTCGGCCGATTTAATCGTTACTGTTGAAGCGTTTCATTTGCCATCCGGACCAAAAACCAAAGACGGGCGTCATTGTCTTATCGTAGACACTGGGGTTTTGTCTAGTGAGGAATGGAAACGGAATCATTTCCCGTTTGCGTTCATTCGTGGTGAGAGGCGTCCACTCGGCTTCTGGGGTATCGGCGTTCCTGAGGATCTCTCGGGTGCGCAACTTGAGTTGAATCGATCTATTCTTGCGCGGCAGGAAATGATCAGATTGCTCAGCGTTCCATTCTGGCTCGTCGAGCGGGGCAGCAAAGTTGTCAAGTCTCATATTTCGAATCTCATTGGTAGAATTGTTGAATACACTGGCACACCCCCACAGCTTATAACGCCGAACGCTGTTCCGCAAGAGTTGTGGACACACTCGGAACAGATCAAAAAGGGAATGTTTGAAAGCCGCGGTGTTTCTCAACTTTCTGCGCAATCAATCAAACCGGCCGGTCTAAATTCTGGAAGGGCGATTCGGACATATACCGATCTTGAATCTGAATTGTTAATTGATCTTCTTCGAGCATACGAACAACTCGTAATGGATTGTGCAAATTTGCTGATCGAGGAGCAAGAGGACCTTGGAAAAAAGCACCCAGATTATGCAGTTACGACAATCGGCCGGGGTGGAATCAATAAGATTCGATGGTCGGAAGCAAGAATGGGCCCGAATGATTTCAGATTGAAGATCGTGCCGGCCTCCTCTTTGTCGTCAACTGTATCTGGAAGAATCGAAGACGTTTTCGATTTGAAGGACCTTGGAGTTATCTCGGATGTAGAAGAGATTCGGGATCTTTTGGATCTACCAGATTTGAAACGACAAAAGAATCGAGTGATGGCGCACCGCGAGTTACTCGAAAAGGTAATTGAGCAAAAGATTCTTACTGAAGGTGTTTGGGTACAACCCGAATCATTTTGGGACCTAAAGTTGGCCATTAAATTAGGTCTCCAGGCCTTGAACGAGTCAATGTTCTATGAAGATATTGAACAGGAAAATCTTGAATTGCTTATGGAGTGGGTTGACTCGTGTCGATCTTTGATAGCAATGGGAGAAGTTCCACCACCACTGCCCGAAGGGCCACAGCCAACAATGGCAGGGCCAGAGGGTCTTCCGGCCGCTCCAATTCCAGGGGTTGGCCTTCCACCGCCGGTTCCGGGGCCAATGCCTCCTGGGCCGCCTTTGCCTCCAGGGCCACCGTTACCGGTCCCCGGAGTTTAATTATTTGTATTTGTCACCCGGGTGACAGTTTTTTCACTCGGAGCCAGTAAATGGAGAATCGAATTATGGGTCATATGTCAAGTATCGAAGCAGCAGGAAATTTGAGTGATGTTACGGCCGGTGTTGTGGCCGCGTCTGGGGCCGTATCGGGCCGAATGGGATCGGTTGAAGAAATTGTCGAAACTGCAATGAGTGAAGAAGGCGGGGCCAAGGAATCCGATGAAAAACCGGCCAAGGAACCAGCCGAGGCTACTAAAGTTGCGTCAGAAGTAACTGAAGAGGCTACTAAAGAGGAAGAAAAGAAGCCGGAACCGCCTAAAGAGACAGAAATTCAAAAGGCCAACAACCAAATTCGGGCTGCAATGCGCCTAATGCGCAAGGCCGAAGCCGAAAAGGCTGCAATTGAATCCGAAAGGGCTACGATCAAGGCCAGAGAAGCTGAGTTGCAAAATGTTGCTGATCAGCTTAGGCCATTGGCCGAGCTTCATAAGCTTGGCGATCTCGAATTGTTAATGAAAGTGGCCGAGATGAAGGGCATCGCCTTTAAGGATATGATGCGCCGGGCCATTACCCATGCCTCGACGGGCGAGCCGGAAGTTACGGAACAGACCAATACCGAGTCTAAGGAACTAGATCCGGCAATGAAAACTTTAATGTCAGAAGTTTCTGAATTAAAGAAAATGTTGGCCGACAAGGACGTAAAGGAAGCGGAACGCCAAAAGAAGGCCCACGAGGAATGGGAAAATAGTTTGGTAAATGATTTCGTAGAAGAATCGGTCGGAATGGTTAATGAAAATGATTATCCATTACTTTCTGGAATTGACCAGGCCGAGTTAATTGATGAAATCATTGACGTTTCCAATAATTATTCTATTAAAACAGGCGGAGAAGTTGTAGACCAGAAGGAACTAATGGACTATTTGGAGGCCAGGTACGAAAAGAAGGCCCAACGTTTGTCCACCAGCTTGCAAAAGAAAATGGGTAATGTTAAAACACAATCAGAAACCAATACGGTTTCTAGCCCTACCCAGGGAACTGGTCCTGATACCACGAAATCAGAGGCTCCGAAGGTATTAGCAAATACTGTAGTGAGCGAAAGAAGTTCGAAACCGGTTCTACCGTCTAGAATTGATCGAGATTTGGTAAAGGAAGCAGCCGCTTACCTCGAATCTCTAGGATAAAAAAAGTTTTCGCTAGTAAGCACCACCCCGTTTCTCCGGGAGCCGCATCGCGTCAAGCGGATTTTGACTGACGTAATCGAGAAAAATACTATTTTGGTATTTTTTCTATTCTGGAGGAATTATGACTTCATTTAATATGAATACCGCGGTGGAGCTTACTAAGCGTCTCTATCCGAATGGTCTTGAGGAAATGTTGTACAAGAAAGTACCGACCTACGGTGTTCTTTCCAAGTGGAAGAGCTTCGGTGGTGAAGGTAAGTTCTTGGCGTGGAAGTATGGTACGGGCGGCGGTGGGTCGTCTGGGTTCGCCAATGCACAGGCCAACAAGGGCCCGTCTGCATTCAAGCGGCCGTTTATCACCCGCGTAAAGGAATACGCACTTGCCAGCTTGGATGGCGAGTTCATGGAAGCGACCGAAGGCGATAAGAACGCCTTGGCCGAGGCTTTCAAGGTTGCTATGGACGACGCGGTTTATAACGTAAGCCGGTCCGTTGGTTTCAACCTGTTCCGTAACGGTGGTGGTGCAAGGGCCCGGTTGGCCGCAGCTACTTCTGGTGTAGGTACTGCGACTGTAACTTTGACTAGTACGTCAAGTATGCAGGGTATCGAACCTGGCATGTGGCTACAAGCAGCTTCTACTGACGGTACTTCTGGCTCGGTCTTGGCCGGTAAGGTACAGGTTAGCTCGGTAGATCGTATTGCAAAGACGATTACTGCAACTTCGACTTGGAACGTTTCGATTCCAACCGTTACTGACAGCTACTACCTGTTCCGAGACGGCGACTTTGGAAACGTTATCAAGGGGTTCCAGGCATGGTTGCCTGACACGGCACCGGCAGTTGGTGGTGGCGATAGCTTCTTCGGCGTAGACCGTTCAAGCGACTCGTCTCGCCTTGCTGGGCTGCGTTATGCTCCTACTGGTGGAACCATTCAGGAAATCTTGGTTGCGGCTTCGGCCTTGGCCTATGATAACACTGCGGAGCCGGATCTTGTAATTGTCAATCCGCTTGACATGGCCAACCTTGTCAACGAAGTTGGAAGCAAGGCTACGATTCCGATTGGTACTGACAAGCCATCGATTGGGTACAAGGGTATTGAATTGTATGGTGCGGCCGGTCCAATGAAGATCATGGCCGACCCGGCATGCCAACGCTACAAGGCGTGGATGCTAACTAGCGATACGTGGGAAATCTGGTCCTTGAAGGACGTTCCGCGTATTCTCGACCGAGACGGTAACCAAACTCTCCGCGAAGCGAATGCCGATGCAGACGAATTGCGTTTGGGTGGGTACCTTCAAATGGTTTGCTATAACCCAGGCCAGAACGTAAATATTACGTTGCCTACTAGCGCGTAATAAGGGAGAATAGAAAATGACTGCATATTCTGAACTTAAGCAGCGCGCTCGTCAAAAGAATCACGATATTATCGATCCTTCGGCCACTGTCACTGGAAAAGACGTGGCCGAGAGGCAGGTAGGTCGAAGAGTTTACAACCTGCACATTTCGTCTGATGCCGATGCTACTACGGCTAGACCATCGATCGTTCACCTTGGCTTTCCGGCCAGTGAATTCCCGGGTGGTGTAGAAGTTAAGTCGGTTGTATTTCGGGCCGGTGTTGTTACACCGCACGATGACAACCACTTCACCGATACTCTAGAGTCGTGTGGTACTGACGGTGTTGCCGATTCTACTGTAGCCACTCTTACTTCTGACGGCAATGCCGCTGGTAGTAAATTGGGTGCAGCGGGTGCCGCAACCACGGCCAACAAGCCGTACACTGCGGCCGTATCAGGAACGATTGCCAATAACCAGATCGTAGCGGGTGGAAGCCTTTCGCTTTCGCGTGCTAAGGCCGGTACTGGTGTAACGGTTCTTGGTTGCTCGTATGAGGTAGTTGTAGAAGCTCTGTAATAATAAACGGGTAGGGTGGTTTAGGCCGCCCTACCTAATTTCTTTGATTCGGGATAAAACCCGTTTCACTCAAAGGGGAAAAGAGGTAAATCCAATGGCTGAAAGAAAATTTGATTTTATGGAAACCATCGGCCGTAAAAAGCGGTGCTTGGCCGGTAGTTTTGCTCCCGATACTGCAAATGCGCCTACTACGGTTCGTGGTAGTGGTTTCTCGGTAGTTCGTACGTCTGCTGGTTTGTTTACCATTACGTTTGCAAATACTTATGGTGAATTAGTAAGTGCAACTTCGACACTACAATTGGCAGCAACCGATAATTTTATGGCCCAGGTTGGTTCATATGTAGCAGCAGACCGCACTCTTGAAATTCGTGTTATTGATGATGCCGGCGCGGGCCAAGTTCAGGACGTTGCAGCCAATGCCAATAACCGAGTAAACTTCGTTTGTGTATTTAATGACGCGCTGACTGTATAATCATGGACACTGCAATGGACAAGGGTGGAATGATGGCCGGCGAAAAGAAATCATTGGCCGACGTTATGAAAGGCCCGGAGGCTAAAACTGATTCTGAAGAGTCTAGCGAACCGGGTTACGACGCCTACACCAAAGAACTTCAAACTGTTCTAGGAGTAGACGAGAGTAAGGCCCAGATGCTCCGAGACATCATTTGTGGATTGGCAAGATCCGAGATGATGGAAGATGAAAGCGGAGAAACTGAGTCGGAAACTCCAACTGAAGGTCCAAAGAAAAAGAAGAGTCTAGCGATCCTTCTTGGTGGATAATTCAAATCGACAATGAAAAGACCGTGTGCCGGCTATGTCAACAGACACGGCCGGCATTTTTTATTGAGGTACTATGGTCTATCAACGAGTTAACGTAAAACAAATAATTAGGCAACGATGCGATCTCGAAAATACAACTTTCGAAACCGATGTCGAACTCGATCGATTGATTAATGATTGTGCCTCTGTACTTCACGATCTATTGATTTCGTGTGGCGGTTCTAATTATGCAATCGAAACAAATTCGATTGTAACCACTGCGGGGGTCGCCAATTATACGGTTTCGGCACTCGCATTAGGAGTGCCGCCGGCCAATCGTATTGTAGGATTTTATATTCCTGTAAGGGTGTCGGTAAAATACGACAGTATCGATTACCCACTTTCTCGATTTGAACGAGAAGGAATCATAATGAATGGTGCTTCCTCTTCGTGGGGCCCGGGGTTCCTTCCTCGGTATAGTTTGGATCTTGGGTCTGACTCGTTATGGCGAATTACTTTCGATCCTGCGCCTGACAGTGCTGTAAATGTTTATTTTACGTATCACACTACACCACCAGAATATGGAACCGACGCAGATTTAGTTGTGATTCCGTTTCTGGATTATTTGATTGTGGAAGCGTGCATTAGAGTAAAGGACAAAGAAGACCGAGATACGCTTAGACTCGAACGAGAACGGGCCGCGATTCAGAAACGAATCGAAGATTGGGGTGCTAAGTTTGATCAGGCCAACCCGGCTAGAACAATCGAGGCGCCTAGCAGGTATCAATTGTATTCATATTCTCGTTCTAGGGCGTTCTAATGGCAACTAGGACAGGATTACGGCCCGGGTCGCCTCCTAAGGACAATGAAAGCAGAATCCTTCAGGAAGACATTAGCAAAGCGCTTCGTGAAATTCTCAAGTTCACACCATTCAAAGAAGGTTCAATTATCGAAAATATTCAATTTACAGCACCTAGCGATTTAGACAAAACGGTTGCTCATAAACTTAATGGCGCTGTAAAGGGATTCATAATAATTAATCAATATGGGGCCGGATCGGTTTGGCAATTACCGACAACAAATGAGAAACAAGCGACAACCCATATTAGATTAGGCGCGTCTGCAACAATAAAAGTTTCGATTTGGATTTGGAGATAAATGTCACAAGACGTTCAATGGCAAGAAATTGAGATTCCAGTTATTGGTGTTAACGAAACGGTAGACCCGGCTATAATGCCGCCCGGCCAATTTGTTGATACTGAGAACGTGGAATACACAACTCAATCTGGAGTTCTAAGAAAGCGTCCAGGAATTGAAAAGATTGGGGACGGGGCTCTTTCGAATGCAGAACGGCTGGCGACGTTCCGAGATCAATTATTGATAATTGATCCAGAAGGGTCTGCGTCTATTTCACCAGCTATGTATTCTCCAATCGAAAGTAATGGTAATTATAGAAATATTTCTACGATCCCGAGTGCGACGGTAGAGCGCAATCCAATTATTTCTGAACTTGGTAGTACAATAGTTGGAGATATGGCAATTTGTAATGGGTTTGCTGTATATGCGATTTGTAATCCGCGCACTAATATCGCGCTCGTTCGCGTAAAAGAATTGATTTCGGATTCTATAATTCTAGAACAAAATATTCAGCTCCCCGGCCATACCCCAGTATGGATTAAAGCAGCAACAAGCGGTACTAAAGTATTAATTGTTTACTCAAATGGTGGTGGATCTATAACGGGCGCAGCAATCGATTGTTCTGGGACAATGCCTTTTGTTGAAGTTGTTAGTAATATAATTTCCAATGAATCTCCGTCATCCAGAGAATTAGACGTAATTGGATCTGGATTTACAACTCCACGCTGGTTTGTTATTTACAGATTAACCCCGGCATTTAGTGATATCGGTGCCATTGTTGAAATCAAATTAGCCAATTCTCTTCTTTCTCAAGGATGGAATCAGGGATTTGGTAATGATGTTCGAGCAACGTCAATTGTCGAGGTTGTGACAAATCCAATTACTAGCACACCCGCGGTTTGGGTAAACTGGTACGATCTAGACGACGCTGGGTCAGGTAGACCGGGATGGATTGCCGCCGCATTTCAGAGTGCTAGCGGGGCTCCGATCTTTTCTTACTTAGGCTGGTGTATATTTGCCGATCTAGGTGCTGAAACCGCAGTACAGGGGCTTGATACGCGCCCAATAGCTTCTGGTATTAGTCCTAATCCAGACGGTAGCGTGCTTCTTTTTCATACACAATATCATACAACTGATAGTATTAGCGATATTTATCGGCCGATGCTGCGATGGAGGTCTGCTGATATTTTCGGGGTACTTGGGAGTTTGAAACAAAAGCGTGGTTTAAGATTGTATTGCAAACCATGGCCGGCAACGAAAACGGGGCACCACTTTGTTTGGACGGAAACCTCCGGCCAGGTTTCTAGAACCGAAGAAGAAGCAATGTATACACTTTGCTTACTCAATGTCGAGGAATCTAGTTCGAGAGCATTAATAGAAGCGACAGCGCTTGGCGACATTGTTGGTAATTCAGTATTTGATGCACCTAGTTTAAGTGCGACTGGATACAAAACACTTCAATCGTCGCAACAAGACAATTATGGTAATTATCATAACGTTATCAATATGAAATTTATTGCTAACGAGAGTGTTAGCGGATTACAAGAATTAGTTACGAGATATGATCATCCCGGTCGATTTAGTTCGGTTGAATTTGGAGGAAGCACTTATTTTACCGGTGGTGTTTTGACACAATACGATGGTTCAAACCACTTTGAGAATTCATTTTTAATTCCACCCGTAATTACAGTTGAATTAGTGGCAGGCGGCGGAACCTGGGATGCAATTTGGGTCGCAGGCGGCGGGTCTGCTGTCAGTTATGCGGTTATTTATGAAACTGTTACTGCAACTGGAGAGCGAATAAAATCTCAAGTATCTGTTATTCGGACTATAAATATTACAGCAACGACACAACAGATACGGCTAAGGATCGAACCAATGACAGTTTCTCGGCGCTTCTGGTCTACGAACCATGATCAGAAGTTCCCTCAAACAATAGTAACGGTGTATAGAAATACATTACCAAACGGTGATGTATTGCAACGTTTGGTTTCGTTTGATGCAACTGGAGCCAATGAATTTAGTTGCGAGCCAGAGACTACAACCCGATTTGTATTTCTTGATACTGGCTCAAATATATCAGGTGGTGGAACCCTAGGAACCACAATATACACTGATATTGAAACTCACGAAGTGCTTTATACCGATTCCGGGGAACAAGAAAACGTACTTCCATATGGTGGATGCACTTGTATCATAACGCACAAAGATCGGTTGTGGATTGGTGGGGGAGAAGACCGAGAATTAATTTGGTATTCGAAACCCAGGGCCGATGGCAGGGCCGCCGAATTTACGCTTGGCCAACAAATTAGAATTCCGGGCCAAAAGGTAATTGGCCTTGGATCTATGGATAATCTTCTATATGTTTTTTGCAATCGTGGAATTTTTGTAATTGACGGGGAAGGCCCAAACGCAGTAGGGGATCCGGCTTCTGGTTCATTTTCAGAACCAGTACCAATCAATCTTTCGATTGGGTGCGAACAGCCAAGAAGCGTAATTTCGACGCCAACAGGTATAATGTTTAGGGCGGATCCTGGAATTTATATAGTTAGCCGAGCAACCCGGGCTGTAGAATTTGTTGGAGCGCCTGTCATTGATAGTACCGCATCATATCCAGATATTGCCGCCGCTCGAATCGTTCCCAGAAAAACGCAAGTAAGATTTTCTTGTACGCAAGATAGTCGTACTGCGAATTCGCCTGGAATCGTTTTGGTTTACGATTGGGAAGAAGGCAAGTGGTCTAAGTGGGCTTATGCCAATGTAGATCATATGTCTGATATTATTACTTGGAACAATCACAATACGGCTATGTTATCTCGAACTGGAGATTTGTTCCTGGAAACGGATGATTCGTTTATTGACGATACCGAACCATATTCAATGATGGTTGAAACGGGATGGCTGAGTTTTGGCCGGCTCCAGGGTTACAAGCGAATTCGTAAGATTGGGATGTTATTGGAGAAATTGGAAGTCCACGGCCTGGCCATAAAAATGTATTTCAATTATACTAAATCCGGCCTTTCGGCTACAAAAGTATTTGATTATGCAACCATAAATGGTATGGCAAACCCGGAAATGCTAAGAATTACGGTACCTTATCAAAAACAACCGAGTATGAAGATTAGATTGGTTGAAACACAGGGGCCGTATAACCCGAATACCGCAGGATTTGTACTCAAGAATTTCGCGTTTGAAATCGGTATGATGCCAGGTAACGTTCGGTTGCCACAGAAACAGACTGCTTAAAGGAAAATGTTATGGTAGATTCAATTGGACAAGTTCTAGAATCTGGAATGTTTGGAGACGTAGATTACGATCCCAAAGAAGCGTCAATCAAAAATGTTGAATCCGACGAAGATCGCAAATTAAGCATGGAGTCTCGGACTGGCCAGCAAGAGGCCGGCGATTTCTTCAAACAGGGAATGTATGGCAAAGGCCCGTCTGTAGCACAGCAACAGATGTACCAAGGCCGTAACCAGGCTATGAAGGCAGCACTTGCCACTGCCGCCTCGTCGAGAGGCGCTAACACGGCCCTAGCTGGCCGTTCGGGGGCTCAGGCGGCTGGCCAGGTTGCAATGCAGACTAATCAACAGGCTGCACAGCTTCGAGCACAAGAGCAGCAAGCCTATGCTCAGCAATATGCTGCAAACCAACAAGCTCAGCGTATGCAGGACTTGCAGGCTCGGGGTCTATCTATTGAAGAGGCCAAAGCACAATTGGATTACGAGGCTAAACTTCAGGCCACTAAAGCAAATATTGCAATCGCCGAGCAAAAAGGCGCACAATCGGGTGTGGCCGGTATATTTGGGCTGGCCAGTGGCGCTCTTGCTATGTCTGACGAAACCGCGAAAACAAATTTAGAATCTATAGGGGGGTCGCCACTTCGGCCAGAACCAGGCCGGGTTACGGTTATTCAACCAAAACCATATTCTATGTCTTCGTTGCAAGGCCAGCAAGAACCAGTATTGCAACCAGGTGAAGGATCGATTGATGATATCGCTCGGTGGAGTAATCAGATCGATAATACGCAACCGGCCCAGCAACCGGCAGCCGCGCCACTTCAGGCCAATCCTTATGAAAAACCAACTGGCCCTGGAACTGGTAAAGCTCTTGGCCTAGCACTGGCCGGTTATTCTGGCGGGCTATCTGGAAACATGGATCAATTCGAAGCCCAGAAGGCCCAATATGAACGAGAGGCTGCCGAAGCACAGGCGGCAGACGATTATGATAAGGGAATTTCTAACCCTCCCCCAGAGGGCGGGGGCTTGCTCAGTTCTATGCTTGGTGGATATGCTAGTGGGCTTGGCGCGCGCAGTGATGAACGGGCCAAGAACTTTTCTAGTTTAACAAAAGCAATTTCGGCCACTAAGCAACAACGATTTCCTTTGACCGAGCAAATGGCAGCGGTTCCGGCAAGTTCTTGGAATTACGATCCACAGCATGCTCAGGAATCGAATGCCAGATTGGGCCTGCCCCCAAATAGTCAGCACGGGTCACAAACTCAGGTGAGTCCGACAGCACAGCAACTCGAACGGGTCCCCGTAACTAAAGGTGCCGTGTTTGAAGATCGGACT
>ERZ1292625.2716-Hain-H41-01um-R1-2716-length-15702-cov-7_pt1 | contig 15702 bp, 15 predicted proteins | sample MGYA00564400_ERZ1292625 | MGnify/ENA primary metagenome ERZ1292625 (study PRJEB36523, sample SAMEA6512639) | groundwater metagenome | collected 2019-01-08 | study: AquaDiva: Metagenomics assemblies of 32 groundwater samples | reverse complement strand
TGCATCGACAATTTCTCCGCCTTTGAAAGCGTATTGAAGGTGAAAGTTTTGTTTTGGCAGCACCTGGCCAAGCAGGTCTTTTAAAACAGACTCCCCTATTTGGCCGCGCATTTTGGGGGAACGCAGGAATTCCTGTAGTTCCTTCATCGACCTGCCCAGCTCTGTCATTTCGCCGACAGATTTTGAAACGCCCGAAATTGCCATGGCTGCCCTATCCAGGCGTTCGTTGATTGCCCTGCTTTGCATAACCATGGAGTTTGTACTTTTATCCATTGAGCCACGCATATCGGAAACTAACTGAGTGAGGAGTTTCGTGGTTTCGTCAGATTTTTTGGAATCCGTGAGTTTTTTTATTTGAAGGTAGATGAGTGCAAAGGCAACAGCAACAAGGCCGCCGACTATCAATACGGTGAATTGAGAATCCATGCCGTAGATTTTAGCACAGGAAATTGAAGTTCTCGACTAACTCGAACAATATTAATAAACTCATCACAATTATTCTTCGACCCTGTGGAGAAGTTTCTTGATTCCAATTACAATGAATGTATGTCCCGTTTTTTGCCTTTGGTGTTTTTGGTTTCTATATTTTCACTTTTTGGAATTGTCTGGATTATTTGGGACGTTGACCCAACTAACGCACCTTTATACGTATTTGCTATTTTGACGCTTCTGGTGACACTGGCTGTGTGGGGATTTTTGGGACTTTCCCTGTATTTTATAAGGACAAGGTTTTACAGGCGATTTTCTAAAAACTGGTATATATACACTTCGTTTAAGATGGCTTTTTTTGTAGCTTTGTTTGCCGGGCTGGCCTGCGGACTTACGGTCATCAAGCTGATATCAATTTTTAATCTGATGCTGGCGATTTTGGCGGTTGGATTATTTGCTACCTGGAGTTTTTTGGGGAAGAAATAGAAGTTACAAGTTCTAAGTTATAAGTCGCAAGTTAAATTTATCACTTATCACTTAAAATAATTATCCCTTCGCGCCAGCCGCCCGGGTCTTTAATGTTTTTGGCGTCTTTGGTGATGATGTGAGTTGTTATTGCAATTGCCTTGTTTTTGTAGTCTGTCGGGATTTGCCAGTTTAATTTGTAAGGAGCTTGAGTTACCTCGCCTATCATATTCCATTTGCCATCCGCATATGTTTTTGCCCAAAACTCTACTTTTTGGGCATTTTGAGGTTCATCTACCGAAAGCTCTATAGGCAGACTATCTGTTTTTACGATATCTCCAGCAGCAGGGCTTATTATTCTTCCACCCTGGGAAATAGTCTGCTCGTTTATTCCGCCCGAAGATTTTTGGGTGAGGAGTGGTCTAATTATTAAAAAAATAATAATTAGCGCAAAAATAACCAGAGCTACAGCTCCAATTGGGTTTATTGGCCATCCTTTTTCTCCTTTTTCGACCGGACCGCGTTTCTCTCCTTCTGGCATATGAAGCCTATTATATCAAGACTTTGACAGACGCGTAATTGGTGCTTGTGTTTGCGGCTCTACCCGATAGATAAATTTTGATAATTCAGAAGCTCTGGGTATCAAAATCAGTTCACTATTCAATGAGCCGATTTTGATATAGAATACAGGAGTTTTCTAATTTAATTATCTTCCACAAATTACATGAGAAAAGGACTATTGAAGCTGCCCCTTAAAATTTTGGATTTTATTGTGGGCATTTTAACCTGGTTCATCCGTTTAGTTAGCTTTATGGGTGATGTCACGATCTGGATAATAAAGCAGTTTTTAAAGACAATATTCACCGTCCTTGCCAAGGCCCATCTTGATCTTGTTAAAACCGGTCCTGCCCATTTCTTTAGAAAAATTCTTCATAACCCTATTATCTATTACGAGAGAAGTTTTAAGGTTGGCCTTTTGACCATATTTTTGGGTCTGGTTGCCATGTGGTTTTTTACAAAAGATTTGCCCTCTCCCAAACAACTATCTACAAAACCACTCGCGCAAACTACAAAAATTTACGACCGGAATGAAGTACTGTTATATAACGTATATACGGATGAGAATAGAACTTTGGTACCACTAGGTGAGATTCCAGAAAACTTAAAGCATGCAACTATTGCAATTGAAGATAAGGATTTTTATAAGCACAAGGGTTTTGATATTTACGGAATTGTGCGGGCGTTTAGCAAAATAGTTCTTAAGCAAGAAGTGCAGGGCGGCTCAACGATTACTCAGCAGCTTGTTAAAAGTGTATTTTTGTCTCCGGAACGAACCTTAACGCGAAAAGCCAAAGAGCTTTATCTGGCATTTCGCGTTGAAATGGCCTTCCCAAAGGATAAGATTTTGGAAATGTACTTAAACCAAGTGCCTTATGGCGGGACTGCCTTTGGCGTAGAAGCGGCTTCCGAGCAGTACTTTGGGAAAAAAGTACAAGATTTAACTCTTTCCGAATCAGCGCTTTTGGCCGGTCTTCCTCAGGCACCAAGCTACTATTCCCCTTTCGGACAAGACCAGGGCAGGGCTAAGAGTAGACAAAGGCTGGTCTTAAATAGAATGGTGCAGGATGGGTATATAAGTCGCGAACAAGCGCAGGAGGCAGATGATGCGCCCCTTAATTTTAAGTCTTCTATCGTTGATATACGCGCGCCTCATTTTGTGACATACGTTCGGGAATATCTGGCAGAAAAATACGGTGAAGCTTATGCTGCCCAGGGCGGTCTGAAGGTAAAAACTACACTTGATGTGGATCTGCAGAACAAGGCGCAAAAAATAGTTGCCGATAATATTGATAAGTTAAAAGCATATAACGTGGGTAATGGCGCAGCACTGGTTACAAAACCCGGGACAGGAGAAATTTTGGCAATGGTTGGATCCCGGGATTTTTTTGATATAGAGCATGACGGTAACGTAAATGTGACAACGGCGCTTAGGCAACCAGGTTCTTCCATAAAACCAATAAACTATGCTACCGCCTTTGAGCATAAGTTAATAACTCCGGCGACAATTATTATGGATATTCCAACAACATTTCCCGGAACACCGCAGTATAAGCCGGTAAATTATGACGGACGCTTTCATGGCCCTGTTGCCGTTAGAAATGCCCTTGCAAGTTCTTACAACATTCCTGCTGTTAAGGTGCTGGCTCTCAATGGGGTCGGGGAAATGATAAAGCAGGCACGCGAGATGGGAATTAATTCGTTTACGGATGAATCGCGTTACGGGCTTTCTTTAACTCTTGGAGGCGGCGAAGTTAAAATGACAGAGCTTTCCACAGCTTTTGGTGTTTTTGCAAATAGCGGCGAGCGGGTTGACCTAAACCCTATCCTAAAAATCGAGGACTCCAAAGGAAGAGTTTTGGAGGAGTTTAAACCAAGAACGGCAAAGAAGGTTCTCTCTCCGGCAGCATCGTATTTAATCTCTTCCATTTTAAGCGACAATGGTGCAAGGTCAGCCGCTTTTGGGGCCACGAGTCAACTTGTTGTTAAGGGGAAAACCGTTGCCGTTAAAACAGGGACAACAGACGATAAACGAGACAACTGGACTGTTGGTTACACTCCAACTTATTTAGTTGCCACTTGGGTTGGCAATAATGACAATAAACCAATGAATCCGGCCATAACTTCCGGTGTTACGGGAGCTGCCCCGATATGGAATCAAATAATGACCGAGGTGCTTCACGACAAAGTTAATGAGTCGTTTAGACAGCTCTCTAGCGTTAAAGCTACCCAAATTTGTTCCACAACTGGTGGGCCGCAAAGAGAGGGTTGTGCAAATAGAGTGGAATATTTTATTGCAGGGACGGAACCCACCAAAGACACTTTTGTTAAGGCTAAAGTTTGGATTGATAATACAACAGGGCAGGTCGTGGAGCCAAATTCACCTAACGCTTCGGAGCAGGAGCAAATAATTTTGGAGGATCAGTTTAGCAAAAAACAGTATTGCGTTTCTTGCCCGCAGGTTTACCCATCACCCAACCCATCGCCGTCCCCAGCGCCAAACCAGCCCGCAACGACTACTGTTACCAATGGTAGTGGGCAGAATAATAATCAAACGATTAATCTTAGTTTTTAGTTGAGAAATTGAAAAGTGGAGAGGATTTGGTCAAACATAGAATAAGATTCTTGGTCTTCTTTTGGACGAATATCTATTCTCACAACATTAGATTTATCGTCGGTATAAATCCAATAATAAACAGTAGAGCTGTTTGCTCGATTAACATAATAAGCAGGGAGTCCAGCGACCGTAGTTATCTTTAAGTCGCTACCCCCGACGACTTGAGCTTCAGAAAGGTCTTTCCCCCTTGCAAGAATGGCAAGCGATTTAGGATAGGGATCGATAATTGATCCTGCGGGCAAGGTTAGCTTATTACCTATGTAAAAAACTACACCTCCAGGGATTTCATCAATTTTTACCTCACTAGGATATTTTATGCTAAACATAATTTGATCAGATTTATACGTTTTCCAATTTGCAGTTTCATCCTTCGCTGAAGCTTCGGTTGACAAGTCATCTTTCGGTGATTGTTTGGGTGACGGTGATGGTATTGGTGAGACTTGGGCGGGTGGAGTTGGTTGTGGAGGTTTGAGCAGATATTTTGAATTGATGTAAAAGATAAGGGCAAAAGAAAGCGTAATTACGGCGAGGATAATAACTGCGGTTGGGTGATAAAAACCTTTTTTCATTCTTAATTGAACTTTTCGATGCCGATTAAATCTATAGAGGCGAATATGTCTTTAATTATTTTTTCATTTTCCTTATAAGGGGCATTAATTTTTGCGGAAATTGAAAACCCTTGATCTTGATAAATGGTAGAGGCACCAATGCTTTCTGAATTGTCAGTCTCTGTTAAGTAGCACGCATTTATACTTTGAGTCTTTATTTGAATCTTGGACCAATTTTCACATCCTCCACCTAGACCCGATCCGTATAAAACTTCTAATGTTCCTTCTGGGCCACCAAAAAAGAATTTTCTGTAAAAAGGATCAGAAAAAGTTGAAGTTTGTTTCCACTTTGGCGGAAGCATTAATGTGAAGGTTTTTTGTGGGTTTGTGAATGAAATCCAATTTGTTGTTTTGCTAATTTTGTCTATGGTATTTTCACTTTGCTCAACTTTTACTCGATAAGGGATAGGCACAATTTCTTTTAAACTTACGTTTCCTAATGAAGATACAAAGTAGGTATTTTTTGTACTTTTGTCAGCGCAAATAAGGTAAAGGGTTACTTCTTCCCCGAAAGCTGGTGACAAACCTAGTCGCTGGGACAAAGAAGGTAATCTCATCATTGTGTCTCCTGTTTCGCTTGAATATTCTTCTCGATTTAATTCGCGACATGATTTATCCAGGGAACTTAGAACCTTATCTCTTGCAAATGATTGGCTTATCCAGGGAGCTTGAGCTATGACATAAATTGATAGGGAAATAAGAAAAGAGATAACTACAACTATTACAGTTGCGAATCCTTTGTGGGCAGGCATATAACTATTAAGGCATGTTGAGGACAGAGAGTCAAAAATTTAGAGAGTTGGAGAAACAAAGAGTCAGAGAGTGATAGTTGGTGAGTTGGATTTTAGGTGGTAGATGATAGATGATAGAGATTGAGGATCTTATTGTTCGACCTTGTGGAGAACTTCTCTAAATTTGAAACTTCTCGACTACGCTCGAAGAATACAATATAATTCATGGCTATGAACAAACGTGTTTACATTGCCCAGGCTATTCCTTATGTTAACGCGGCCCCACATGTGGGGCATGCGCTGGAATACGTGCAGGCCGATTGTTTGGCGCGGTTTTGGCGAGCGAGCGGATATGAAACTTTTTATTCGGACGGGGCGGATGAAAATTCATTGAAAAATGTGCAGGCTGCGGAAAAGGAGGGTGTTCCCGTTCAAAAGTTAGTGGATAAATATGCAAAGACTTTTTCGGATTTAAAAGAAGTTTTAAATTTGACCTTCGATGTTTTTAATAGGACATCGTCACCAAATCACTTTAAAGGCGCGCAGAAACTTTGGAGTCTTTGTAAAAAAGAGGATATATACAAAAAGAAATATCATGGACTATATTGTGTCGGTTGTGAACAGTTTTATACTCCGAGTGAGCTGATTGATGGCAAATGCCCGGAACATTTGAGTGTACCAGAGGAAGTTGAGGAGGAAAATTATTTTTTTAAACTTTCCAACTACCAAAAGTTTTTGGAGGATTTGATTGAAGGCGATAAATTAAAAATTGTTCCTCAGGCAAAAAAGAACGAGATTACTTCCTTTATAAAAAGTGGCCTTGAGGATTTTAGTATTTCCAGATCTCGCGAGCGAGCTCGCGGTTGGGGTGTACCGGTTCCCAACGATAATAGTCAGGTGCTTTATGTTTGGTTTGACGCGCTGGTTACATACCTAACTGCTTTAGGGTTCGGATCAAAAGATGAGGGTTTGTATAAAAAATATTGGCTCGAAAATAAACAAATAATTCAAGTACTGGGCAAAGGCATCAACAGGTTTCATACAATTTATTGGCCGGCAATGCTGGCTTCTGCAGGACTCCCCTTGCCAACGGAAGTTTTTGTGCATGGCTATATTACAGTGGACGGGCAAAAAATTTCTAAATCACTGGGAAATTCGATTGACCCTTTAGATTTGGTTAATAAGTATGGATCTGAGGTAATACGTTACTTTTTGCTTCGCGAAATACCTGCTTGGGGAGATGGCGACTTTTCCGAAAGACGCTTAAAGGAGCTTTATAATGGCGAACTTGCTAATGGCTTAGGTAATCTGGTTGCCCGCGTTGCAAGACTTGCTGCTGATACAAAGTTAAATTTGCCGGAAAAGAAAAATTACACTTTTAAGAAAGAAGTATCAGATTCTCTGAAAAACTTTAGATTCGACCAGGCAATTTTTTCTATTTGGGAAGAAATTTCTAAACTCGACAAATTAATTAATGAACAAAAGCCCTGGGAACTAGAAAGCGCGGATCTAAAACGAGTGATCTCACCAATTGCGGTACAGATTCGGGAGATTGCTTTTAATTTGTCTCCTTTTATGCCAGAGACATCTGCAAAAATTCTGGCACAATTTACCGGTAATGTTGACCAGGGAAAGCCCTTGTTCCCTCGAATATAAATGTTAGTCGATACTCACGCTCACCTTGATGCCTTAGAAAATTTGGAAGAAGTAATTGCGCACGCAAAAGCGGCGGGTGTTTCCAAAATTATCACGATTGGAACAAATATAGAATCCAGTAAAAAAGCTATTGATATTGCGGAAAAATATTCAAATGACGACATTAAAATTTATGCGACAGTTGGAACACATCCATATGACGGCAGAGACGAAATTGCCCAGCTGGGAATAGAAAAATGCTTAGCACCTATTAAGAGCCTGGCCGGATCTTCTAAAAAAATTGTTGGTGTCGGAGAAGCTGGGCTGGATTACTATTTTACAACTGACAAAAAAATAGAGAAAACAACCGAGCAAGAAAAGAGTGTGCAAAGGAAGTTATTTGAGGCGCAAATTAAGCTTGCAAATGCAGTCGGTTTGCCTCTGGTTATACACTGTCGAGGTGGCTGGGACGAGATCTTTGACCTGCTTGGCAAAACGGGTTTGGAAAAGGGAGTTTTTCATTCATTTACAGGTAGTGTCGCTGATGCTCAAGCTGCTTGTGCTTTGGGTTTTTATGTTTCGTTTTCGGGAATAGTCACGTTCAAAAATGCAAAAGAAATACAAGAGGCGGGCAAAGTCGTTCCCAGCGACAAAATATTAGTCGAGACAGATTGCCCATATTTATCGCCCGAACCTTTTCGGGGACAGAAAAATGAGCCGGCTAATGTTAGAATAACAGCTGAATTTCTTGCCGGCATCCGCAGCGCTTCATATAGTGAGTTTGCGCAAGCTTCAATGCAAAATGCACAAAAACTGTTTAACATCTGAATATTGGTTATTTTATGACTATAGGGTATAATTAAGCTCTAGATATTTTTCGAGATAGATGTATGGTCAAAAGATTAGTTGAAAAATACGACAAACAGGTTCACAGATTCCTGGAAATATTACCAGGCACGTTTTCGTGGACTTTGATACTGTTCCCTTTTTGGGGTTCTTTCTGGATCCCTCACTATGTTGCCTACTTTATTATAATTTTTATAGTTTTTTGGTTTTATAAATCAGCATCATTGGCAATAACCTCTATTATTTCGCATCTTAAGCTTAGAGCATCGGAAAAATACGACTGGCTGAGTGACGCAAAAACGCTCTCCAATTACAAGAAGCTTCACCACTTAATAATTGTTCCAACATACAAGGAACCATTGCATACAATTGAGGCCGGAATTAAGTCGATTGCAAAGCAGGATATTGATAAAAAACAAATATCGGTGTGTGTTGGATTTGAGGCACGGGAAGGCAAAGATGCCCGGGAAAAAGCAGCGGTAATTGAAAAAGAGTTTAAAGGCGTTTTTGCTAACCTTATTGTTTCATTTCACCCAGACATAGAGCGCGAAGTTAAAGGCAAGTCCTCAAATCAAGCATATGCCGTAAAAGTTGCCAAGAAAAAATTAATAGGCGTGCAAAGGCGCGATATCAACTTTATCACTGTAACTTCAAAAGACGCTGACGGGATACTAAGCGAGAAGTATTTAGCCTGTCTTTCGTATAAATTTCTTACCCAGGAAAACAGACATTTATTATTTTGGCAGCCAATTGTACTTTTTTACTCCAACATTTGGAAAGTGCCGGCACCCATTCGTGTTATCAGCTCCCTTTCCTCCGTATGGCAAACAGGTCTTAACTCCAGAACTGACAGATTGGTTAATTACTCTATGTATTCCGTTTCTATGAAGCTTTTGGACGATGTTGGCTATTGGGACGTGGATGTTATCCCAGAGGACTATCGAATATTTTTCAAAACATATTTTGCAAAAGATGGAAAGGTGGACGTTGATCCGGTATTTTTGCCGGTCTATGCAGATGCTGCAGAGTCCACTGGTTACGTCAAATCTCTTTTTAACCTGTATGAACAGGAAAAAAGATGGGCCTGGGGAGTTAGCGACGATGCCTATTTTATTAAGAAATGGTTAACTTACACACATATACCTTTTTGGCAAAGGACAATTAGGGTTTTTAAGGTGCTGGAAGATCACTTTTTGTGGCCAGTGCATTGGTTTGTTATTACGCTTGGTGCCACAATTCCGGTTCTTTTGAACCCTGCGTTTGCGCAAACCGTGATGGGCCAAAACTTGCCTAGAATTTCTTTTGGAATACTCACAAGCTGCTGGGTATTTTTGGCAATAGTTCTTTTAATTGATATTAGACAGAGGCCAAAAAGAGAAGGCAAAGTGGGTATTTTAAAGAAGCTTGTTACGCCTTTTGAATTTATTATGATGCCGGTGGTAACACTAATTTTTACCGCTCTTCCAGGAATTGATGCCCACACGCGTTTGATGTTGGGTAAATACCTTGAGTACAAGGTCACCGAGAAAGTGTAGTTAGTTCATGGTTTTATGATAGCTCCCTAGATTCCCATTTGCGAATTGTTATCTAGCATTGTTTGTGACTATACTAACTAGCAGATGTTTAATTTTCTTGCCCAAAATTATCTGACGCGCGGTTTTTGGGGGGACGAGGCGTGGACTTCTATGATTTCACTGCTTCCCTACACGCAGATGTTAAAGACGACGGCTGCAGATTTTCATCCTCCAGGTTACTACACCATTGTGGGGCTTGTTTACAGGTTTTTGCCCCCTACCGAGATTAATACCAGACTTGTTTCCTTAGTTTTTTACTTTCTGACGCTTTTTATGGTTTATAAGCTGGCCAGTTATGTGAAGGGGGGTACTTTTGGGGTTTTGAGTGCATTGGTCGTGGCCTTAAATCCTATATTCTTTACATATGCATTTGAGGCAAGGAATTACACAATGTTTGCCTTTGTAGCTACGGGGTCTGTATTTTTTCTGATTGAACTGTCTAAAAAGTTTTCAAAAGCACGCGCTATTGCATTTATTTTGTTTACAACACTTGGAATGTACACACATTACTACATGTTTTTTATTTTAGGGGCGCAAGGCATTTATCTTCTGCTTTTTGATAGAAAAATATTTCTTAAGATGATGCTTCTTTACGTTGTTGTAGGGGTGTTGTACCTACCCTGGTTGAAGGCTCTGGTGGGACAACTTACGTCGGTTTCCTCAAGCTACTGGATAGCTCCGATTGATTGGCGGCACACGCATTACGAGGCTCTACTTAGAATTTTAGGCGGTGAGCAAAAGAATGACGTGTTAAATATATTTTCTCTGAGAGACACATTGTTTTGGTTGTCTATAAGTTTACTTGGACTAGGGGTTGTGCAGCATATTTTGCGCCATAAATTCGAAAAGCCGTATCTTTTAATTTGGCTTTGGGCAGTTGTCCCTTTTATTCTGGCAACTCTGCCCGGGCTTCAGGTTGACGGTTTTAAATTCCCGTTTAGGCCAATATTTTTTTGGAGGTATTTAATTGGGTCTTCCATTCCGCTTTCTATGGTGATTGTTCACGCCGGCCTAAAACTTCCCAAGCAAATGGCTTTAGTTCTTATTGGTGCGATTATATTGTTGTCGGCAATTGTCGATGTGCGGACTTTTAGTTCATCTCCGTATTCATTCCGGGAAGAGTATCAAAATAAGGTGTTAGAACAAATTGAGACGAGTGATGATATTGTGACTATTTTACCTTCGTTTGCCGAAGTTATATATTATAAGGACCGGAATGGTTTAAGCAACAATTTGATTGTTTCACCCGAAGGCCTTGTGCAGTCATCCGGTAAAAGCTTGCTGGACACGTACGTTGAGAATGGTAAAGTAACTCTTGGAGAGAGTAAAGGCGCTAATTTTGAACTGCGTCGAGACGACAACGGACAGATTAAGACTATTAATGATAGATGAAAAGTTTGCTTACTAAACTTGAGAGGCACCATTTACTAATTTTTGTTGTACTTTTTTTGACTTTTATTTTTCGATTCCCATCCCTATTTGAACCGTTTTGGTACGGAGATGAGGGTATTTTTGCAGCGGTCGGGCGAAACCTAAATTTTGGTGGAGTACTTTACCAAACTGCTTGGGACAATAAACCTCCAATGATATATCTGACTTATGCTGGGATATTTTCGATGTTCGGCGTATCTATGTTTTGGCTTAGGCTCGTAACAATTGTGGTGGTTCTTGCAACTTCTGCCGTAATTTACGAAATCGGTAATATGACTATTGGTAAACATAGAGCGCTTATTGCTGCATTTATTTTTGGTCTAATAACTTCGTTTAGGTTAGTTGAAGGCAACTTGGCACTAACCGAAATATTTATGATACTACCAATTTCTTTGGCAATCTGGATTGCAATAAAGCGAAATTTTGACTACGTCTCTCTATTTGCGTCCGGGGTACTTATTTCAGTGGCTTCTTTGTACAAACAAGTTGGCGCATTTGAGGCAGCAGCGCTTGGAATCTATGTTTTATTGCAAAAAGACAGTTTGGTTGGATTTATTAAAAAAGGCTTTGCACTATCCTTGGGTTTTGTTGTTCCATACGCTATAACAATTGGATATTTTGCCTCAAAAGGCTTAGTTTCCGACTACATTTTTGGGGCATACACATATTACAAAATTTATCTCAATGAAAGCCCTCAATATGCATTCTTAATTAATACGGCGAAATATTTGCCCGTTGTTTCAACAGTTTTCTACGGTCTCTGGAAAAAATTTAAAGGTGTCGATGTTGGTTACAATCATCTGCTGCTTCTTTGGCTTTCGTTGTCTCTGTTGGGAAGTTATTTTTCCGGAAGAACCTACGGTCATTATCTCGTTCAAGCAGTTCCGGCTCTCTCGCTACTTTTGGCATCCATTAATCTTAAAGGCGTATCTTTGAGTAAGGAGAGGCTTTTGTATGCGACTTTGTTTCTTCTTCCCGTTTTGTTTTTAACAAGGCTTTTCTTTTCAACATTTATTGTTAATGGCCCTGTTTCTCAGGCTAAATACTGGGTTAATTTTTCCCAAAAGGTGACAGGCGTCAAAACTTTGGACGAATATAATAATTTTTTTGATACTAATGTAAACACAATCATGGCTTTATCTGACTTCCTGAAAATGAATGGGGGCTATGGAAAATCTATTTATATATGGGGAGATTTTCCCTGGTTGTATGCGATGATGGATGCAAAAAACCCGTCGCGGTACGTTACATCTTTTCATGTATTTGGAGTACCCAACGGACAAGAAGAAGTGGTCAGGGATTTGGTGGATAAGACACCTTTGTATATTATTAAGCCGCAAACCTCTATTGGCCACTTTAATGAGCTTGAGAATTTGTTAGGTGCAAAGTATACTCTTCAGGCAAAAATAAACAATGCCGATGTTTACGCTTTAATAAAGTGAAAATTGATATTTATGGCAACATCAAATGTGGATACACAATCTCTACCCAAACTTGGTGGAATAACACCTAGCCGATTTTCAATAAGTGAAGAGGTTCAAAAGGGAGTTGTATCCGACAAGTTTAACCTCGTTGTTTTTTCGCTTTGCGCGATTTTTGTCATTTTGCAGGTTCTAATACTAATTTTTTACTGGAAACGCCTGCCTCCGCAGATCCCTTTGTTTTACTCAAAACCGTGGGGAGACGCAATGCTGGCTACCAACTTCTTCGTTTGGATTTTACCAATGCTGGGCGCTCTTTTTGTTTTTTTAAATTTTTTAATTGTAATTTTTTTAACACGAGATAATAAATTTTTATCGAGAGCCCTTATTGTTGCCAGTTTAATTGTTGGCTTTTTAACTTTTTATGCTACCCTTAAGGTCATTACACTAATAGCATGACCTCACTCGCTGCTTTTGTTCTGTCTCTTTTTTTGAGCTTAATTTTCGTAAAATGTACAACTTGGAGTGCTTTAAAAATTGGCCTTGTTGATGATCCAAAAAAAAGAAAGCATCCTGCTGCTATGCATACAAAGCCCATACCACGTGCAGGTGGTTTGCCAATATTTTTAGCTTTTTTAATAACTTCTCTGATTTTTGTTCAATTTTCTCAGAAGTTTTTTGGGATAATCTTGGGAGGGCTTGTTTTGATACTAGTGGGAATTTTGGATGACAAGTACGACTTGAAAAGTCTCTATAAGTTTGGTGGGCAAATGCTGGCGGCTGTTATCGTCGTTGCGTCTGGGATTGGCATTAGCTTTATAACAAATCCGTTTCAGCTTTTTGAAAACAATTTACCTGGCGTGATTCGGCTGGATGAGTGGAAGATTGTTTTTGATTTCTTTGGAACCCACTCAATAGTGATACTTGCCGATCTCTTTGCGCTGTTTTGGATAGTATGGGTAATTAATATGGTTAATTTTTCAGCAGGTGTTGACGGTCAACTCGGCGGGATTGCTCTTGTTACACTACTGGTTATTTTTGTAGCGTCACTGCGGTTTGGTGCAGATCCGACACAAAGTATTGTGACAACGCTTGCAGTTATTGGGTCCGGAGCAACTCTTGGATTCTTGATATTTAATGTTTATCCCGCCAAAATTTTCCCGGGTGACAGCGGTTCGTACTTTTTGGGCTTTTTGATAGCTGTTCTTGCGATTTTGGCTGGTGCCCGTGTTGGCACTGCTATTTTGGTAATGGCTGTGCCTTTGATTGATGGCGTTTTTACAGTCGTTAGGCGTATCGCTGAGGGTAAATCTCCATTTACCGGCGACAGAAAACATTTGCACCACCGGCTTTTAGAACTCGGCTTTAACCCAAGGGAGGTTTCCTTGTTTTATTGGCTTTTGTGTGCTATTTTAGGCGCGGTTGCGCTAGTTTTGCCTGCCGATCAAAAGTTATTTGCTGGCGTATTTATAGCTATAATAGTATTAGGCGGAATTTTATGGATAAATACAAGTTTACAGGGTACGGACCGAAAGTAATCTGGATACCATTTTGGCTGTTTGTTTCGTCCCGCCCCCGTCAGTGGCTTAAAAATTTGGCGCTTTTTGCAGCCCTTGTATTTGATGGCTCATTCTTTGTCGGGGAAAAATTCTTTTTAACTGTTATCGGGTTTTTCATATTTTGTTTGATTACCTCGGGAATTTATATAATTAATGATGTCATAGACCGCAAGAAAGACCTTTCCCACCCTTTTAAAAGTAATAGGCCGATAGCCGCGGGCAGAGTTAGTCCTCTGATTGCGACTGTTTGGGCAATAGTAGTTTTGGTGTTTGGCCTTGTTTTGGCCTCTTCTCTATCTACATTTTTTTTATATGCTTGCGTTGCTTACATCGCTTTACAAGTTACTTATTCCTTATTTTTAAGGTCTTATATGCTACTTGACGTAATGGCAATTGCGTCTGGATTTTTGCTTAGGGTGTATGCCGGTGCGGTACTAATTGATGCACATGTTACTGTCTGGTTTATGTTAACTGTTGCCTCGCTTGCTCTATTTTTGGCGATCGGTAAAAGGCGAAGTGAACGCACGCTTCTTATGGGTTCCGGAGCAAGGGGAATCGATACAAGGCAAATCCTTAATAAATACCCCGAAACATTACTTGACGGGCTAACCATTATGTTTGCAACAGCTTGCTGGTTTTCTTACACCATGTTTACCTTTTTGCAACCGCCGCCTTCTGCGGGGCCGCAAGTTTTGGTATTATTTGGCGATTATTTGCCAAGAACTTTTCTGGCATCAAAATGGCTGATGGCAACGGTACCTTTTGTAATCTATGGTGTGATGAGATATTTGTATGTTATTTATGAGAAAAAAGAAGGCGAATCACCTGAGCGGGTTTTACTTTCCGACATACCGCTTCTTTCCTCGGTAGTGCTTTGGATTTTTATAGTCTTTCTGGTAATTTACGGCTCGGATATTTTACCTGCAAAACTGGTGCGATTTTTACAGTAACTTCTGAGTGACTTGATCTCGTTGCTTATTGATATGTTTTGTCATGTTTAGTATTAATTAGTCATGAATAGTAATGTGGTTTATACGCTGGAAGAAGTGCTTGGCCTCGACAATGATTTATGTCTGGCGGAAAAAGAAGACTTAAAAAGTATCGCAAAGGTTGAGTCTGAGGTTAAAAAAGCAAGATCGCGGTTATGGTGGTTACCATAGTTTGGGCTAATTTATTTGGTTTTTAATTCATTACTCAGAAGTTAACATGTTGGCGGCCTATTGGCACGATTTTTATTAGTAAGCGCCCTTTGAGGGCTTGAGTTACTTTTTCAAGAGTTTTGAGAGAGTAACCTGTGTAGTCTGCTGATTCGATTCTTGCGATATTGGATTGCCTGGTACCAACTAGTTTTGCCAGTTGAGTTTGAGTTAACCCGATTTTTTTTCTAAGATCACAAATCTGAAAAGCAATGTCCCATGCCTGACCGGCCTTTTTAAATTCCTCTTTTAATGAGGGGTCTTTCTTCAGTAGTTTTTCTGTTAATTTATCTAAATCGTCCTTTTTTCTTTTCATGAATCTTTCCTCGCTTTTAGTTCTTTTAATCTTTTCCTGGCAATTTCCAGTTCATTTGATGGTGTTTTCTGTTGCTTTTTAACAAAAACGTGCAGCAAGATAATTATCCTTCCTTTGTCAAAAGTATATATTATTCTTAGGATATCCGTTCCCGATTTTATTCTTAACTCCCATAATCCAGATTCGATATGCTTAGATAATGGTTCCTTGTGATAGCTTCTATTTCGTAGCTTCTCGATTCCTTCTCTAGCCTTTACAAGTAGTTGCCTGTTTCTGTTTGCAAGACCTAGAAAAAATTCTTCAATAGGACTTTTGC
>ERZ1292625.2715-Hain-H41-01um-R1-2715-length-15706-cov-5_pt1 | contig 15706 bp, 5 predicted proteins | sample MGYA00564400_ERZ1292625 | MGnify/ENA primary metagenome ERZ1292625 (study PRJEB36523, sample SAMEA6512639) | groundwater metagenome | collected 2019-01-08 | study: AquaDiva: Metagenomics assemblies of 32 groundwater samples | reverse complement strand
GGTTCTTCTATGGATACCCATCTTATGCCCCCACCAGCTCTTGCGAGATCTGCATTAGCAGCTCCAGCAGATGGCTTCTTACCAGTGACTACAGATGTGTCAAATTTAATGGCATATTTCCCAAGTATCTTTTCAAAGATACCCTGAGTGACTGATTTACCATTATTACCAACTCCAGTCCAGAAAAGGATGAGTTTTTGGTGATTACCTCCCAAGAATATATCGGAATAAATATCGAGAAAGTATTTTCTGAGGTCCTTGTCTGGAAATATCTGTTCCAAGAATTTATGGACATTTTTGACTTCATCACTATCCTCTGTAAAGATTGTATAGTTTACAGTAGCAGATTTTGATAGGTAGTCATCTGGCATTCCAGGCCTAAATGCATTTAGGGAGAGATCGTAGACACCGTTTCTAAAACCAAATAGGTACTTGTTCATATCTAGTCTCTGTTTGAATTCCTCATTGTAGAATAGAGCTTTACACTCTTTCATAACACTGTTCTTAAAACCATTTTCCTTTAAGGATCTCATAATTTTTAAAATTTGTTTTTGCCTTGGGCTTTCTTTTTCTATTTCACTTGCTGAATTGGCTTTTTCTATTTCTAGTCTCTTTTTGAAACGCATAAATATTTCTTCAGAGAGCTTAACAGATAGATAAACACCTTGTTTTATAGATACCCAACGGTGTTCTCTGAATTGGTACCATTCTCCTAATGGGGTATCTGGATTAGAGCATACAAATTCGTCTTTAAATTCCTCATGTAGGATTTTAGCAATATCGTAATGAGAACCAGTGAGAGAGATACTTTCATCGATGCGTTTTTCAATACACTCTGTCTTGAATTTCTTATATTCTTCTGGACTATCTAGTTTGGCTAGATATAAGAGGGAACCGATTGTGCGTTCTTTCATAACCATACTTGCCCATTCATGGATACATGAGGCTTCACTATAATTGGTCTCACTTCTAGATGAAAAGTCACACCAGAGTTTTAGCCCATCATCTGTTCCCTCTGATATGTTGAATAGGATCCAGCCTATATTTATCCAGTCATTACGATCTTCTGTGCGATGATCACTTAACATGGGAATTACCCTACGAGCAATACGCATATCTTCATCTACATTTTTCTTGTGTGTAGACTTTTTAGTGGCTTTTTCTATGATCTTAGCCTTTTCTTTAACGGGAGTTTGAATAGTTGGTTTTATGAGAAGCTCCTTTCTTTTACTAGCAGGAAATGGTATGATACTAAGGAATCTTGGGAGATAGTATTTTATGGGCCTTGTTATGTTGATGACTGTCTCATTGTTGTCATAGAGTCTGTAGTGTTTGAAAGCATTTTCAAGAGAGATTTCATCAGTGTGAGCATCATATATTTTAGAGACGGTGTATGGTTGTTTCCCGATGTCTTTACTACTACCATACATGAGCCATGGTGAGTTACAGTAGCCGTTATCTATCTTTACTGTGACACCCTTTGTAGTAATATCATCAAAGACATGGAGTCTTTCTATTTCATCTAATACTCGTGGAATGAGATGGATCTCTTGATTTTGTTTTGACATGAATGTATATGGGAAATGCATATGTATACCATTTTTATAAGTGATTTTATTGTTGATTTCACTGGAATATCTAGGCTTTTCTAGTACTACACATGTTAAATGGATATCCTCGCAGTCATGTATGATGTATCTTAGGACTGACTGATAAATTTGAACAGTTTGGATTATATGGTCATGTGTGTAAATTGTCTCATTTTCACAGTTTTCAACATTGTCTGTTTTTATATCAATATCTACTAGTACTGGGAGACATTTAGAAGCATGTATCATCTCTGCTAGACATGCTGGCTTACCACTCTCAATGGTATCAGAGTATATTTCAAAGAGGCTTTCTATACCCTTACCATCAAACATATAAGAGCCAGGGTATGTCCCCATTGTTACATGGGTTTTTATAATCCCGTCTGTTTTGTTTTTGAATAGCATATTTTCTAGAGAAGGAGATCTATTTGTAGTGGATTCCATTTGTTAATTTTAGAAAGTATTTTTTTAGAATCATTTTATAAATGAGTGATAGTGATTCTGATAGTGATTTTGAGAATGATCCAGTATTTGCAGAGATTTTTAAAGCAGAAAGAGAGAAGAGGATGAATGAGCTGGATATGGTTAAGAAGCTGGATATTTCAGAAATAGAAAGGGATATGTATAAGAATGTTGAGACCTTTTTGAGCCAGAGCAATGTTGAGTATGCTGTGATTGGTGGAAGAGCATTTATGGCATATGTTAACTTGAATAAGGTTCCCAAAGAGGATTTAATGTACTTGGAGTCTGAGGATTATGACTTGGCTATTGTGGGCAATGAAAGATTGATGGATAAATTTATGGATGATTTGGTAGGATTTTTAAGGGGTGGTTTAAAGGTACCTGGGTTGGACTTTTTCAGGACAGAGCAGATGTCTGTATTTAGACTGGGATATAGTCTATTTAACGTGGCAAAATTTATTGTAGATGCTCATTTGGTAAAGTCTTTTTATAGTGTTAAGTTGGGAAACCTGAGATATCCTAGATTGAGCTGGTTATTGGATGAATTTGAGAGGAGTATCACAGATTTACAGCCGTTGAAGGGTTATAAGAGAAGTATGAGAAGAGATGTTATACTTAGAATGCTTAATCACCAGGAATTAATGAGTAAAGAATTTTATAATGAGGTGTGTGGACTGTGTAGGATGGATTTGTCTGGTGGTAAGTTGAGAGCATTTTTAGGGGAAGATATTAAGATGAGATGTGATGATATTAAGTGTTGAGATGATATGAAAATGAATTGTGAATATATTTAAAATGAATTACAATTTAAATATATGAGAAAAAAGTTAAAATGGTAATGTGTAAAGAATGTAAAGTTAAATGGGCAACTTTTGGTATTGGGTCTAGTAAAGCAGAATACTGTTCTAAACATAAATTACCTGGATACGAGGATGTGAAACATAAAAAGTGTAAACATCCAGACTGTAAAACACGACCTCATTATGGCCCTATCGGTTCTAGTATCGTAGATTATTGTGCTGTACATAAGCCATCTGGATATGAGAATGTGAAAAGTAAAAGATGTCAATATCCAGACTGTAAAAAGATCCCTGTGTTTGGCCCTATTGGTTCTAGTATCGCAGAGTACTGTGCTGTACATAAACCCGCTTCTGGATATGAGAATGTGAAAAGTAAAAGATGTCAATATCCAGACTGTAAAAAACAACCTAACTATGGCCCTATAGGGTCTAGTATTGCAGAGTACTGTGCTGTACATAAACCCGCTTCTGGATACGAGGATGTGAGAAGTAAAAGATGTCAATATCCAGACTGTAAAAAGATACCTAACTTTGGCCCTATAGGGTCTAGTATTGCAGAGTACTGTGCTGTACATAAACCCGCTTCTGGATACGAGGATGTGAGAAGTAAAAGATGTCAATATCCAGACTGTAAAAAGATACCTAACTTTGGCCTTATAGGGTCTAGTATCGCAGTACTATGCGCTGTACATAAACCCGCTTCTGGATATGAGGATGTGAGAAGTAAAAGATGTTTACATCCAGACTGTAAAAAACAACCTGTGTTTGGCCTTATAGGGTCTAGTATCGCAGTGTTATGTGCTATACATAAATTACCTGGGTATGAGAATGTAAAAAGTAAAAGATGTCAATATCCAGACTGTAAAAAACAACCAGTGTTTGGCCTTATAGGGTCTAGTATCGCAGAGTACTGTTCTGTACATAAGCCTGATGGTTATGAAGATGTGAAAAGTAAAAGATGTAAGCACTCAGACTGTAAAAAGGACCCAGTATTTGGCCTTATAGGGTCTAGTATTAGAGAGTACTGTTCTAAACATAAATTACCTGGGTATGAGGATGTGAAAAATAAAAGATGTCAACATCAAGACTGTAAAAAACAACCCCGGTATGGTTATCTAGGAAGAACTACCTCTTACTGTGTCAGACATAAAGAATCATCCATGATTCTTAACCCCATTAAAAGATGTCATAAATGCAGAAAAATCGCTACTCATCTAAACCTAAAAAATAAGCTCTATTACTGTGAGACATGTGATAACAATGCTCTTGACAGCATAGAGATCGGTAACACATGTATACGCTGTCGTATTGCTAGTATCATTGATAATCCTGACAAAAACATCGTTCACTGTGCTAGTTGTATTGAGGCAATCAAAGCAGGAGAAGTCACCCTACCAATCCCTAAAAATATAAAGGAAAAAGAAAATAGGATATTTAAACTCATCACTGATAACAACTACTTTGCTATTCAAGACTCTATCATAAAGGAAGGCTGTGTTGGGAGCTCAAAAAGAAGGCCTGATATCCGTTTATTTGCTAATTGGGGTCCCTTGATCATAGAAGTAGATGAGAATCAGCACAGAAACTATACTAGTAGCTGTAATTACTCACGTTTAAACGATATCTATGAAGACATTGATAATGAGAAAATGGTGGTGATCCGATATAACCCTGACAATTACAAGCCTTTTCCAGGCTATAAACCAGCATCTCAGTCAGAAAGGGAAACCACCCTGCTAAAGCATATCGAAGAGTTCATGTCTAAAGAAGCCACTCAAATCCCTTCAGGCATAAATATTCTCCATTTATACTACGACTATTTTAACCCAATCACTCAACCCATTCTATTATTTGACCCTATAAAGTATATAAAACACATGGCTGAGAACAATAACGACGATAGCAATTTTAAGCTGGACTAATAAAAATCTATTATTTTCTTATCAATATAATATGATTTTAGACCCTTTGTACCCGAAAGTACAAAGGGTCTAAAATCATATTACTCAATCTATTACTCAATCTACCCACTCATTATATCTCTCTCCAAATCCTGAAAAATTTGAGGTATGGGCTTAAAAACACCTCGTCTATTCAGTGTCTCTAGAGCATATTGGCTAGCCTTTTGCTGTGCATCTTGTTTAAGGAAAGCTTTCCCGAACCCAATCGTCTCTTTCATCCCATTCAGTCTTGTTAAAACAACACTAGACTGTACCATACCACAGTCAGCAACAGGAGTCTCTTCATAGACAAAATTTCCTATCTCAAATCTATATTTATCAATAAGCTCCTTCAATCTAGTTTTTGAATCGTAAACATCCTCATACTTTAGAGATATCTCAACTCTATCAAACATTGCACTCACAATATCCAAACAAGTAACATATCCTACACCATGTTCAACAAATGTATCCAAAAGCATTTCAGTAGCACCAAAAAATCCCTCAAATACATCATCCAATACTAGTTTCATTTTAGTAGCTCTAATACTCTCTTCAGCGCTAATAAAAGTCCATAAATCCAAGTCAGAAGCCAAAGCAGAAAAACTCTTTTTACTAACCAAATTAATTTTAAGTCTAGAAATCACAGGAACATACTGTGATTTTTTAAGCATAGGAAATCTCTTGATAATATACCAAACAATGGCTTTATTCAAAGTAGAGTCTCCTAAAATCTCATATAACTCGTAATTATTCTCACTATCAGCTGACTTATGAGTAAAGACATTGGCATAAACCTTCATATTCTCTTCAGAAGTCAGCAATTTAATATACTTTCTCTTTACAGAACCACACTCAAGGAGTTTCTTAATCAACTCACAAAAAGTCTCATTTCTAGGACCATGATAAATAGTTGTCATCATTCTTATTTATCAATAGAAACCATTCATTTAATTCAATTTAAATCAGTCAGATACAGTGACTCGTAAGTCTCATTATTCATAGAGGTATTCATAGAGGTATTCATAGAGGTATTCATAGAGGTATTCATAGGATTTATAATCTCTTCTACATCCATAGATTTCAGTTGATGAATCCTTACTCTTGAAACAGAACCTATCCTTACAGCTCTTCCTATAATCTGGTCTCTTAATCTATCACTCATCTCATGTACCAACACAATATCAGTAGCGCATTGGAAATTTATACCAGATGAATTTGCTGTTGAATCCAAATATAACATACTTAGCTTCTTCTCTTGAAAGTCTGTTATAAGTCTATGTCTGTGTTCAGTAGACCCATGTAAAATCTTAAAGTCCTTCTTAATGGATTTACACACATTCTCGTGACTAGAAAACACAAGTACACTAGGTTGCTGATTCTTCTTATAAATATCATTCAAGACATCATTCAAAACAAGAGCCTGTGTTTTTATCTGTTTCTTAGCAGCTGGTACTGAGGATGATGCACATTTGGAAATTAGATTTTTAAGACCTATACTTGCCCTACATAAAGGACAAGAGTGATGTTTCTCAATCCACTCAATAATACAATACGGACAAAAACTATTATAGCAACATGTGGGAATTGTCACATCCGAGGTCATTGAGTAACAAACGACACATTCATCTGATATATTTCCAGACATACGAGTCTTAAATCTTTCCAATTCCTTTTTAGCAGCATCAATCCTAGCATATTTATTATGAGAATCATCAGGTAAAGCCATCAAATGTTCAACACCAGATTCAAGCTTCTTTAACATACCATCAAAGATGTCAACATGTGTTTCTATACCCAAGTCATACATAGCCTGTTTAATATTCCCATTCAAAAGTTCTCTTTTAACAGCTGGTGGTACAAAATCTGCTAGTAACTTATAAGCCATATTGGGCATGTATAAATAAGTAGAGAAAATAGGTATCGGCAATTTTACGCTAGATTTTAAGAACCGGATATCATTACTTATAGAAATTTTAGAGTAATTCTCATAACAAGGTAATAACTCGTATAACCACGATTTCTGTCTGTTAATTCTTTCATACAAAGTAGCAGAAATAATCCAATAAAACCCTGCTGTGACTTTAACACAATTAGACTTTTCAATAGTAGAAGAATCAATCTCATCAATAAAACATCTCTTAAACATCACATCTCTATACAAATTAGAGAAAATAAACACAACTGTATTAGATACAATAATCACATCACATTCCGCCAAGTTATGTGGTTCCTTTGGATTAAAGACTTCTGTTCTCAGTCCACAGCTTAATGCCTCATCACGCCACTGATAAATAATATTTTGTGGTGTTATCACAACATTCACATTAATCCATGGGAAAAATTTAGTCTCATTTAATTCATATACAGGATGCAAACCAGGTGTTAACTGCATCCTGTCTCGTTTCATTAAAACACAAGCACATAAAGTCTTTCCATATCCAGGTGAGTCACGTAGCATACCCACACGTGTATTTATGGAACTAATGCTAGAAACATATGTTAAATCCAAACATTTACTAGTTGTTTCTATTAATTCCTTACTGGTCTCTAGTTTCTCCATAGCATAAACGTTACTTCTCTGATGTGGGTATAATAACACTGTACACCCAGACTTGTTTTTAATAAATAGTGGTTGTGGAATAAGCTTAAATTTTGTTGTCATTGTGTTATATTAAACATGACAACATGTTTAATATTCATTTTATTCAATCATATAACCTCTCAATTTACCACCTCTCAATCTTAGTACTAAATGCAGTGTAGCTTCTTTCTGAACATTGTAATCAGCTAAAGTACGACCATCCTCTAACTGTTTACCAGCAAAAATCAATCGTTGCTGGTCTGGAGGGATTCCTTCCTTGTCTTGAATCTTTGCTTTTACGTTCTCTATACTGTCCGAAGCCTCTACCTCTAATGTAATAGTTTTACCCGTTAATGTCTTGACAAAAATTTGCATCGGTTTTATATATGCAAATATATTTTTAAACCACTTTATCAAGACGAAAAAAACCCATTATTAATGAAAAACCCATTAATGAAAAAGGCGTTTAATGACTCTTAAGAGTCATTAAACGCCTTTTTCATTAATGGGTTTTTCATTAATAATGGGTTTTTTTCGTCTTGATAAAGTGGTTTAAAAATATATTTGCATATATAAAACCGATGCAAATTTTTGTCAAGACATTAACGGGTAAAACTATTACATTAGAGGTAGAGGCTTCGGACAGTATAGAGAACGTAAAAGCAAAGATTCAAGACAAGGAAGGAATCCCTCCAGACCAGCAACGATTGATTTTTGCTGGTAAACAGTTAGAGGATGGTCGTACTTTAGCTGATTACAATGTTCAGAAAGAAGCTACACTGCATTTAGTACTAAGATTGAGAGGTGGTAAATTGAGAGGTTATATGATTGAATAAAATGAATATTAAACATGTTGTCATGTTTAATATAACACAATGACAACAAAATTTAAGCTTATTCCACAACCACTATTTATTAAAAACAAGTCTGGGTGTACAGTGTTATTATACCCACATCAGAGAAGTAACGTTTATGCTATGGAGAAACTAGAGACCAGTAAGGAATTAATAGAAACAACTAGTAAATGTTTGGATTTAACATATGTTTCTAGCATTAGTTCCATAAATACACGTGTGGGTATGCTACGTGACTCACCTGGATATGGAAAGACTTTATGTGCTTGTGTTTTAATGAAACGAGACAGGATGCAGTTAACACCTGGTTTGCATCCTGTATATGAATTAAATGAGACTAAATTTTTCCCATGGATTAATGTGAATGTTGTGATAACACCACAAAATATTATTTATCAGTGGCGTGATGAGGCATTAAGCTGTGGACTGAGAACAGAAGTCTTTAATCCAAAGGAACCACATAACTTGGCGGAATGTGATGTGATTATTGTATCTAATACAGTTGTGTTTATTTTCTCTAATTTGTATAGAGATGTGATGTTTAAGAGATGTTTTATTGATGAGATTGATTCTTCTACTATTGAAAAGTCTAATTGTGTTAAAGTCACAGCAGGGTTTTATTGGATTATTTCTGCTACTTTGTATGAAAGAATTAACAGACAGAAATCGTGGTTATACGAGTTATTACCTTGTTATGAGAATTACTCTAAAATTTCTATAAGTAATGATATCCGGTTCTTAAAATCTAGCGTAAAATTGCCGATACCTATTTTCTCTACTTATTTATACATGCCCAATATGGCTTATAAGTTACTAGCAGATTTTGTACCACCAGCTGTTAAAAGAGAACTTTTGAATGGGAATATTAAACAGGCTATGTATGACTTGGGTATAGAAACACATGTTGACATCTTTGATGGTATGTTAAAGAAGCTTGAATCTGGTGTTGAACATTTGATGGCTTTACCTGATGATTCTCATAATAAATATGCTAGGATTGATGCTGCTAAAAAGGAATTGGAAAGATTTAAGACTCGTATGTCTGGAAATATATCAGATGAATGTGTCGTTTGTTACTCAATGACCTCGGATGTGACAATTCCCACATGTTGCTATAATAGTTTTTGTCCGTATTGTATTATTGAGTGGATTGAGAAACATCACTCTTGTCCTTTATGTAGGGCAAGTATAGGTCTTAAAAATCTAATTTCCAAATGTGCATCATCCTCAGTACCAGCTGCTAAGAAACAGATAAAAACACAGGCTCTTGTTTTGAATGATGTCTTGAATGATATTTATAAGAAGAATCAGCAACCTAGTGTACTTGTGTTTTCTAGTCACGAGAATGTGTGTAAATCCATTAAGAAGGACTTTAAGATTTTACATGGGTCTACTGAACACAGACATAGACTTATAACAGACTTTCAAGAGAAGAAGCTAAGTATGTTATATTTGGATTCAACAGCAAATTCATCTGGTATAAATTTCCAATGCGCTACTGATATTGTGTTGGTACATGAGATGAGTGATAGATTAAGAGACCAGATTATAGGAAGAGCTGTAAGGATAGGTTCTGTTTCAAGAGTAAGGATTCATCAACTGAAATCTATGGATGTAGAAGAGATTATAAATCCTATGAATACCTCTATGAATACCTCTATGAATACCTCTATGAATACCTCTATGAATAATGAGACTTACGAGTCACTGTATCTGACTGATTTAAATTGAATTAAATGAATGGTTTCTATTGATAAATAAGAATGATGACAACTATTTATCATGGTCCTAGAAATGAGACTTTTTGTGAGTTGATTAAGAAACTCCTTGAGTGTGGTTCTGTAAAGAGAAAGTATATTAAATTGCTGACTTCTGAAGAGAATATGAAGGTTTATGCCAATGTCTTTACTCATAAGTCAGCTGATAGTGAGAATAATTACGAGTTATATGAGATTTTAGGAGACTCTACTTTGAATAAAGCCATTGTTTGGTATATTATCAAGAGATTTCCTATGCTTAAAAAATCACAGTATGTTCCTGTGATTTCTAGACTTAAAATTAATTTGGTTAGTAAAAAGAGTTTTTCTGCTTTGGCTTCTGACTTGGATTTATGGACTTTTATTAGCGCTGAAGAGAGTATTAGAGCTACTAAAATGAAACTAGTATTGGATGATGTATTTGAGGGATTTTTTGGTGCTACTGAAATGCTTTTGGATACATTTGTTGAACATGGTGTAGGATATGTTACTTGTTTGGATATTGTGAGTGCAATGTTTGATAGAGTTGAGATATCTCTAAAGTATGAGGATGTTTACGATTCAAAAACTAGATTGAAGGAGCTTATTGATAAATATAGATTTGAGATAGGAAATTTTGTCTATGAAGAGACTCCTGTTGCTGACTGTGGTATGGTACAGTCTAGTGTTGTTTTAACAAGACTGAATGGGATGAAAGAGACGATTGGGTTCGGGAAAGCTTTCCTTAAACAAGATGCACAGCAAAAGGCTAGCCAATATGCTCTAGAGACACTGAATAGACGAGGTGTTTTTAAGCCCATACCTCAAATTTTTCAGGATTTGGAGAGAGATATAATGAGTGGGTAGATTGAGTAATAGATTGAGTAATATGATTTTAGACCCTTTGTACTTTCGGGTACAAAGGGTCTAAAATCATATTATATTGATAAGAAAATAATAGATTTTTATTAGTCCAGCTTAAAATTGCTATCGTCGTTATTGTTCTCAGCCATGTGTTTTATATACTTTATAGGGTCAAATAATAGAATGGGTTGAGTGATTGGGTTAAAATAGTCGTAGTATAAATGGAGAATATTTATGCCTGAAGGGATTTGAGTGGCTTCTTTAGACATGAACTCTTCGATATGCTTTAGCAGGGTGGTTTCCCTTTCTGACTGAGATGCTGGTTTATAGCCTGGAAAAGGCTTGTAATTGTCAGGGTTATATCGGATCACCACCATTTTCTCATTATCAATGTCTTCATAGATATCGTTTAAACGTGAGTAATTACAGCTACTAGTATAGTTTCTGTGCTGATTCTCATCTACTTCTATGATCAAGGGACCCCAATTAGCAAATAAACGGATATCAGGCCTTCTTTTTGAGCTCCCAACACAGCCTTCCTTTATGATAGAGTCTTGAATAGCAAAGTAGTTGTTATCAGTGATGAGTTTAAATATCCTATTTTCTTTTTCCTTTATATTTTTAGGGATTGGTAGGGTGACTTCTCCTGCTTTGATTGCCTCAATACAACTAGCACAGTGAACGATGTTTTTGTCAGGATTATCAATGATACTAGCAATACGACAGCGTATACATGTGTTACCGATCTCTATGCTGTCAAGAGCATTGTTATCACATGTCTCACAGTAATAGAGCTTATTTTTTAGGTTTAGATGAGTAGCGATTTTTCTGCATTTATGACATCTTTTAATGGGGTTAAGAATCATGGATGATTCTTTATGTCTGACACAGTAAGAGGTAGTTCTTCCTAGATAACCATACCGGGGTTGTTTTTTACAGTCTTGATGTTGACATCTTTTATTTTTCACATCCTCATACCCAGGTAATTTATGTTTAGAACAGTACTCTCTAATACTAGACCCTATAAGGCCAAATACTGGGTCCTTTTTACAGTCTGAGTGCTTACATCTTTTACTTTTCACATCTTCATAACCATCAGGCTTATGTACAGAACAGTACTCTGCGATACTAGACCCTATAAGGCCAAACACTGGTTGTTTTTTACAGTCTGGATATTGACATCTTTTACTTTTTACATTCTCATACCCAGGTAATTTATGTATAGCACATAACACTGCGATACTAGACCCTATAAGGCCAAACACAGGTTGTTTTTTACAGTCTGGATGTAAACATCTTTTACTTCTCACATCCTCATATCCAGAAGCGGGTTTATGTACAGCGCATAGTACTGCGATACTAGACCCTATAAGGCCAAAGTTAGGTATCTTTTTACAGTCTGGATATTGACATCTTTTACTTCTCACATCCTCGTATCCAGAAGCGGGTTTATGTACAGCACAGTACTCTGCAATACTAGACCCTATAGGGCCAAAGTTAGGTATCTTTTTACAGTCTGGATATTGACATCTTTTACTTCTCACATCCTCGTATCCAGAAGCGGGTTTATGTACAGCACAGTACTCTGCAATACTAGACCCTATAGGGCCATAGTTAGGTTGTTTTTTACAGTCTGGATATTGACATCTTTTACTTTTCACATTCTCATATCCAGAAGCGGGTTTATGTACAGCACAGTACTCTGCGATACTAGAACCAATAGGGCCAAACACAGGGATCTTTTTACAGTCTGGATATTGACATCTTTTACTTTTCACATTCTCATATCCAGATGGCTTATGTACAGCACAATAATCTACGATACTAGAACCGATAGGGCCATAATGAGGTCGTGTTTTACAGTCTGGATGTTTACACTTTTTATGTTTCACATCCTCGTATCCAGGTAATTTATGTTTAGAACAGTATTCTGCTTTACTAGACCCAATACCAAAAGTTGCCCATTTAACTTTACATTCTTTACACATTACCATTTTAACTTTTTTCTCATATATTTAAATTGTAATTCATTTTAAATATATTCACAATTCATTTTCATATCATCTCAACACTTAATATCATCACATCTCATCTTAATATCTTCCCCTAAAAATGCTCTCAACTTACCACCAGACAAATCCATCCTACACAGTCCACACACCTCATTATAAAATTCTTTACTCATTAATTCCTGGTGATTAAGCATTCTAAGTATAACATCTCTTCTCATACTTCTCTTATAACCCTTCAACGGCTGTAAATCTGTGATACTCCTCTCAAATTCATCCAATAACCAGCTCAATCTAGGATATCTCAGGTTTCCCAACTTAACACTATAAAAAGACTTTACCAAATGAGCATCTACAATAAATTTTGCCACGTTAAATAGACTATATCCCAGTCTAAATACAGACATCTGCTCTGTCCTGAAAAAGTCCAACCCAGGTACCTTTAAACCACCCCTTAAAAATCCTACCAAATCATCCATAAATTTATCCATCAATCTTTCATTGCCCACAATAGCCAAGTCATAATCCTCAGACTCCAAGTACATTAAATCCTCTTTGGGAACCTTATTCAAGTTAACATATGCCATAAATGCTCTTCCACCAATCACAGCATACTCAACATTGCTCTGGCTCAAAAAGGTCTCAACATTCTTATACATATCCCTTTCTATTTCTGAAATATCCAGCTTCTTAACCATATCCAGCTCATTCATCCTCTTCTCTCTTTCTGCTTTAAAAATCTCTGCAAATACTGGATCATTCTCAAAATCACTATCAGAATCACTATCACTCATTTATAAAATGATTCTAAAAAAATACTTTCTAAAATTAACAAATGGAATCCACTACAAATAGATCTCCTTCTCTAGAAAATATGCTATTCAAAAACAAAACAGACGGGATTATAAAAACCCATGTAACAATGGGGACATACCCTGGCTCTTATATGTTTGATGGTAAGGGTATAGAAAGCCTCTTTGAAATATACTCTGATACCATTGAGAGTGGTAAGCCAGCATGTCTAGCAGAGATGATACATGCTTCTAAATGTCTCCCAGTACTAGTAGATATTGATATAAAAACAGACAATGTTGAAAACTGTGAAAATGAGACAATTTACACACATGACCATATAATCCAAACTGTTCAAATTTATCAGTCAGTCCTAAGATACATCATACATGACTGCGAGGATATCCATTTAACATGTGTAGTACTAGAAAAGCCTAGATATTCCAGTGAAATCAACAATAAAATCACTTATAAAAATGGTATACATATGCATTTCCCATATACATTCATGTCAAAACAAAATCAAGAGATCCATCTCATTCCACGAGTATTAGATGAAATAGAAAGACTCCATGTCTTTGATGATATTACTACAAAGGGTGTCACAGTAAAGATAGATAACGGCTACTGTAACTCACCATGGCTCATGTATGGTAGTAGTAAAGACATCGGGAAACAACCATACACCGTCTCTAAAATATATGATGCTCACACTGATGAAATCTCTCTTGAAAATGCTTTCAAACACTACAGACTCTATGACAACAATGAGACAGTCATCAACATAACAAGGCCCATAAAATACTATCTCCCAAGATTCCTTAGTATCATACCATTTCCTGCTAGTAAAAGAAAGGAGCTTCTCATAAAACCAACTATTCAAACTCCCGTTAAAGAAAAGGCTAAGATCATAGAAAAAGCCACTAAAAAGTCTACACACAAGAAAAATGTAGATGAAGATATGCGTATTGCTCGTAGGGTAATTCCCATGTTAAGTGATCATCGCACAGAAGATCGTAATGACTGGATAAATATAGGCTGGATCCTATTCAACATATCAGAGGGAACAGATGATGGGCTAAAACTCTGGTGTGACTTTTCATCTAGAAGTGAGACCAATTATAGTGAAGCCTCATGTATCCATGAATGGGCAAGTATGGTTATGAAAGAACGCACAATCGGTTCCCTCTTATATCTAGCCAAACTAGATAGTCCAGAAGAATATAAGAAATTCAAGACAGAGTGTATTGAAAAACGCATCGATGAAAGTATCTCTCTCACTGGTTCTCATTACGATATTGCTAAAATCCTACATGAGGAATTTAAAGACGAATTTGTATGCTCTAATCCAGATACCCCATTAGGAGAATGGTACCAATTCAGAGAACACCGTTGGGTATCTATAAAACAAGGTGTTTATCTATCTGTTAAGCTCTCTGAAGAAATATTTATGCGTTTCAAAAAGAGACTAGAAATAGAAAAAGCCAATTCAGCAAGTGAAATAGAAAAAGAAAGCCCAAGGCAAAAACAAATTTTAAAAATTATGAGATCCTTAAAGGAAAATGGTTTTAAGAACAGTGTTATGAAAGAGTGTAAAGCTCTATTCTACAATGAGGAATTCAAACAGAGACTAGATATGAACAAGTACCTATTTGGTTTTAGAAACGGTGTCTACGATCTCTCCCTAAATGCATTTAGGCCTGGAATGCCAGATGACTACCTATCAAAATCTGCTACTGTAAACTATACAATCTTTACAGAGGATAGTGATGAAGTCAAAAATGTCCATAAATTCTTGGAACAGATATTTCCAGACAAGGACCTCAGAAAATACTTTCTCGATATTTATTCCGATATATTCTTGGGAGGTAATCACCAAAAACTCATCCTTTTCTGGACTGGAGTTGGTAATAATGGTAAATCAGTCACTCAGGGTATCTTTGAAAAGATACTTGGGAAATATGCCATTAAATTTGACACATCTGTAGTCACTGGTAAGAAGCCATCTGCTGGAGCTGCTAATGCAGATCTCGCAAGAGCTGGTGGGGGCATAAGATGGGTATCCATAGAAGAACC
>ERZ1292625.2714-Hain-H41-01um-R1-2714-length-15707-cov-4_pt1 | contig 15707 bp, 15 predicted proteins | sample MGYA00564400_ERZ1292625 | MGnify/ENA primary metagenome ERZ1292625 (study PRJEB36523, sample SAMEA6512639) | groundwater metagenome | collected 2019-01-08 | study: AquaDiva: Metagenomics assemblies of 32 groundwater samples | reverse complement strand
CTCGTCACTCTTCACTGGTTTGCTCTTCACTGGTTTTTTTGTTTTATCCATCACTGAGCGTCCGCGGTACGGGGTGCCGTCTAGGAGTGCCTTGTGGCGTGGGTGTACGGAACCACCATCTTTTGATACTGAAAGGCGCGCACCGTTAAGGGCGTGGTGGCTTCTGCGATTTCGTGTGTGAGCGCGGGTTGCGCGCATTCGAACTACCATAGAAAGAAAGTATAGCGTATAGAGTATTAAGTATCAAGCAGAGAAACGGCACGTACCGTAACCCTTCTCTTAACAAAATACTCAATACAGAATACTGGATACTGATTTATTTCCCCATCTCTTTTATAAAACTATCCAACACACTTTCAGTTGCATCACCCAAGTCTTGAAGAAGGTCTTCCGGTTTAAACGAGTCACGGAAAAACATGGCTACGTCAGCGAGGTTTGGCTCCACGGTCATATTTTGGGTTAATTCTGAAAGACGGTCTTTTTGGTCGTCATTCATCTTCGCGCCAAGGCGTACCATAAGGTCAGCCGCAATGGCTTCCATCAAGTTCTGCTCTACTTGCTTGCGTTCATCTTCAGGAACTTTGAGCTCGTTCAACACCTCGTCAACCCGTCCGTAGAGATTCATTACGCGCCCTGCTAGGTTAGGGTCCATCTGTGGTGCCTGGCCGTTTGTTGGCTGAATGTCGTTCATAAACCAATACTATACTACGTTGAAATTCCTTTTCCAGTGATACCACAAATAAGCGTAGGTAGCCCAACAACCGCCATGACTGAATATCCGATTGCATCGTCAACTCCACTTTCAGTTTCCATGCCAAGAACGGCAAATAACCCGACAGCAATTGCAGCAGAACCTAAAACAGATAAGTTCAAAGAACCTCGCGTGTGTGTAAAAATTCTATCAATTGATTTCATAAATTATTCTTTACACTATACCTCTAAAAATCGGGGCGCTTATGATTTTTCAACCACTCATTAGTAGCATCTGGTTCAGGAACATCTGGAATGTTTGAGAGTGGAGATTCAATGATGTAGGTTGATAAAACATAGCATGCCGCAGCTACAATGACAGCAGAAATTCCAGCCCAGCGAGCCGCTGACGCGACATTTGCTTCTATATTTATTGTTCCAGGAAATGTCATAAAATAACTAATTAAAATTTTAAATTAAATCCCACGTAAAAAGACTTAAAAACATTTCGCGTTCTTGAATGGTTTCGTTTACATCACCCAAAAATGCCATAACGCCTACCGAAGCGACTGCCGCAGCTAAAAGATACTTCATGCAAGTATTGTATCACTTTATTATGTTTTTGTCAAGTTATAAAGGTAGTGCGGTGGAGCGCGCAGGGACCGTGTGCCTTTATGGCCTGATAGTGTGATTTTGTACCATAGCCCTTATGCTTTTCAAACCCATACTGAGGAAAGCGGGTGGATAAATGATGCATTTCCCTATCGCGCGCTGTCTTTGCCATAATGCCTGCCAAAGTGATGGGAAGTTCGGTTTCGTCTCCACGAATAATAGTTTGTTGATGTAGAAACGCACTCGGCGCTTTCAATGACCCGTCCAAAAAAACATTGGTGCGAGCGGGTGGCGCGTCAACAGCAGCGAGCGCACGAGTGAGTGCTACCCGTATCGCGTTCACAATTCCGAAACGGTCAATATACTCTGACGATGAAAACTGTACTGAGTACCGTATAAAATTTTTCTGCACCGCTTCATTTACACGGCTCTCAAAATACTCACGTTTCTTTTCACTCAACTGTTTTGAGTCCCGAACGCCGTCAAAAAATGTTCTATCGGGTGGTACTAAAAAAAGAACTGCCGCAACCGCAACAGGGCCCGCAATTGGCCCCCTTCCTGCTTCGTCAATGCCAACAACGAAGGTGCTAGTGGATAGTGGATAGTGATTAGCATGAACGTGAGAACGCATACCTAAAGTATAGGGCATGCAAAGCAAGGAGCGATGTTTTGAAAAGTGTTATTCTCCTCCTCTTTCCCATGGAAGACGTCCGTCTTTCCGGGTAAAATACCACATTCCTAAACCAAAAAGGACGGCAGCGAAAGGAACACCAAAGAGAACAGCTACATCATTGGTCATACCCATGTGTGCAAGTGCATATTCATTTTCTGTGTCTAGTTTTTCAGTTTCAATAGCCATGAAAACATGGTATACCTCGCCTCCAAAAATGCAAACACCTCGTTGCACCACTCAATCCTAGTTCCTAACCACTAATTCGGCTAGAATGATGCTATGACGCCCACTCACCTCTCTGCTCACTCTCACTATAGCTTATTGAATGGGCTCCCCAAGGTGGATGAGCTCGTGGCGCGCGCGCGCTCATACGGAATGGAGGCGCTCGCGTTAACCGACCACAACAACCTCTACGGCGCGCTTGAGTTTTACAAAGCGTGTAAAGAAGAAGGAATAAAACCGCTCGTAGGTGTTGATATGGATTGTTCCGTTTCAGGAACGCCAGGGAGACTCATTCTACTTGCGCTCTCCGAGCGTGGGTACCGAGCACTTATTTCTCTCGTGTCTTCAGCGCACCTTGCGCACCCAAATGAAGCACCTCGCCTCGATTTAGATACGCACGCATCACCTGTAGACGACGTGGTAGCACTCATACCCGAAGAAACGCTACAAAACTCTGGAGAACTTTTCGTCAAAAGCGCGCGCGCGTATTTTGGAGATGAGCACGTCTACGCCAGACTCGGCTGGACCACGTCGCGCGAGGCGCGAAGTGCATTTGCCACACGTGCTCGCGCGCTGTCACTCCCCTTAATCGCGGGAGACGACACGTATTACTTAGCACCCGAAGATGCTCCCGCGCGCGACGTGGTGCGTCGCATTGCCGACCCCAGCACCCCACGCGATGAGGGAGACCGTACCTTCATTGAACCCTCTCTATTTGAAACACACTACCGTGATTTTCCTGAAGCGTTAGAAAACATGAATGCACTCGTGGCGCGCGCCACCGTTGAACTAAAGCTTGGCTCGTGGCTGTTCCCCCGCTTCCCCATACCCGAAGGAACAACGTATGAAGGTGAGCTCGCACGTCTCGCGAAAGAAGGGTTTGAAGCGAAGCAACTCCCCCACACCAAGGCAATTGAAGATCGTCTTGAATACGAACTCTCTATCATTAATGGTAAAGGATTCGCCCCCTACTTTCTTGCCGTTGCTGACCTTTTGAAATTCGCCCGGGAAAACGGCGTCCTTACCACCACCCGCGGGTCCGCCGCCGGTTCTCTTGTTTCCTACGTTACCGGCATTACCACCATCAACCCTATTGAGTACGAACTTCCTTTTGAACGTTTCTTAAACCCTGAACGCCCTAAAGCGCCCGATATTGACATGGACTTTGCCGACGTGCACCGCGACCGTATGCTCGCGTACGCAAAAACTCGATACGGGAGCGACCACGTGGCGCAAATAGGTACGTTTGGAACCATGATGGCGCGCGCGGCGGTCCGCGACGTCGCGCGCGCTTTGGGGTACTCATACGGCATTGGCGATCGAATCGCGAAACTCATTCCGTTTGGAAGCCAGGGATTCCCTATGACCATTGAAAAAGCGCTTGAAATGGAAGAAGAACTCCGCTCGCTGTACCAGAGCGACGAAGACGCAGAAATTATTATCAACACGGCAAAGCGCGTTGAGGGGAACGCGCGCCACATTTCAATTCATGCAGCCGGCATTGTCATCGCGCCGTCTCCTGTTACCGACTACGTGCCCGTGCAATACGACCCCCACGGAAACGCCATCATCACGCAATACAACATGCACGCGGTGGAAGACGCCGGACTTTTGAAATTTGATTTCCTAGGGCTCACCGTACTTTCCATTCTCGGCGACGCGGTTACGCGCGTAAAAAAGAGAAAGAACATAGACATAGATATTGAAAATATTCCCCTGGATGACCCACACGTTTTTGCGATGCTTGGACGCGGGGAAACTGAGGGGCTCTTTCAACTCGGCGGCGGGGGAATGACTCGGTACCTAAAAGATCTGGAACCTACTTCCATACACGATATTAACGCCATGGTGGCGCTGTACCGCCCTGGTCCTATGGAATCAATTCCTGCCTACATTGCACGCAAACGAAATCCCGCGCTCATTCACTACCTTGACCCACGCATGGAGAAAATTTTGGATCGCTCCTACGGCATCGTGACCTACCAAGACGACGTGCTCTTGCTTGCGGTTGAACTCGCCGGGTACACGTGGCTTGAAGCCGACAACTTGCGTAAAGCAATGGGTAAAAAAATTCCCGCGGAAATGGAAGCGCAGAAAGAAAAATTTATTTCTGGTTGTATTCAAAAAGGAGGTATTACCCACGCCAACGCGCAGTCACTGTGGCGACTCATTGAACCATTCGCCGCCTACGGATTTAACAAAGCGCACGCGGCGAGCTACGGAAAAGTCGCGTACCAAACCGCGTATATGAAAGCGCACCACGCGGCCGACTATATGGCCTCCGTGATGTCGGCGGACGCGGGCGCGGTAGATAAAATTTCAATTCACGTCGCTGAGTGCGCGCGTCTTGGCATTAAGGTGCTCCCACCTTCGGTTTCCGAATCAGACTGGACGTTCACGGTGGTTGACGATAAAAAAATTCGTTTCGGGTTGGACTCTATAAAAAACTTTGGCGAAGCTTCCGCGCGCGCCATCATTCTTGAGCGCGCGCGTGGCCCCTTCACCAGCGTGGGCGACTTTGCTTCACGCATCCCGTCAGGGGTACTCAATAAACGCGGTTTAGAAGCACTCATTAAAGCAGGGGCGCTTGACGTGTTCGGTGACCGCACCGATATGCTCGCGCACGGTGAAGAAATTCTCGCGGCACTGTCACCTAAAAAAACAACGGAAGAAAATCAGGGTGCGCTCTTCAGCATGGAGCACCGCGCGCCCACTATTGCTATTTCAGCAAACGACACCACTCCACTCACCGAAAAACTGGAGTGGGAAAAAGAGCTCCTCGGCATTTATGTTTCAGGGCATCCGGTAGACCCGTGCCAAGAAGCACTTGCCCCCTACCCTCACTCTATATTGAACGCACGTGAAGAAGACCGAAACGGATTTTCCATTATTCTAGGCGGAGCCATAGAGCAGGTAAAAACGATTCTCACAAAAAAAGGCGAGCGTATGGCATTCATTACCATCGCGGACCGTGAAGCGTCTATTGAAGCAGTGGCGTTCCCCAAAGTATTTCAGGAGGCGCGCGACGCACTCAAAGTGGGGAGCTGCATTTTGGTAAAGGGAAAAGTTTCCCGACGAAACGACGAGCCGTCAGTACTTATTGATAAAGTTAAAAAAATAAACTAAAAACTAATTTCCACCGAGACACCGGCCAATACACATCCAATACTGTTGTGAGTCTTCTTCGAAGCCGGCGTTCACGCACTGTGTGTGACATACCTTTGCCTGATCCCACGCGTACGCTTTGCCATCGTTTTCCTGATCTTCTTCGTCATCATCTTCTTCGTCATCGTATTCATAGTCTATGTCAGATGACGACGATACCATGACGGTTGTGAGAAACGCGCCAAGAATTAACAGTATCGTTATGTTTCTTACACTCCACAATGAATCACCCCGTATCACTTCGCTCATAAAAGGAAACTATAACAACCTAGAAACAATGTCAAATGCGTATTGAATTCGTCGCTGTGGTATGATTTTTCTTATGTCTGACAACCTGGAACATAAACGCCATACCCTTGCCCACCTCTTGGCTGCTGCCGTGATGGAGCTCTACCCGGACACGAAGCGTACTATTGGTCCCGCTATTGATAACGGTTTCTACTTTGATTTTGAATTTTCAAAACCAATTTCAGAAAATGACTTCCCCGCTCTTGAGAAAAAGATGCGAGAAATCTTACCTTCGTGGACTTCGTTTGAGCACTCAGAATTGACTGCAGAAAATGCAAAAAAAGAATATCCTGGAAATCAGTACAAACACGAGCTCATAGATGAGTTCACAGCGGACGGTTCAAAAGTTTCATTTTATAAATCAGGCGACTACTCCGACCTCTGCCGTGGAGGGCACGTAGACAACCCCGCAAAAGAAATCGCGCCCGATTCATTTAAACTTGACCGTATTGCGGGCGCCTACTGGCGTGGGAGCGAAAAAAATACGCAACTCACCCGCATCTACGGACTTGCGTTTGACACCAAAGCAGAGCTCGATACATACCTTCTTCAGCGTGAGGAAGCAAAGGCACGTGACCATCGAAAGTTAGCAAAAGAGATGGACCTACTCGTTTTTTCAGACCTGGTTGGTTCAGGCATGCCCCTTTTTACTCCAAAAGGAAACGTCATCCGTTCACAAATTATTCAATTTTCCCGCGAACTCAACAACGAACTCGGGTTTGGCGAAGTTCATACACCCAATATAAATAAAGGTGAACTCTTTAAAGTGTCTGGACACTACGATCAGTACAAAGAAGATATGCTACAAGCGAAGTCGCAGTACGTTGAGGATGAGATGTTTATGAAGCCAATGAACTGTCCGCAGCATACCCAAATTTATGCGTCGCGTCCGCGCAGTTACCGTGATCTTCCGCTCCGCTACGCTGACTTTGCCGTACTCTACCGAGATGAGCGTCCAGGGGAACTGTCAGGTCTCACCCGCCTCAGAGCTTTTTCGCAAGACGATGGACACATTTTTTGCCGTGAAGATCAAATAAAAGAGGAAATGTCAGCAGTACTTGGAGTAATCCAAAAAGCGCTCAAAACATACAACATTAGTTACTGGATGCGTCTCTCACTCAGAGACCCACAGAAAAAAGATAAATACTTAGGTGATGATTCAACGTGGGAACAATCGCAAGACATAATGCGTTCTCTGCTACAAGAAAAAAACATTGAGTTTAAGGAAGCAGAGGGAGAGGCCGCTTTTTACGGGCCAAAAATTGACATTATGGCGGTAGACGCCCTTAACAGAACGTGGCAAATTTCCACGGTTCAACTGGATCTCAATATGCCAAAACGATTTGGATTGGTGTATACCGACTCAGATGGGACCGAAAAACATCCCGTTATGATTCACCGCGCATTAATTGGATCCCCCGACCGTTTTATGGGAATCCTCATCGAACACTACGCAGGTGCGTTTCCGCTTTGGCTCTCACCAGTGCAGGTAAAAGTACTTCCCGTTTCTGAAAAGCAAAACGACTATGCACAAGGAGTATATAAACAACTAAAAGACGCGGGCATTCGCGCAGAACTTGATGATAATAACGAGTCTCTTGGTAAAAAAATTAGACAGGCAAAGGTGGAGAAAGTTCCCTACTTCTTCGTGATTGGTGACAAAGAGGTTGAAGCGGAGGCAGTAACGGTTGAGGGTCGCGATGGAAATGAGGGGATACAAAAACTTTCTACGGTTATAGATACCCTATTAGATAAAATAAAAAACCGAAGTTAGACTACTCAATAATAAAATCCCCGGACATCCGATGTCCGGGGATTTTTATGATAGGTTTTAACGAGCTACATCAAACGCCTGCGCGAGGGCAATCTTAAACCCGGTGAATGGATTTGAGTACGTTGTTTCAAGCGCGCGTGACAAAATTTCAATGTACGACGCCATAGTTTCTAGTGACACCATGTGTGATTTTTCAAGAAGCGCAACGTGCTCAGATGAGGTATTTGCTTTGCGAGCGCGGAAGAGTGCGTCCAAGAGCGACACCGTATCAGTGATAGTCTTTGTTGCTGATACTCCACTTCCTTCAAGGTCACGGACTAAGCTGAAAACCGCATCGCGATTTCCCGTAAGGAGTGCTGAAACGAGTAACTCATTTACAGAATCTGATACTGCATGAACGGTCGCAGGCGACAGTACCTCTTTGATGTGGGTAAACCCGCGTGCTGGTGCAGAAACAATCGTTGCGTTCTGCGCGGTAATAATTGCGTGAAGGCGATCACTTGAGAGCAACACCCACCCATCTTCGCGAGGAATAGTACGTACCGCTTCATTTAAGATATCTCCAAAGACACGAAGTGTTTGCGCGCGGTCGGTTGAAAGCGTAAGTACTGCCGCCCGTGCCTCAGGAGAAAGAAGTACTCCCGCCGCGTTTGCGCGTGATTCAACTACTTCTGCTAATTCTGGAATCCCATCAACGGCAACTGGCGCCGCAACTGGAACAGGTGCTGGTGGAGTCATCACTGAAGGCGAAATTGCACGAGAAGGCGCGTGGGCAAGAGTTGATTGGTGAATCGCTAATGTCGCAACAGGTGCTGGATGAGCGTGCTCAGTTTCGTAGTGTTCAGCGTTGTCGTATGCTACGTACTCCTGATCCTCTTCGTGACGATCAGCACGCTGTGGAGCAAAGGTAAATACTTTTCCTGCAATAAACTGCATACTCTGTTTACCTAGAACCACGTACGAGATTCCAATACTCCATACCACTACCGAGAGCCAGAAGAGCGCCGTCAAAAGTGGTCCTGCTTCAAAGCCAGTGTAGGGAACTTGAGCAAGCGAAACGTACGCGGCGAGTACCTGACCACCAGGCGCCTTCGTGAGAGAAACAGTTGGCTGGTTTAATCCCCCTCCACAGTTACCCTGACATCCTCCGCCTCCTTTTTCTACTTCAACAATAGCTGAACAGGTAGTTGTTCCGTATGGTCCTGTAAAGGTTCCCGTGTACGTCGTAGTGTCTGAAGGGTACAGATCATCGGTCGTTCCTCCTGAAACAGGAGTGGTCGTTCCCACGTGGGTGATGGTTCCGTTGGAAACGTTGGTAGAAGTCCACGATACAGTGATCGATTCCCCTGTCTTAATTTTTGAATGACTGACCGTGAGTGTACATTGTGGCGCAGGTGTCGTTGGTGTGTAGGTAATAGTTACTGAACATGTTTTTGTTTCTCCTCCAACGCCCGTAACGGTTCCCGTGTATGTGGTTGTCTGAGTTGGGTTTACGGTATGTGTTCCAACAAAATCATGGACAGGGCCATCGTAGAGCGTAACGCTGTTTAAGACTGCCTTGATAATATTGTCCGCGGTGTACGAAATGATGACTGCCTCTCCGGGAGTAGTAATGGTCGTTTTATTAGCAGAGAGAGTACAGTTCGGCGCGTCAGGTGGTGGAATTTCAATAGTCTTAGTACAGGTGACTGTTTTGTTTGTTGGTCCCGTTCCCGTGAGTTTATACGTATGTGTTCCCACACCAAGCACAGGATTAAATGTCTTTGAACCATCAACGGGCAAGTTAACTCCAACCGTCGGAGAAGAGGTGAGCGGAACGACGACGACGCTTGAAACGTTGGTTGTATTCCACGTTAGTTTTTCCTTCGTGAGTGTCAACGTACAGATTGGATCACCTGGTGGTGGCGGTAATACCTGCTTGTTTTTAAAGACTACTGCCGCACAAACTGAACCTGCGGGTACATTTACTACTCCTCCTGTAGGGGTTACTGAAACCAATTCCCATGCACTCCCTGGGTCAATTTCGGTCACGGTGTGATTTCCTGGTGTGACATTGGTAAATGTTGCATCACCATTTGCGTCGGTGGTAACGGTTTTCGTGCCGCCATCAAGCTTAAAGGTGAACTGCGCGACCGGAGTGAGAATATTACCCACGGTATCGTACGTTTCTTTTTTCACTTTTATACATCCAGGTCCTGGTGGGGGCGGAACAATAACGGTCTTTTGACACTGAGCAGAACCCCCCGGACCAGTAGCGGTCAAAAGGTACGTGTGGGTTCCCACACCAAGTGGCGGAACAAAATTATGCGAACCTGATAGTGGGTACGTACTTCCTGAAGACGCGGTCACGCAGGTAAAATTGTAACGGAGGTGTGGGTCGTTGCCGGAAGCTGGTACGACGCTCCACGCTGAACCATTCCACAAAGCAATGGTGTTATTTCCAGGACTTGAGAAGGTATCGGTTTGAAATGTTCCGTTGACACTCCCCGGATACACGATAGAACAAAGGCGGTCCGCAGTTGCTTTATTTGCTTTGAAGCTTGCGTTCCCCAAAGTTACTCCACCGTAGGTAGTTGCATCAGTTTGAAACGTTGCCGCGTGGTTTGTTTTAAAGGTCCCAAAGTCGCCGCTAAATACCGTGACACCTCCTGCTGAACCACCCGTGGCACCGGGCACTTGTGGAGAATTGGTCAACGGAACAATGGTAACGGTGTTGGCGTTGTTTGATGTCCACGAAATAGCATCTTTAGTAAGATCCAATGTACAAATCGGAGGATTGGGCGGCGGAGTAACCGTAACGGTGGTAGAACAGGTTGCGGTCCCTGAGTACGTTCCTTTTACGGTAGCAGTATAAGTGATAGTTGACCCTACCTGTACTGACTTCGTTCCTGAAGAAACGATACCGGTTAGATTTTGTGTCGCAAGGACCCCTTTATCTATAGAAATTGATGAGGCGTAGGTAGTATGCCAATTAAGCGTAACAGGCCCCGCTGAGGCAAGTGTGTTAGGAGTTGCCCATAGTGAACACGTAGGAGTAATAGACCCACCGCCACCGCCGCCCTCGCCACCTCCTCCTCCCCAACCACCGCCACCGCCAATAAATCCAGGACCATCCACGTAATGAGTACACCCCACGCAGTCAACAAACGCCTCCGCTACATTCGCATTAGGTGTGACAACTGCAGATATCGTGTCAAAAGTAACCCACGCGCCGAAGAGCATCACTCCGAATAGAGCGATTGAGGTGAACGTTTTATTGACGGTGTTTAGGTTCATGGAATTCATAATTATAGTAATGGTTCTCGGGTTTTGTAATCTGCGGTGACGACGTATCGCTCCCCGGGATCTCCGAAGGAGTTACACGTTGAGAGAATTAAAGTTTTTTCACCTGCTTCAAGTGGAATCAATGCATTATCCGCGTTAACTAGTGATACTGAGGTAACGGTGTATTCATACACTGCGTTGTCTGAGAATACCTGAATGGTATCGCCAGACTCAAGTTTCTGAAGGTCGTTAAACGCCTTAAACGCTTTGTTTTTTACAACTGGAAGGTAACTTTGGTGCCCAAAGAGGAAAATAGGCGCGTCCTCTCCAAGTAGTGCGCTGCCTGGGTAGCGTACTGCGCCAGCGAGAAGCGCCGCATCCAACACTTCAAGTACTGCCGATGTAGGATTTTCAATAGTGGTGTCAACACCAATATCTTTAATGACGATCCGTGTCGGCGTTTCAATCACGACTTCTTGAGAAGTGCTCTTCGTTTCTTTCGTGTTTTTTTCAACGGATATTTTTGGTTCCGGTACAAAATCAATACCGTACAAAAAAACCGACGTTAAAAAGAACATAAGAAAAAAGATTCCAAGGAATCTAAGGCTGGTGCGGGTGGTGTTGTGGTCACTGTTCATGAATGTTCGTTCGCTACAACGGGGAAAATAAAATTCACTTTCCGTATCTTCAGCGTGCGAAAACCTCAACGTGTATGCTCAGGTTTCAAAGAGTATTCTATAGAATAAAAACCAATTTGTCAAGCCCCATGCTACCGTGAGGGTAAGATCACAAAAATAGTCTTATGAAAATACTTGACAAACGTATCATAGTGTGATATTTATGGACGATATGGAAAATAAATCAGGGAACAACATGTTTGACGTCGCTACACGCGCACTCGCCATTGTTGGCTTTTTAGCAATTATTGGTATTGGTTTGTGGGGCACTGCTTCAGTTGCTCGTGGCGCCCCAGGAGTCTTTTCTGCAATCGCCGCAGCTATCGTTTCTTTGACCTCTATCTTTGTTCCTGCTGACGAGGAAATTGTGCTTTCAGTTCCCTCTCTCACGGTGCTCTCAGGAGAATCATTCACCATTTCTTGGGAACACGCTAAGAAAAATACCGAGGGTTCTTACACCTTCCGATACGACTGTGCTGACGGTGTTTCATTCACTTCACCTTCTCAATCAGGCGCCGAAACGACCGTTTTCTGTAATATTCCCTTCAACTTCTTAAACAGCAAGGACTCAATTACCCTCACTCCCCTCTCAACAAAAAACCGCTTTATTGATGTGACACTTCACGTTGACTTCACTCCAAACGGCGCAAACCAGCCAACCGTATCTGGTTCAACCTCCCTCACCATTGCAAATGAAAATATCGGCGGAAGCCCTGTGGTTACCGGTACCACTCCCACCACTCCCGTTAAAACACCCACTCCCACCAAAGGTCCTGAAACGTCTGGTGTGTATGAAATAGCGAATGGTCCCGTGGCTTCAAACCCCAACGGTCCTACCGACCTCGTTGCGCGCATTATTGAATTAGGCGTCGTTGATAAAACAACCGGTGCGTTCACCGCTTCTTCAACGCCGAACCGCTCAACTATCACTCATCGTGTTGCCGTACGTTTCGCCGTTGAAAATGTTGGTACGCGAACGTCGCCACAGTGGACCTTCAACGCCGTTTTGCCTACCTTTCCTTCCCACATCTTCAGTTCACCCATGCAGCAAGCACTTGGTCCCGGTGACCGTATTGAATTCACCATCGGCTTTGACAGTTTGGCTGATACCAATGAAGGAACCCTCGTTATTAACGTGGACCCTTCGAACCGTATAAACGAGGCAAACAAAATCAACAACATTTTGACCTACAAGGTAATCACGGTGAAGTAGCGTATGGGTAGAGAAGCACCAGCAACCGATGAAACCACTGAGGTAACGACTGGACAAATCAATCAGATACCCGACTGGGTTGAGATTGTAGGAGGAGTAGCGGCAAGTTTAATATTCCTCGGTGCAGCCTACTACGCCATACGATACAAAGTTTGGCAGTGGTTTTAAAAACTGACGGGCGCGAGTTCCAAAAAGAATAAAAAATCCCTGAGTCTCCTCAGGGATTTTTTGTTGCTGGTCGGTTCTTTTTATTTCTTTTCTTTTTTTGGTTTTTTCTTTTCTTTCTGTCTATCCATTCCTTTTGCCATGTAAAGTGTAGTTATAGTAACTAACGCACAACAAAATAAATGATATCACATTCTTATTTCTTTCAGTAAAGCTCCCTGACCAGCAACCAACTGGTTTCCTTCAGAAAGTGGCATCCAGTAAAAATGTAAGCGAGTCGGTTTTTGAGAACCATCGTGTTTTTCTTCACCATCCCAAGAGTCTGGGAGTGGCTCAGTGAGTTCTGCTTGAAAGAAATGGCGTGTGTGACGTTCATTTTTCATCGGATGCACGAAATCATTCACCACGCCTAAATATTTAGTAATTTTGAAACCGCTCTTACCAGACTCTTCAACAAGCTCACGGAGTGCTGTAGCTTCTAAGTCCTCACCATCTTTCACTGTTCCCGCAGGAATTTGTATTCCCACTTCGGGAAAATCAGGATGCGTAAACACAAGAAGTTGATCGTCTTTCGCCACATATACCAGCACTTTATGTATGGAAGCCTCACTCATCTAAGCACTATAGCAAAGTCACCTGAGTTAATTCAGGTGATTGAGAGTGGTGGCTTAAGCAGTAACTGACCCGAATTTCCCCAATTGGAGAAATCAAGTGTCTACATTAGCAAGTTTTTTCAACTTTGTTCCACAAGTAGTTGTTAAAACACTTGGGGTTCTTTCTAATAATTCTTCCATTCCCTGCTTTGTTTTTTTAGGAGAGTAAGGCAGATTATGTCTGTCTAAGATATCACTAAATTGACTCCTTTTTCCGCTCATGTACGCGTCAATCTGACTTCTGTCCTGCAAATCAATCGCGGATTTCGCAAAATCTGCAATTATTTTTACTGTAATTTTTGCTCGCTCTTCTGTGGTAACCCAAAAATAATCGTTCTGTCTCCTTGCAAAATCTTCTATGAGAGCTGCGTTGTTATAAAAAAGATTTAGAAGTTTTAATTCATCTTGATCAAAATCACTTATAAAGAGTGGTGAGTAAGTCGCCCAACTATTTGTTGATAAAACGCCTGGTAAATCAGCAGTAGATCCTTCGGTAACCTTTTCTCTGATTTGTTCTAATCTTTCTTCAGCTGTCCGTATTTCTGTTAAAAGTACCCGGGCAGCTTGAATTTTTGTATTTTTCTTTTGTAAGGAATACACAACCCACGCTGCCAAACCAGTAACAATAGTTGCAACGCCAACAAAGAAATTTGAATTTAAAGCTAAAACAAAGAATTCCATAAATTAAATATCCAAATTCGCGGTCTTGGCGTTACTTTGAATAAACGTTTTGCGTGCAGGGACGTCCGTTCCCATCAAAATATCAAACACACGATCAGCATCTTGTGCGTCGGCAATGGATACCTGTTTCAACACACGTCGTTCAGGATCCATCGTTGTTTCCCACAATTCCTCAGGGTTCATTTCTCCAAGACCTTTGTATCGCTGAGTATTTATTTTTGCGGGCTTTTTTACTTTTGATTTCGCTTCCTCTTCTTCTGGTTCTTCTTCAGAATTTTCCTCTGCGGGAAGTTCATCGTCTTCTGCGGTGGCAAGCAGCGCTTCGCCACCAAAACCCTTCATGATTGTTGCTTTATCAGCGTCGGTGTACGCGTAGGCGATTTCTTTTCCTTTGGTGATTTTATAGAGCGGCGGTTGCGCAATGTATAAAAACCCGCCTTCAATGACCGGCTTAAAGTAGCGATAAAACAGCGTCAAAAGAAGCGTACGAATGTGCGCGCCGTCAACGTCGGCGTCGGTAGCAATAATAATTTTATGGTAGCGGAGCTTGCTGACATCAAACAAATCGCCGATAGCGGTGCCGAGCGCAACCACGAGCGCGCGAATTTCGTTTGAAGCAAGCATACGATCTAAGCGTGCACGCTCTACGTTCAAAATTTTTCCACGAAGGGGCAAAATCGCTTGGGTACGACGATCTCTTCCCTGCTTGCTTGACCCACCTGCGGAATCTCCCTCCACAATAAAGAGTTCTGACTCTGACGCATCACGTGTCTGACAGTCTGCTAGTTTTCCTGGCAACGTCATTCCCTCCAGTGCCCCTTTACGAAGTACTGAGTCTTTTGCTGCTTTTGCGGCCTTTCGTGCTTTGAGTGCCAACAAACTCTTTGAACAGATTGATTTTGCTTCTTCAGGATGCGTTTCAAGGAAGTCGGCAAAGGTTTCTGAAAAAATACTCTCTACCGCGCCACGCGCTTCAACCGACCCGAGTTTTGCTTTCGTCTGTCCTTCAAATTGGATTTCGGGCATCTTAACCGAAATCACCGCCGTGATGCCTTCCAATACGTCGTCTCCCGTAAAATTTTCCTCGGAGTCCTTCACGATGCCGTTTTTACGGGCGTAGGTGTTAAGCGTTCTCGTCAATGCTGTTTTAAAACCGGTAACGTGCGTTCCCCCCTCAGGGTTATAAATGTTGTTTGCAAACGCCGTTAAACGACCTGAAATATCGTCCACGTACTGGAGCGCAATTTCTACCGAAACACCATCCATTTCTTTCTCGGCATAAAAAATACTCTTGTGAATTGGTTTTTGAAAACGGTTATTGAACGCGACGAGCGACTGCAACCCTTGTTCAAAATAAAATGTTTGTGACGGCACGTGGAGCGCGAGGTCGCGTACGTAAATGGTGTCTTCCACGTCAACATTGCCTGTATACTCTCTCGCATCAATGACTCCAATTCTGGTTTTCTTTACTAAGTACGCTTGCTGGCGTAAGTGTGCCACAATTCTATTCCATTCAAATTTGATTTCTTTAAATATCTCAATGTCGGGTTCAAAGGTGATGATAGATCCTTGAAAATCGGTGGAGCGAATTTTTTTTACCTTAGCGGTCGGCTTTCCCCTTTTATACTCT
>ERZ1292625.8-Hain-H41-01um-R1-8-length-414331-cov-14_pt1 | contig 15724 bp, 13 predicted proteins | sample MGYA00564400_ERZ1292625 | MGnify/ENA primary metagenome ERZ1292625 (study PRJEB36523, sample SAMEA6512639) | groundwater metagenome | collected 2019-01-08 | study: AquaDiva: Metagenomics assemblies of 32 groundwater samples | reverse complement strand
AGCTATGGGGACTCCACCCCGCGATATATTTAGAACGTTCTTTTTTCCTAATTTCTCTCCTCGAACCTGTGTCCGCCAACTGGCGGATATGAGCCCAACGAGCTACTCCCGATAGTTATCGGGACTCCCCCCTCGATTTTGGATCACAAAAGTAGCCCGATACGCGATAAAAAACAAATCCCAAATAAAATACCCTCACTACTACAAACCTTTTATTAATTTGAGAGGTTGAATCTTATTCTATGATCATAGACTTACGCAGTGACACCGTAACAAGACCTACGCCCCCTATGCTGCATGCCATGCAGCGGGCTGAAGTAGGTGATGATGTATTTGGTGAAGATCCTACCGTAAAGAAATTAGAAAAAAAATGTGCGGAACTTTTGGGAATGGAGGCGGCAGTATTTTGCCCTTCCGGTACTATGACTAATCAAATTGGAATAAAAATCCTCACGCAACCCTACGATGAAGTAATCTGCTACAAAGGGGCACACATTTACAAATATGAAGGCGGAGGTTTGGGCGGAAATAGCAACATAGGCACCAAATTGTTAACAGGTGATCGTGGAAGAATTTCCATAGAAGAGATTGCTCCTGTTATTGGCAATATCAATGATGTACATCAGGCCAGAACATCTACGGTGGCCTTGGAAAATACGGTTGTACGCGAAGCAGGTAGTTTTTATACCATCGATCAAATTAAGACCATAAGTGAGTTCAGCCGGGCAAAAGGAATGAACATGCATTTAGATGGAGCGCGTTTGTTTAATGCCTTAGCAGAAACAAAAGAGAATCCCTCTGATTTCGGAAAATATTTTGATACCATCTCCATTTGTTTATCGAAAGGATTAGGCGCACCCGTTGGCTCAGTGTTGGTGTGTAAGAAAGAGCTGGAACAGAAAGCGAGGCGCATCAGAAAGGTATTTGGTGGCGCCATGCGACAGGCGGGTTATTTGGCTGCGGCTGGAATTTATGCATTGGACAACCATATCTCTCGGTTAAAGGAAGATCACCAACGGGCCAGAACGTTAGGTACAATACTTGGCAAGCGACCCTGGGTAAAATCAATAATGCCAGTGGACACCAATATTGTGATTTTTGAAGTTGCAAATGGATTGACAGCTGAAAAGTGTGTTGCTAAATTGACGGATCTTGGCATCAAGACACTTCCTTTCAGCGCTACCGAAATCAGGCTTGTCACCCATCTCGACTTTACCAATGCAATGCTCGATAAAACGGTAGAGGTGTTCAATAAATTCTCCTTTAATTAAGATGGACGAGTCAGGCAAGGCGGTTCCCGTTGCTAAAGGAATGGTAGTTGCCGTATTCTTGTTTCTTGCTTTCGTTTCGATTGACCTGGCCATGAATGCATTATTGGTATTAATGCCCATATAATTTATGCTTAACTCAAAAACTCCTTTAGCGGAACGCATGCGGCCTTCAAAACTGGAAGACCTCATTGGGCAGGAGCATTTAGTGGGAGTTAATGGCATTATCAGGAAGGTGATCGCTACAGGTAATATTCCATCCATGATTTTGTGGGGACCTCCGGGAACAGGAAAAACAACGATAGCAAACATTATTGCCAATGAAGTTAAAAGGCCCTTTCACATTATTAGTGCTGTTAGTGCCGGTGTAAAGGATGTACGTGAAATAATAGAAAAAGCCAGGCAAACCGGTCGCACTATTTTATTTATTGATGAAATCCATCGTTTCAACAAATCACAACAAGATGCACTATTAGGGGCCGTTGAAAAGGGCACCATTACTTTGATTGGTGCAACAACCGAAAATCCCTCCTTCGAAGTAAACTCAGCTTTGCTTTCCAGATGCCAGGTATATACATTAAAGCCTTTGACAGAGTCTGATCTTCTTAAAATGGCCGATCAAGCGCTGACGAAAGATGTTGAACTAAGAAAGCGCAACATTAAGATACTGGAAGGTCAAGCTTTATTGAATATTTCAGGAGGAGATGCACGAAAATTTTTAAACCTGATTGAGTTGATTAGTGAATCGGTTACAACCGATATTGAAATTACAGATGCCTTGGTGATAGATGTTGCTCAGAAGAGAATCGCTATTTATGACAAAAGCGGTGAGCAACATTATGATATTATTTCGGCATTCATCAAGTCCATTCGTGGAAGTGATCCAAATGCAGCTGTGTACTACCTGGCCAGGATGATCGAAGGTGGAGAAGATGTAAAATTCATCGCGAGAAGAATGGTAATTCTGGCTTCGGAGGACATTGGTAATGCCAATCCCACAGCGTTGGTATTGGCTACAAATACATTTCAGGCAGTGGATATGATCGGCTACCCTGAGGCGAGAATTATTCTTTCGCAGTGCGCCATTTATCTGGCGAGCTCTCCAAAAAGTAATGCCAGTTATGTGGCAATTGATAGTGCTTTAAAAATGGTAAATGAAACGGGAGACCTCTCTGTACCGTTAACAATTCGGAATGCGCCCACTGCGTTTATGAAAGAGTTAGAGTATGGCAAAGGGTATCAGTACGCTCATAGTTTCTCAGGTAATTTTGCTGATATGGAATTTTTGCCCGATCAAATCAAGGGCACTAAATTTTATGAGCCGGGAAATAACCCAAGGGAAGAGGAGTTAAGGAATTATTTGAAGAAATTGTGGGGGGATAAATACAGGTATTAGGTTTCAAGTCTCCTGTCTCAAATTTGAGAAGGAAGAATCAACCGGAATATGAAACCTGTAAACCAGACCTAGAAGAGAAACATGCAACGACTATTATTTGAATCATCACCAGCTTTCATCATCTTTTGCCTGGCGACAGGCTTGAGCTATGGATATTTATTATACAAGGCCAAACATACGTGGAGTAAACAAACTAACCAATTACTTTTTGGCCTTCGGGTAATCCTTGTAACTTTTTTAACCATTCTATTATTAGGACCTATTCTTAAATTTACAAGTAATATATTTGAAAGACCTTCTGTTGTTTTGCTGCTCGATAATTCACAGTCAATACGAGCAACAGTTGATTCCGCATCCCGCCAAATTCTGCAACAGCAGTTAAGATCCATTAAGAAAGAATTAGTAGATAAGGGATTTGAGGTTGCACAAAAAAACCTGGCGAATGAAGAAGTTGAAGATGTCGCCTACACTCATAAGAGTTCTGATTTGGCAGGCGCGTTAAGGGAGGTCACGGCTGATTATGAAGGGAAGAACCTGGCAGGATTAGTTTTGGTTTCAGATGGGATTTATAATTCCGGTTCATCACCACTTTATAATCTTCTCAGAATACCTGTATACAGCATAGGCGTGGGGGATACGACCGATCGGGCAGACCTGGTTTTGAAAAATCTTGCCTATAATAAAATTGCCTATCAGGGAAATAAATTCCCTCTTCGGGTGGAAGCGTTAGTAAAGGGTCTGCACAATCAGGATGTATCGGTGTCCGTCTTTCAATCGGGGAAATTAATGAGTAGTCAGAAAAGAAATACAGGGAACCAACAGCTTCTTGATTTTGATTTTCAATTGGAGGCTAAAGAAACGGGTATCCAACGTTTTGATGTTGTGCTTGAACTTTTGTCGCAAGAAATGAATCAACGAAACAACCGGGCAAGCGCATACATTGAAGTAATAGAAGGGAAAAAGAAAATATTAATAATAGCCCCGGCACCTCATCCTGACATAAAAGTACTGCGATCGGTGATTGAGAAAAACTCAAACTATGACTTTATCTTGCACATGCCGGGAATTAAGGTGGCATCACCTGAGCAGCTTGATCAGGCTGATTTGGTGATCTTTCATCAAGTATTTGATACAGACGGAAAGACGAACACCCTATTCTCAAGATTTTATAAAAATAATACCGCTCTTCTGGTTATGATTGGGCCAAAAACTAACCTTCGGCAATTGCCTGCTGCCGGTATTCCCTTGACATTTGAAAATAGTGGACAGTGGGATGATGCCACCCCCATAATCAACTCACAGTTTAGAGATTTTGCATTTTCTGAGAATATGAACGGAGTCTTTGCACGCTACCCCCCAATAGCTACTCCATTTGGTAAATTTACATTTCCTTCAAATGCCCAAATCTTATTGTATCAACGGATTGGCAGTATTGTAACAGAACGCCCGTTGGTTCTAAGTTTGGATGAAAATAACCGAAGGATAGGTGTCATTCTGGGTGATGGCTTATGGCGCTGGAGGCTAAATGAATTCTCTGAGACCGAGAGTACAGATGCCTTTGACGAAGTTTTCGGAAAATTAATTCAGTACCTCAGTACGAAAGAAGATAAGAGGAAGTTCAGGAGCTTCCCAATACAAAATGAGTTTACGGATGCTGAATCAGTGGTTTTTGAAAGTCAGGTGTATAATGATTTGTATGAGCTAGTCTATGGAAATAAAGTTGATATTGAGCTTCGCGATGAAGCGGGTAAAATTAGACATCATGATTACGTTACAGGAAGTGGAAACTCCCGTTACCGCATTGGAAGCTTAAAGGAGGGAGTATATCGCTACAGGGCGGCCACCTCCGTTGCAGGTAAGCCTGAAGAGGTACGGGGTGAATTTTTAGTCACCGCTCAAAATATAGAAGCCCAAAATTTAACCGCAGATTTCGGCTTGTTGCGGAAGATGGCGGCCCAAACTGGCGGAAAATTTTATCAGGCAAAAGATTTGGCCAAACTGGGTGAGGAATTGCCGCAAACAAAAGTTAAAAGCCTCATCCATTCCGATGAATCATTTAACTCGTTGATTAACCTTAAATGGGTTTTCTTTCTTTTATTAGCGTTGATCAGCATCGAATGGTTTGTAAGAAAATATTCGGGAGGATATTGATTAGTTGATGCCAAAAGTATTCCCGATCTTTATTGTAATGTTTAATAGGCTAACCAAGCCATTTCCTTTGAAAGGAATTATTAAAAATGGTGCATGAGGTTGATAACTCGAATTCCCTTTTTGATTATGGTTTTGTGCATTCTGATTTTAAAATCAATTCAATGTCCCTTAATGTCTCCTATCTGTTTTAAATAAAAAAGAGGCTGTCTCAAAAGGCACCGTCATTGCGAACGGAGTGAAGCAATCCCCAAATATTGAAACCAAAAATGGGGATTGCCTCGGTCGTACCTCCCTCGCAATGACGCTTATATTTACTTTGAGAAAGCCTCTTCTAAAGGCATTACGGTTTTACATTACTCTTTCTTTTCTTTTGAGGAAGACTTGGTCTTTTTTATCTTAATAACCAACTCGTCTCCCGTTCCCTCATAATCGGCCAGAATGGTACCGCCTTCAGTTACTTCACCTTTCAGGATTTCTTCAGCAACAGGATCTTCCAAATATTTTTGAATAGCCCTGTTCAAGGGTCTTGCTCCAAACTGGTGATCATAACCTTTCTCGGCAAGAAAATCTTTTGCTTTATCGGAGAGCTCGACTGTGTAACCAATAGATGTAATGCGTTTGAATAATTTGCCAAGCGAAATATCAATGATCTTATGAATATGTTCGCGCTGCAACGAATTGAAAATGATCACATCATCGAGGCGGTTGAGAAATTCTGGAGAGAACACACGCTTCAACGCATTTTGAATCGTACTTTTCATTTGTTCTTCTTCATTTGCTTGTTTGGCTTTAGAAGCGAAACCAATTCCGGAACCAAAATCTTTCAGGTCACGAACACCAATATTGGAGGTCATGATTATGATCGTATTCCGGAAATCCACTCTTCTTCCTAATCCATCAGTTAGAATACCATCGTCCAGTACCTGAAGAAGGATATTGAATACATCCGGGTGGGCTTTTTCGATTTCATCCAGCAATACTACACTGTATGGCTTGCGTCTTACCTTCTCAGTAAGTTGCCCGCCCTCTTCATAACCCACATATCCTGGAGGCGCTCCTACGAGTCGGGATACGGAGAATTTCTCCATGTACTCGCTCATGTCAATTCTTACCAATGCATCTTCTTTGTCAAAGAGATACATAGCCAGAATTTTGGCAAGTTCTGTTTTTCCAACGCCTGTTGGGCCAAGGAAAATAAAGGAACCAATCGGCTTACGCGGATCTTTCAACCCTACTCTCGTCCGTTGGATGGCTTTTGTTAATTTTTTTATTGCATCTTCCTGCCCAATCACTTTTCCGCTTAGTTCTTCGGACATACCCAGCAATTTATTGCTTTCTTTTTGCGCAATTCGTTTGGTGGGTATACCTGTCATCATCGCAATTACATCAGCCACGTTATCTTCTGTAACCGTGTATTTCTCGGTACGGGTTTTTTCTTCCCACTTAGCTTTGGCAATATCAAGTTGCTCAATCAGTTTCTTTTCTTTGTCGCGAAGTTGGGCTGCTTCTTCATACTTTTGGCTTTTCACCACACGGTTTTTTTCTTTCTTCACATCTTCAATCGCCTCTTCGAACTTTACGATATCTTCAGGAACATGAATGTTATTGATGTGAACACGCGCACCGGCTTCATCCAACACATCAATTGCCTTGTCTGGCAAAAACCGATCGCTTATATACCGGTCTGAGAGTTTTACACACGAATCAATTGCTTCCTTTGTATAGCTGACATGATGGTGATCTTCGTATTTTTCCTTGATGTTATCTAAAATCTGAATGGTTTCTTCCACGGACGTTGAATCCACCATTACCACCTGAAACCTGCGTGCCAAGGCACCATCTTTTTCAATGTACTGACGATATTCATCTAAGGTTGTAGCCCCGATACATTGAATTTCTCCACGGGCCAAAGCAGGTTTAAACATGTTGGAAGCATCCAATGAGCCGGAGGCTCCACCAGCGCCAACAATGGTATGAAGTTCATCGATGAAGAGAATGACATCCGGAGATTTTTCCAATTCATTCATAACAGCCTTCATGCGTTCTTCAAATTGTCCGCGATATTTTGTGCCGGCCACCAAAGAGGCTAAATCAAGAGTGACTACCCTTTTGCCAAACAATACGCGCGAAACTTTTTTCTGAATAATACGCAAAGCAAGACCTTCAGCAATCGCTGTTTTACCCACACCGGGTTCTCCAATTAAAATTGGGTTATTCTTTTTTCTACGGCTCAGTATCTGAGCCACCCGCTCAATTTCTTTTTCTCGCCCAACAATAGGATCTAGTTTGTTGTCTTCGGCCATCTTAGTTAAGTCGCGGCCAAAATTATCAAGGACAGGAGTGCGTGATTTTTCAACTCCTTTCTTTTCCTTTCCTTGTCCTCCCTGCCCTGATGTACTACCAAACATTTTAGAAGAATCATCATCGGGATCATCCGTGTCAGAAGATGCAGTGGGTTGATCGTGCTGGTATTCCAGCATTTCCTTTACCACATCGTAAGCCACATCAAATTTGTTTAAGATTTGGGTTGCAAGATTATCAGGATCACGCAAGATGGAAAGCAACAGATGTTCTGTGCCAATCAGTTGAGCTTTAAAAATTTTAGCTTCCAGGTAAGTAATTTTCAACACTTTCTCAGAAGCTCTTGTAAGTGGAATATTTGCCAGATTTTTGATTTCGTGCGTAGCTGTTCCTTTTGAAATTTTTTCAATCTCTCCACGCAATTCATCGAGCGGGACTCCAAGTTTTTTTAGCACGGCTACCGCCACACCCTCCCCTTCACGTACCATCCCCAGAAGGAGATGTTCAGTGCCAATATAATCGTGACCTAACCGTAAGGCCTCTTCCCGACTCAGGGAGATAACTTCCTTTACGCGGTTAGAAAATTTAGCTTCCATATTTGCCATGTCCTTGGATATTGTAAATGTAAAGTTTTAAGATTGATTATTCAAAGGCAAACTACCGATCACGTAGATTATGGATATTGCCATTGACTTCAGTATAAAACAGCGACTTAATTTTATTTGTTCAACAGGTTGTTTGGGAAGCCTTTATCATGTGTCCCGCATTTGCTCCCTCACAAAATAATAAGTCGATAATACTGAGATTTGACACAAACATGTTGCCAAAAACCTGATGGTATGGAATTGGTTTATAGAAGGAATGCTCTGAATGAGGCGTTTTCGCATGAATTACAGATCTGAGGTCCTCGATTGATGAATCAGGCTCTTTTTCGTACGCCACACTTTCCGAAAGATTCAACTCTAACCTCAATGATTTCAGACAGAATGACAGCAAAGAACGATTTAAATCAAAGAGGAAGATATTGCCGGAAAAGATTAGCTTGTGCAGTGCTTCTTCATAATGCTCGTAGAAGGGAGCATTCCTATAAGCTGATTGAAGAGTTCGCCATTGATTATTTTGCCATTTTGTGGAATAATCTATTCTTACATCTTTGAAAAAAACTTTTCCTCTTTTTGCAGAGACCGGCACTGTAAGCATTCCTGTCCCTTGTGAAGTGTTTATGTAACACCGGTTGCGGTAACTTTGTTTAATATAGTATTCGTGTCTCTCCAGAATAATTTGATCGAATCTTAGTAAGGCACAAAAATACTCCAGTGAGGGTAAGAATTGAAGTTCAATCAAAGCAACTTTTGCAGGTGAAGGCATACTTAATAATTGAAGATGCCTAAACCCTGCCGGGTCACGACAGGGTATCCAACCGTAAAATCGACAATAGTTGAAGGAATATTTCCGCCCGGTCCGCCATCAATTACTAACTCCACATTGTGCTTAAAGTCCTCAAAAATCTCCTCTGGATCGGTTGTGTATTCTTTTATAACATCATCATCTTTTATCGAAGAAGTGATTAAGGGATTGCCAAGCAACTTCACAATTTCTAATGGAATGGGATGGTTGGGTATTCGAATACCTACGGTCTTTTTATTCACCCCCAGAATTTTTGGAACGTTTGTGTTTGATTCGAAAATGAAAGTAAATGGACCAGGCAAAGAGGCCTTCAGGATTTTAAATGCAGGCGTGTCAATTCGTTGAACATATTTTGAGATATGGCTTAGGTCGTAACATATAAAGGAGAGGTTCATTTTCTGAGGTCTTTCACCCGTGATATGGCATAGCCGTTCAACCGCCCTGCGGTTCATCAGATCACAACCAATTCCGTAAATGGTATCCGTGGGGTACACGATTATCCCTCCTTTATTAAGGACATCAACCACAAGGCTGACTTTTCTGACTTCGGGATTTAATGGATGTATGGTTAAAAATTCGGCTGTCACGCATGCAAATTAATTCAATTAAATCACTAACCCTTCATTACTTTAGTCCTTTAACTATGTTCTCATTTTTGTAATTTTGAGATTTAAATTATGGCGGAAGTATCCAAAGCAAAGCTTGTTGTCTACCTCGTGAGTTCGGTGCTACTGATCACCTTTGTCTTTTACGGATATCAGATTCTTTTTACTCCCAATATTTTAGTTGACAGGGAGGACCAATCGTTTATCGTACGAAACGGTTATACCTACAGGCAAGTACAGAATGATCTTGCAAAAGGGAGATTTGTAAATGATTTCGTCTCTTTCAGCTTTTTAGCGAGGCTCATGAATTATGACAATGAGATAAAGCCTGGCCGTTATAGTCTCAGAAGAAATATGACCAACATTGAGGCAATTCGTGTTTTAAAGGCCGGCATGCAAGAGCCTGTTAATATCACTTTCACACATGTCAGGCTGTTGAGTGAATTAGGCGATAAAATCACGAAAAATACTGGTGTAAGCGCACGTGAATTTTATGAAGCATTAGATGATTTTGTGTCAGACAATAAGGAAGGCTTCACACAGGAGACCATTTTGTGCATGTTTTTGCCAAACACATATGAAGTATATTTCAATGTATTGCCGGGGTACCTGGTAGAGCGAATGCACACAGAGTACCTGAAATTCTGGAACGAGGAGCGCTTAGAAAAAGCAAAAAAAATGGGGCTTACACCAATCGAGGTTTCAATATTGGCATCGATTGTACAGGCAGAAACAGTGAAGCAGGATGAGGCACCCATCATAGCAGGTCTTTATATTAATCGTTTAAAAAAGGATATGGCATTGCAGGCGGATCCCACGTTGGTATTTGCTTCAGGTGATTTTGCATTAAAAAGAGTACTAAATGAACACAAAGAGGTGGATTCACCTTATAATACCTATATGCATACAGGTCTTCCTCCAGGTCCGATTAATATGCCAAGGATCACTATCCTTGATGCAGTGCTTGATTATTCGAATCATAAATACATTTATATGTGTGCCCGGGAAGATTTTTCGGGTTATCATAATTTTGCAGTGACACTAGCAGAGCATTCAAAAAATGCACGAAAGTACCAGACAGCATTGTCCATTGAGCAGCGGAAGGGTAGGGCAGCAAAGAAAAAATAAATATGTATACTTCTGAGACCCACGTTCGTGTACGTTATGGAGAAACTGACCAAATGGGTTATGTCTATTACGGAAACTACGCTATGTACTATGAAGTAGGCAGGGTGGAAAGTTTGCGCCAACTGGGACTCACCTATAAAGAACTTGAAGAGTTTGGTGTTATGCTGCCGGTACTTGAAAATAAATCAAAATTCATTTCACCGGCATTGTATGACGACCGATTAAAAATCATCACTACCATTCGTATTAAGCCAGGCGTAAAAATTAAGTTTGAGTATGAAATTTTTAATGACTTTGGTAAATTGATCCATACGGGTGAGACCTTACTTGTCTTTGTTCAAAAATATAGTGGCAAACCCTGTCGCCCACCGGAGATTTTTCAAAAGCTTTTAGAACCTTACTTCAGATGAAATATGTCACGCGAAAACGTATACTTCAATTCTCAACCGCTCGCAATAGCAGAAAATGGCTGAAGCGCATTCGGTTCAAACGTTTTGATAACCTTTCCCTCTACAAGTTCCTAAAAATATTCGCGCACAATATTGAGCAGGATGAAATCGTGGACAGGGCTAATGGAGTGTCCTATAACTTCATCCTTGCCATTTTTCCAACGATCATTTTTCTATTCACCTTAATTCCATATATCTCTACTTATTTTCCGGAGATTACCACAACCAGTATTATGGAATTTTTAGGAGAACTGATACCAGCCAGTATGTTTGATGTGGTATCCTCCACCGTTATTGACATCCTGGATAACCAGCGCGGAGGTTTGCTTACTTTTGGTTTCATGTTTGCGCTTTACCTGGCCACTAATGGCATGATGGCACTTATGCGGTCCTTCAACGCCTGCTATCGTACTGTGGATAAAAGAAGTGCAATAAAAATGCGGCTAATCGCAATAGGCCTTACGGTAATGTTAGCATTCGTACTTTTCCTTGCGGTAATTCTTTTAGTAATTGGCCAAGTGGTGATTAACTATGTGACGGATCATATTTCGGACTTCAGCCACCTTAATCTGGATAGTTATACGATCTATTTTATCCTTTTACTTAGGTTCTTAATAATCTTTGTGGTCTTTTTCTTTACCATTTCGGCTATATATTATTTTGGGCCGGCCGTTCACTACAATTGGACCTTCTTTTCTATTGGCTCACTCACGGCAGCCCTTACGGGACTAGGCATTTCTTACGGTTTTTCATATTACGTGACCAATTTTGGCAGCTACAATAAAGTGTATGGGTCTATTGGGGCGCTCATAGCATTGATGGTATGGATACAACTACTCACCGTTGTTTTGTTATATGGTTATGAAATAAATGCAAGTCTGCATTATGCAACAAAAATGCAATCCATAGAAGCCTTCAACAGAACTAAACGGCTGGAGGCAACAAAGAAAGTGAAGGTAATATGATAATTATTCTTGTATGAGCTGACCTTTCTCATCTATATTATAGTAGAACTCAAAACCCCCTTGTGCACTACCATCAGATACCAGGATCATAAATTTTTTTATGCCTCGATCAATAAATTCCTCAAGATCAACTTCAAATGTGTGATCACGCTCTTCCTCAAACTCAACGCTTAATTTCCTTAACATAGCGTGAGCGACATCGTCATACACCACTACCTTAAAAACCGTCATGTCTTTGAACGAAAGATTTAGCCTTGCAACTCTCTGTTTTGGTTCTATTGGTTTGAGTTCCGCATATTCAACAATCTTCTCCACTAATAAGAATGGAACTTGCGTCAGCTTTTCAATGCCAAAAATGTGATAGACATACGTTCCTTCTTTTTGAAGTGAGTCCGATATCGAGTATTTGAGAACGTAAGTTCCGTAACTATTTCTGGAAACCGGTTGCTGCCGAATAAAATCTGATTTTAACCCCGTTGACTGGGCGCGGTAAACTTTAAAAGATTGGAGTTGATCGATCTTGTCTTGACTCACTTCCCATACGAGATTAATCATACGACCATTGCGAATGATTTCTGCTTTTATGGTATCAAGTGTTTGATAAGTACGAGGTAAACCATTAGGTTTTTCGCCTATTTGGATACCAAATTCACAGAAGTCGCCTAAAAAACCGTCAATATTTAATAGGTATTTAATTTTTGATTTTAACGAATCCAATTGCACAAATATATCATCCTGTGGTATTTGAGGTAGGCAACGCAAAATGCGGTAAGTAGTTGTCTCACACGGGTTGCCTTCAATGATAATTAATTGAAGCCCTCTCAAATCGCGACATTTTTGACTGGAGAAATTAATAAAATAAGTGCCGGCAGTAGGCACAGAAAAATTAAACCATTGGTCGTTGTGATAGACAAGGCATTTATTTGTCAACGCTTTATTTATGCATGTCCACTCCACATTCGTTTTTGCAGTGGAGGAAAAAATAGGATCGGAATTTATCTCAAGGGTAAGACGGTTTTGAATATTGTTGTTGGAGACCTGCGCTACTGCAATTTTAGATAAGCCAACTATGACAAAGAGAAATATTAATCTCGTCATGTTATAAAAATACTATTTTCTTTTCCGATCGTGAAATGCTCCAAGGAATTCAGGATCAGCCAACCTTTTTTGTCGATCGATTTCCTTTGCCATGATCTTGGCTTCGTCTTTTTGAGTTTCAGCTATCTCCACTTCTGCAGGAAGTTTCTTCACCTTAATCTTTTCGCGAATCAGTTTTTCTATTTTTTTAAGATGGAATAATTCCGATTCATTAGCCAACGTGATGGCTTTGCCACTGGCAAGCGCTCTACCTGTTCTTCCTATGCGGTGCACATAATCATCATAGACTATGGGAACATCAAAATTAATTACATGCGATACACCTGTGACATCTATTCCCCGTGATGAAACGTCCGTTGAAACCAACACACGGAGCTTGCCATCTTTAAATTCATTCATAGCATTAATGCGTGTATTCTGTCCTTTGTTGGAATGAATCACGCGAGCCGGGCCTAAATTCTTGCGATCGATATATTTGAAAACATTGTCGGCAGTTTCTTTTGAGCGGGTAAAGATTAAAACACGCGAATAATCTTCTGTATCTGCCAAAAGGTGTTCTATGAAATTGATTTTTGTTTTCAGGTTAGGAATTTGATAGACCTGTTGTTCTACCTGGCTGGCGGCCATCACCTCTGGTGTTACCTCAACTTTAATGGGAAATTCTAAAAAATCTTTGGATAAATTTTCAACCTTCTCCGGAAACGTGGCGGTGAAAAGTAAATTCTGCCTTTTGCTGGGGATCACTTCAAATATTTGTTTCAACTGCCGCATAAACCCCATCTCCATCATGCGGTCAGCCTCATCCAGAACGAGTGTCTTAATTTGTTTGGTAACTAACTCTTTTTTCAGATAAAGCTCCATAAAGCGACCTGGTGTAGCGATAACTACATCTACTCCCGCTACTAAAACTTCAATCTGAATTTTTGGGCCAACACCACCATAGATAGCTGTAATTCTTAAGTCAGTATGTTTTGCAAGTGCCTTCGCGTGGTCAGCAATTTGTATTGCCAACTCCTTTGTGGGCACAAGCACCAAAGCTCGCGGTTCTTTCCCTTGCGCATAGCGCACCTTCATAAACAGGGGCAACAGATAGGCTGCGGTTTTCCCTGTGCCAGTCTGCGCAACGCCAATCACCTCTTGCCCACCCATAATCAGAGGAATGCATTTACGTTGTACTTCCGTTGGGGATTGAAATCCAGCCTCTTTAATAGAGGTTAGCAACTGCTTATTAAAGTTGAATTGCACCCAGGCTGAATGAAAAGGTTCCACAGATATTTTATCTTTACGCGCGAAGATACTATTAATAACCTCAAGCCTGGATTGAAATGCCTACCTTAATTGTTAATGCACGAATTGTTAATGAAGGAAAGATCTTTGAAGGTGACGTATTGATTAAAGGACAGTTCATTGAGAAAATAAGCAGAGGTATTAAGCCGCAACCAATGGATACAATCATAGAGGCAAATGGAAGTATCTTGATCCCGGGAGCAATAGATGATCAGGTTCATTTTCGTGAGCCCGGGCTTACTCACAAAGCCACCATTTATACAGAATCAAAAGCGGCTGTAGCTGGTGGAGTCACCAGTTTCATGGAGATGCCCAATACAGTGCCACCCGTGTTTACTCAGAAATTACTGGAAGATAAATATCAGTTAGCAGCAAAAAGTTCATTGGCAAATTATTCCTTTTTTATGGGAGCCTCCAATGATAACCTGGATGAAGTAATGAAGACGGACATTACTACAATCTGTGGGCTTAAAATATTCATGGGATCTTCTACCGGCAATCTATTAGTTGATAATCCCCAAACCCTGGAAGGTTTTTTTTCACGTTTCCCCTCTCTTATAGCCGCTCATTGCGAACATGAGCCGACCATTCGAAAAAATTCAGAAGAGTTACGGGCAAAGTATGGTGACGAAATTCCAGTGAAATTTCATCCTCAAATCAGGTCACATGAGGCTTGTTATTTATCATCATCATTTGCTGTTGAGTTAGCGAGAAGAAATGGGACTCGTTTACACATTTTGCATATTTCAACTGCCCGTGAAACGGAACTTTTTGTCAATTCTATTCCGTTAAGCCAAAAGAAAATCACCGCTGAGGCATGTATCCATCATCTCTGGTTCAGCGATGAAGACTACAATCGATTAGGAATGTTGATTAAGTGGAACCCTGCTATTAAAACAAAAGATGACAGACAAGCAATTTTTACTGCGGTACTGGATGACCGCATTGATGTAATCGCCACAGATCATGCACCCCATACCTGGGAAGAAAAGCAAAACACGTATTTTAAAGCGCCATCTGGGGGGCCTCTTATTCAGCACAGTGTGGTTGCTATGTTAGAGTTTTATCACCAAGGCAAAATCACATTGGAAAAAGTCGTTGAAAAGATGTGTCATAATCCTGCCATTCTCTTTCAAATTGAAAGAAGGGGGTTTATTCGTGAGGGGTATTTTGCAGACCTCGTTTTGATTGATTTGAGTAAGCCGTGGAAGGTTGAGAAAAATAATATCCTGGCAAAATGCGGTTGGTCACCTTTTGAAGGCCAGACGTTTGGATCAAGCATAACTCACACACTAGTCTCAGGGCGTCTTGCTTATTCAAATGGCCAATTTGACGAGACTACAAAAGGACAAAGGCTGATGTTTAACAGGAAATAAAATAATCGCTTTTGCATTTTATCCCAGCCTGGCTAACTTTGCAGTCCGCAATAACGCTTGCCTGTGCTCGATGCGTCAGGTAAGACTACACGGTGGGTGTAGTTCAGTTGGTTAGAATGCTAGATTGTGATTCTGGAGGTCGCGGGTTCGAGCCCCGTCACTCACCCTTAAAGCCTTTTAACTAAGGCTTTATTTTTTTAAGAGAATTTATAACAAGGACTTAGGTCGCGCCTGCCTGCCGGTCATAGCCGTCAGGCTAAGTTTTAAGTATTTGGTAATGAGATGTGTATTGA
>ERZ1292625.2713-Hain-H41-01um-R1-2713-length-15739-cov-14_pt1 | contig 15739 bp, 15 predicted proteins | sample MGYA00564400_ERZ1292625 | MGnify/ENA primary metagenome ERZ1292625 (study PRJEB36523, sample SAMEA6512639) | groundwater metagenome | collected 2019-01-08 | study: AquaDiva: Metagenomics assemblies of 32 groundwater samples | reverse complement strand
TCAGGGCACTTAATTGGCGAAGTCAGGACTCCGTGGGGTTCGCTAACCCAATTGTTGTTCTATGTTCTAATGCTCAGCCCACGCTTACTGATAACATAAAATACTCGTTTAACTTTATGAATACTTATTTTATACATCTAAAGCCGCTTTAGCTTTGTGAAGTTTTCCAAATTCCTAACTTTTGTTTCTTTGCTTCCGTTTGTGCTTCTAGCAATTGAACTTGATAAATAAATGGCTTCCGCTTTTGATATATTACTAACTCAGCCATACCTTTTCTCACAAGTTCAATGGAGATATTCTTTCCATCAACAATAGGATATGCAAGAACTCTTCCAAATTTATCAGATTTATAGTTATCATACTCAAGTTTAATTTCTTTGCCTTCAACAAGTTCTATATTTAATTTGGTAGCTTCTTCTGCAAATGATTCTCCTTCCTCTGGTGCTGTAATTCCCACATATCACAGGACCGGGCCATTAAATAAATCTCAAACCTGATGTAGTTTGATATACTTATTATTTAAGATATAATATAACTATGTTAACAATACTATTCGATTTATCAGATGTTCTTATTAAAGGATTGGAAGGGGCGGAAGAACCATTGGCTGTATATTTAGGACTTCCTAAAGACAAAATATTTTCTGATCTCTTTGATTTTGATTATCACCGATTTTGGTTAGGAAAAATATCTGAAAATGAAGTAATTAAACAATTAATAAAGAAAAATAAATGGCAGATTTCTCCTGATAAATTACGAAAGATTATATATGGAAATTTTCGTGAGATAAAAGGAACAAGAAAATTAATATTGGACCTAAAGAAAAGATATCAATTAATACTTCTCTCAGTTAACCCTCCAGAATGGGCGGTTTACTTTGAGAAAAATTTCTCGTATCGCAACCTATTTAACTACATACATTATTCTTACGAAATTGGCTATACAAAAAGGGAACCAGAATCCTATCTTTATGTAATGAAAAGACATCATTTAAACCCGAATGAAGTTCTGTTGATTGATGATTCTACACGAAATATTAATATTGCAAAAAGTGCTGGAATAGATGGAATAAAATTTTTATCTTCTTCCCAAATGAGAAAAGCGCTTATCGCGAGAAAGGTAATTTAAATCTTTCGCTTAAGAACTTTTCTTCTATTTCGTGACCAAGTTTCTCCCTTTTTGATTTCAGATATTCCCTAACAATTTTGTTTACTGGATATGTAATCCCAACTTTACCATCGACAATAAAACCACCTTTCTCTAATTGTTTTCTCTTCCGTGGATTATTTGTGATTAGTCTTATGTGTTCATTTACCCCAAGCTCTTTAAGAGCTTTTATTGCAATGCCATACCTTCTTGGATCCAAATCAAAGTGTAACGATTTGAATGCATCTACGGTATCCATATGTTTGATTCTTTGAATCTCCATTGCCTTTATTTTGTTGGCAAGCCCTAATCCACGTCCCTCCTGATATAAATAAATAACTACTCCCTGACTTTCTTTTGCAATTATTTCCATTGCTTTTGAAAGTTGTAGGTCACAATCACAATCAATAGAATGCAAAGCCTCGCTAAACAAACAGGATGAATGTAGTCGTATAATGCTTCCTGGTCGGTGGATATCGCCACAAGAAAGACTCACACAAAAGTTTTTTCCAACTTCATGATATGCAACCTTAAAATCACCAAACTGGGTATTAAGAATCGTTGAACTTACAATCATATTGTCTTAAATCCATAATTAACTTCTTTAAACTTTCTGTTAAATTCAGTGACTTTTTCCAACATATTTTGTCTATCTAGAACACCCTTAATAAGAACTGCAAGATCTTTCATATCCGGCTCTTTCATGCCTCTATGAGTAATCTCTTGGGTTCCAAAACGAATAAATATCTGTTCACCAAGAGCCCGACTAGTATTTATGGAGATGTTATTATTCAAAAAAAGTCTTACAATCTCTTGATTGTCCATATCTGTAAACATGTGGACTTGGTGATTGTAAGAATATTGTTTATTATCTGCGCGTCGAACAGGTAAATTCAAATCAACCAATGCTTCAGCAAGTGAATTAGAATTTTTTATTATTTGTTTTGCATAAGATTTACCATATTTTTCCATTTCAAGAATTGTAATCGCCAGAGCTAAAAGTGAGTTTGTATGTACTGTGGAATATAAATTTGTAATTATAGGAGTTGCCTTTTCCCATAATTTCACATTTTTGAATGCAATCATCCCTCTGTGTGGTCCCGGTAAAGTTTTATGTGTATTGGCAGAAATGACATCGGCTCCTTCTGTTAGAGGTGATTGAAATTCCCCTGCCATTATTAAACCCATCGTGTGGCTTGCGTCATAAATAATAATGGCATCCTCACCCAAAGCTTTTCTAAGTTCCTTTATTGGATGTGGTTTCAAATAAACTGAGACATCCAAATATAAAGCTTTTGCATGGTTCTCATGGAATATTTTTGCGGTCTTTTCAACATCAAAGCATTGGTGTTCGAAATCATATTCAGCATATATTTGTTTTCTGCCAGAAGCTTCAATTATTGGCTTGGTTGCAAAATGTCCACCATGTCGAGATAGAACTGACATGACTGTATCGCTAGGTCTAGTTGTGCTCAGAAGTGATGATAACATTGCATGTACGCCAGATAGACAATTTAGCTCTACGACCTCTGCTGAAAGCATCTTTTTTGCTGCACCAACAGCGGCATTTAATAAATCTCTTGTTTCCGGCATTCCTTTTGCTGCAAATCCTCCATGAATTATAACTCCATCACTACCTTCACCCATATCATATCTCGAATATAAGGATGATTGGTAAGCTCGTAAAGCTATTGGGGAAAGAACATTTTCATTAGCAGTTAGATGTAATATATTTGAATACTCATTTTCTGTCTTCTCTATGAATTTATTCCAGTTTTGCATAAATATTTGATTTAGTCACTATTAATATACATTTTTGGGTAATAAACCTTTGCATCGATAATTGTGGGTCCATTATGTTTCTCGGCAAGTAATAAAGCTTTTTTAAATTCAGATCTCGAGTTGGCATATAAACCCTTACATCCATTGGCTTCTGCAAGTTTGGCAAAATCAACGTGTTTAAAATAAATTGTCTCGGGATGATTTCGTTTATTTTTTCCAATCAACTGGAACCTTTTAATTAGACCGTTCATATCGTTATTAAACACAACTATTACGATTTTTAATCGTAATCTGACTATCGTTTCTATATCGCCACTGTTAGAGTGGAACCCTCCATCACCAGCAACAACTACAACATGTCTATTTGGATTTGCTAGTTTCGCCCCTACCCCCATTGCCAATCCTGTTCCAAAAGATGAGAAACCTGCAGAAGTGACAAAATCATTGGGTTTGTTGGCATGAAAGAAAATTCCGGCCATATGTCTATTCATACCAATGTCATTTGCCAAAATATAATCATCTTTATAGTGTTTATTGAGCTCGTCTAATATTTGATTTGGTAAGAGTCCTTCTTTATAGGTCTTTTTATCTGCTTCCATATCTGCGATCCGAGCTCTTAATTCTGTCGGTTGAGTAACTAATTTTTTACCTATAATAGATGCATTTTCAATAAGACCTTTTATTGCAATGTCCAACGGTCCCACAGCGATAACATCTGGTTTTATTGCGATATGAGAAGTGTTTAGATATGGATTAATCTGAGCGATCTTTTTCGGTTTCCTTTTACCCCAAGCAGATGGAAAATGTTCAATCAAATCATATCCTAACAAAAGAAGCATATCTGGCTCTTCAAAAAGTGTGTATAAAGCCGGATAATTGATAATAGGATCTAGGTGCGAACTAATTGTTCCAAAATTGAGTCTATGATTATGTGGTAGTACACCCTTTGTTGAGTATGGTGTAACCACTGGAATGTTTAAAACTTCTGCCAACTTTCTCACTAGTTTTGGTCCGTCTTTTGTTTTGAGAACTGTATCCCCGGGAACTATAAGAGGATTTTTGCTCGTTTTTAACATCTCAACTATTTTTTCCAAGTTAATCTCAAAATCTGTACTTAATGTTATATAACTCGTCAAGCTTGAATTGTGTAATGAAAGCTTACTGTCGTCATCTGGAACTGTCGTGGACAAGAAGTCGATCGGAATAGATAAAAATGAAGGCCCATAAGGATATGTCATAGATGCGCTTACGGCACTTTCAAGTGCGTATTTTAGTTCTGAAGGAGATCTCAATTCGTATGCAAATTTTGTTATAGGTTTTACCATAGATACAGCGTCGATACATTGATGTGCGTCATTGTGGGAAATTCCACTAGATTCGATTTGCGCGGTAATAATAATTAATGGATTTCTATCCAACATTGCTGTGCCTATAGCAGTCATGTAGTTGGTGGGTCCTGGACCCAAAGTGCCAAAACATACTTGTGGTTTATTTAAAAAACGCGACATGGCTGAAGCGGCGACTCCAGCCGTAAGTTCGTGTCTAGTCAAAATAAACTTGACCTTCTCAGCATATTCATCAAAAAGTATCTCTGTAGCCTCACGGCCAACTATACCAAAGACATTGTTTATGCCTGCTGAGTATAAATATCTTAGTAATTTTTCAGATAGTTTCATTACGCTTTAGGTGCAATTTAGGCACCCTCTAAGGATTATATCACTTAAGTCAAAAAAATGTTGGCTCATAGTGTATAATAGCGATGCTATGGAAGAATTAAAATATTCAGAAAAAGAGACCTCTAAGACGGCGGTATTAACTTATCAACTTCCAAAATCTGCCGAGATCAGACTAATTTATTTTAAAAGATGCCACACCCTATAATAGATGATAAATAACTTTTAGGGTATGATGTGTCTTAAGAGACAATTGAGCATTTAATAAAATATTATGAAAACAAAAAAAGAGGAATTGCACGATTTTGCGTATGAGAATTTTAGACTGTACTTAGATGTAGTTTATGGCGTTCACCAAAACAAGTCGGTACTACCATTATCACTTGGTTATCCCTTAGCGAAGATCTTTCCACTTCCAGAAGAAATTCTTTGGAAACTTTCGCCGGTGGATAAAAATGGTAACGAAAAATTACGTTCGGGATATGGATGGGAGGCAGGATCTCAACCACTTAGAGAAACAGTAATTCGCTACGAAAACACTCGACACAATACGAAATATAATTTGTCGAATATTTGCATGACTGCTGGTGGTTCATATGCGCTCAACCGTGTCTTTGAGCACATCTTTCATAACCTGACAAATGGTGAAAAGGAGATCATTATTGTTGCGCCAACTTTTTATCGAATGGTGAATAGAGCATCCGAACATGCCCGAGTCATCAACTATGTCACAAACCGTAGCAATAAGTTTTTCCCCACAGTTGAAGGACTTTCAAAATTAGTCAAAAACCAAACAAAAGCGATTTTTATTTGCAATCCCACCAACCCAGGATACAATTACCACGATAGGCAACTACTTATTGATTTAGTTAACTTTGTCGAAAAGAAAAAAATCTATCTTATAATTGACGAAGTGGGAGACAATTTCTTTCATCACACCTTCTTTCGTCATGACCCAAGTATTCAGTCAAAGTATGTTATTAGGATTTGTAGTTCTTCCAAAGCTTATCAACTCGCCGAATATAGGTTGGGGTATGTCATTGCGGACCCGGATTTTATTGGAAATAAGACAAGCGGTTTTGTTAAACTTATTGGAGACGATATGGGAAATCCACCACTTGCTGCCAATGAAGCATGGCAGACAATGCTAATTCATGAGTCTAATTGGATTCATAGAAATGGAAGAAACCGTAATAAAACAGTCAACGACTATGAACGAGTGACAGCGAAAAATGAATTAAGCATCCAATCAAAATGTGATCTTGTAATTAGGATGTTATCCAAATCACAAAATGTTACGGACATAATTCCACCTGATGCATCATTCAATTTGACTTTTCAGTTTAAATCGACAAGACTACACACAGATATTGAATTTTTCGAAAAGTTACTTGATAAATATCAAATTTCTATAGTTCCTTGTTCTGGATTTGGGTTGCAGCCAGAAGATAGATATTTAAGAATGACATTTGCTATATCTACCCATCAATTAAAAGAAGGGCTAGATAAGCTATTATTGTTTCTAAACGAGATTAACTTATGAAAATAAAGGCATCAGACACAATTAACATATTTCGCGATTACACTTCGACAGTCTATGGTTTTCGTAAGATAAATCCAGACATAATCGCGATATCAACGGGCTACCCTCTCAAAGATCATCTAGAAATGTCTTCGAACATGCTTAAGGCGTTGTCGCCAGTTAAAAACGGTAAGGAGATAAGTAGATTAGGTTATGGTTGGGATTTCGATGCAAATAAGTTAAAATCGGCAATCAAAGATTATGAGAATACCAAAAATAAAACAAATTATGACATTGATAATATTTCTTTAACTTTAGGTGGTACACATGGATTAAATCAAGTAGTATCGTTGATTCGTCAGAAAGAAGGAAACAGTAAATTTTCTATAGTTGTAATTGCCCCCACTTTCTTTCGTTTATTCGGTGAAATAATTGATTATTCAGATATTGTTTCCGTCTATGGTAAGGCAAAGGACTGTTTCATTCCTTCTTTTCAATCAATAGTTTCATCAATTAAAAAAGATACCGCTGCAATTTTCCTTTGTAATCCCTCTAACCCGGTTTACAAATTTTTCCCAGCAGATCTTATTGAAAAAATTATTGACGAAGTTGAGAAAAGGGGAATCTATCTTATTATTGATGAAGTTGGAGACGCTTTCAGGTACAATGAAGCCAAAAAATATATTTATCCCAATAATATCAATTCGGAGAGGGTTATTCGTGTTTGCAGTGCTTCCAAGTTATTTATAATGGCAGAGAGTAGATTGGGTTATGTAATTGCTGAACACAATATTGCCACCGCAATATCTCGGAAGGTCAGCAATAATGTTAGTCACATCAACTATGGTGCATGCGAAGCGTGGAGGTTGGGGTTAGAACAAGAAAAGAAAAGATTATTGGGCAAGAACAAACATTCCTTTTATACCCTAAACTACAATAAAAATTTGTCAATTCTTAACAATTGTAGAGATATAACGGTCAATACATTGCGATCGATTAAGGGTATTAAACAAGTCATCATTCCCGATGCATGTTTTAGTCTTATTTTCCAACTAGAATCGAAAAAATATGGTAGAGACACGGATTTTTACAAGGCATTATTACAAAAAGAGGGGGTTAGTCTTGTCCCCGGTTCTGGATTCGGTATACCTCAAGCTGATATGTGGTTCAGGCTGACATTTGCCTATCCAAAAGAGAAGTTGAAGACGGCACTGAAAAGGCTAGCGATTTTTCTTACCGAAGCAAATTAACTCTACCCATTTTATTGAAAATATCGAATTGAACTCAAAAGTGTCAGCTTAGACTTTTTAAGTTATTCTAATCTAGCCAATATCAAAAAATCTTGCTGCATTATTATATAGTATCTTACTGACTATTTTCCTATCGTAACCAAGAGATTCTACTGCTTCTATAGATCGTTCAGGCATACTCCAATCTCTTTTCTCCCAGTCCCTTCCAGTTTTTGTATTCCACCCAAAATCAAAATCAAAGACTATCTGATCAGACTGCTCTGGCAGTATAAGTTTGAAGAAATCAAGCATTAGGTTATCTGTTTTTTTGAACAACCTATCTTGTTCAGCCATAATTAACAGATCGGGTCCATAACCGAACACTATATTATCACACCCTTTTGCAGCACTAATCGCTTCTTGAGAAAGCCTGGCAGCATGTGTAATAAGGGTTTTGATACCTGTTGTTTTGGCCCATTCGACCCATTTCCTTGGATCATTCATACGATATATGTATTGAAGATTTGTTTGTGGTTCTTGAACGTTATAATCCGTATGAACAATTATGGGTTTATTAGCACTTTTAAGTAGGTCTATTACCTCTGGTTTAATATCGTTTGGTGCGACTGCACACGCAGCCCCGTGAACCTTTAATGCAATTGTCCTTGAGTCGTAAAGCAACCTTTTCACCTCATCCACAGTATCGAGTATAGGGTGATGTATCGGCATGATATGAATGACATTATGATTACTATGTGTATTATTAGTTTCTTCAGCACGGTTAAGCCAATAATTATTGGTTTCCATATAAGGATTTATACTTGAAGCATGTTCTTCTAGAACATCTAGAGACTTACTGTCCCAGTATTGCTGGACATATTTGAAAGTACCATCTGTCGAGTTTCTGATCCATCGAGCTGGTACATACAGCCTATCATCCCCTGGCCTAACATAAAGTGGGGTTGGTCCTGGCGAAATAACTGAATGCATAACTGACTTAGGTGATTCGTTTTGGTAATCTTCAAGACGATTGAGAGGACCTTTCATGTGTCTGCCAAAATGGCCATGAGCATCTATTATAGGTATTTCTATTGACATATGATTATAGCTTAATTAGCTTTGTTGATTATATCATCTAAGTCAATATTTGTTGATTTCATTTTTACTATGATATATACTCAGCACAACATGCAAGTCTAAAATCCAATAGAAGTTCCCCGTTATGGCACAAAAGAAATGTGGCATATCCATCCAGTCAACGAGACTTTCAGTGCAACCGAGCAAGATGTCGATGTTTTGGTAAAGGTGTGTAACGAACCAGCAATTTACGATATTCTTTTTCGCAAAAAATTAAATGGAGTTCCATACACTGCTCAAAATGCTCACAGTCTTATTAATTGGGCTAAACAGGGGTGGAAAGATCAAACTAGGTTCTCCTTTCTTGTTAAAGATACAAACAACCAGATAGCAGCATCAATTGATATTAAATCGAATAATTTATCAAATTCCGAAATAGGCTATTGGGCAACGATGCATGAACCAGGTATAATGACTAATACAGTTTTAACCATTTGTCAATTAGCCAAGAATAATGGATACCATTCTTTATATGGGTTAGTTAGAAAAGACAATCCATTATCAGTCGCAGTTTTAACTCGTGCAGGTTTTGAGTTGACAGGTGAGGAATTAAGAAAAGATAGAGACGATCACATCTACTGTACCTACACACTCGATCTTACTCAACCCAATATTAGAATAGGTACAAACATTTCCTCTTCCTGAAGAGCACCGTGTTCTTGAATGTATTCACTGCAACCAACCGCTGGAAAATTTTTGGTTTTACCTATTGCAACAATTTCACCAACTCTTTCAAAACCATGTGGCTTTTTTGAAAATAAGTGGTATTTTTCAACAAGATCATTTTTATGAAAGACCTTACCGGCGTCTCCGACAAGGTTACGCACCCAGTTTTCAATTTTTTTGTGTTTTCCTGGCTTTGGATAGAAATATAAAGTTCTTCCCGCTCCTCCTGTGTTATACGCAAGATCGTCATTAGTTTCTGCGGCTTTTAGAATCGAGTAGTCAAATTTACTTTGTTCTACTTGACCGTGATCGGAAATAAAAACAAATGCCCGTTCACTATTCTTATTTGATGACCAATAAGAAAACAATTGTTGCCAGAAATTAGTCTTTTCTAACGCTTCGTATCCACGTTCGTGTAAAAAATCATCTAGGTCTATATAGTTCCAAATTAATTTTTTCTCATCCGATTTTATATCTAAATACTTTGTTGTTGCTTTCATAAAATAATCCACAAATTTATTTGGAAGTCTTTTTATCTTTGCATAATCTTGAATAATGGCTTCGTGATGCGAAGCACCTCTGGTTAGCAATTCTCTGAATTGATTATTTTCACCGATACCGTGTGTACCAATGTAGTGAGACTTTATTCCACATTTATTTGCATATTCAAAAATGGTTGGTTTATTTGTTAATGAAAGTCTAATTGGCTGGTCTCCGACGTATTTTCTAGTACCCTTATGGTTCAGTGTTCCACTAATCCAAATGTAATTTTCATCATATTTTTTTAGTAAGAAAGATGTCCCATATATGCCATGTTCAGATGGCGATGCTCCAGTAAGAATAGATGGCCATGCAGAACCGGTGGTCGATGGAAATACAGAGCTTAGGGCACCAACAACACTTGAATTCGGAGCATATTTCAATCCTGCCCCAACAAAATCTTTATAAGATATGCCATCAATTGCAAATACTACAACTTCTTTGTAGTTTGCTATTAATATTTTCATCACATTATAAATACTAGTAATATTTGAGTGTTCATCTGGAATATACCCGTCTAAATCCTTGTTATAATTTCTTTTTAGTAAAGACCGATACTCTTTCTTAAGTGATAATGGTTCTCTGGGTTGGTAAAAATTGAGGTTGAGTATTTCTTCAATGGTTTCTTTTGTTTTTGGCTTCAGCATATTGGTTATGACAGGAATGTAGTATCGTTATCGACTGATTTATCAATGTGGATTTCAGGAATATCTCCTGCATATTCATCGATAAGGTTCTTCAACAACTTGTCACTACATTTACCTTGTATCAAAAGTGTTAGCTCTCCATATTTTTCCTTAGGCATATCTTTTTTTAGTTGCAAAATCCACATCTTTGGAGAAGACGGAAGAATATGATATTTGACTAATGCGAGTTGGATTATTGGATACGAAAGTGAATTGAGGATGAACCGTTGTTGAATCTCATCTATAGGTTTTATCGGATTGAAAAATTTTGTGGATAGTACTTTAACCCTATATTTTATTATTCTAGATCTATTATTCGGTAACATATAATTTGATCTCAGAGATTGAGCTTTTGTCTTGAGTATCTTGTAAATTTTCTTGTCTCCGATGATGAAATTCATTTCAAGTAAAAAATTGATGACTATTTCGTCTTTGTTTTCTAATTTAACCTTGGTATCTTTAATATTGTCAATAAAAAATTCGTTCCAGATTCCATTTCTATCATAGAAAAGATGTACTGATGACTTTGCTTTTTTTGTAACACAATAGACATCAATATCAGAACTCTTGGGTGGAATGGACGTTGTAACCAGAAGGATATCCTTCAAATTTATACCATAATCTGAGAGATTGTTAATAATATCTTTATAAATCATTGCCGAAAATTTTTTCAAGAACCTCATCTATTTTATGATTTGCAGCATTGATGGCCGTTTTAGGGATAATCTTTTTTACTAGTTTGTCAAAATGGGTATTTGAAATATTAGTAATATCCAAACCTTCTCGCGTGTTAAAAACAGGTGGATAGGAAATATCAACAATTTGACACCCAAAATTGATTTTATTTAACTCACGGTCCTCAAAGTGATATGGTGAGTTGCTTACTGCACAAAATATAGCATCTGCTATTGGAAAATAGTTTGAACATTCTGAAGGTGAAGCAAAAATTATTGATCCTCTCTGAATATTTTCAAATGATTCTGACCTCTTCTTTATTTTTTCGATATCTCTATTAATCCATATAAGTTTGTTTACCTTAGATATAATTTTACTTAGGAAAGAATTTGCCATATATCCACCACCAATAATCATTATAATTGGGTTATTATTCTCACCAATTTTTTCTTCAAGGATTTCGGCTCCTATTGTAGAATAGTTTTCATCAGAATTAATATCATAAATATCTCTAATTTTTAAGCCTATTTCAACAATATCAAGTAATGCTTTATATGATTTGGTGGTCAATGTGTTATTTGCATATCCTGTATCGATAGCTGCTTTCACTTGGGATAATACTTCCTTTTCTCCAATAATTTCAGATTGAAGTCCGCATATTAATGAAAGTAAGCGTCTAAGTGCCAGTTTATTTTTTGCCAGGATAAAATTTTCGTTAATCTTTTTGTTTTTACCAAAAATATACACCTCATATCTTAAACAAGTTGATATAATAAAATAATCGTTTTTGATATCTTTAAAGGAATCTTGATTTCTCATTAATGATTCTTTTACATAATCTTTAGAAGTTGTTTTATAATCTAAAAACCAACAACTAAGCTCTCTAGAAAATTCTTTAAGCTCGGGTGTAATACTTAGACTTGCCTCTTGATTATCACTCTTGTCAAGATGATTAACTACCATCTTTAATCTGGCTTTTACTCTTTCATTCCCCATGGCACGCATAATCTCAAACAAATCAGGTGTTTTTGTTACGCCAGTTAATGCAACTCTTAGCGCCATAAAGGGAGTGCCTAGATTCCCTCGATATTTATCCTTATTTTCCTTATATTCCTTTGTATCTTTGGCAAATCCCATTTGACTAAAAAAATTCTTTGATTTATCAAGCCATTCTTCCCGAGTGTCTGTATCTGTATAATTTTCGATGAAATAAGAAAATATTTGTTTTATCTCTTGATTAGATATATCTAATGGGAATTGGTAATTCTTAATATCAACATCTGAAACCAATTGATCGAAAAAGTAACCAAACTTTTCTCTTACTTCCGACCATGACTGGAGATCCTTTCTTTGTTGTTTTTCAGAGTTTTCGATATTAATAATTTTCTTTAGATATTCTTTATTTGTTGTCAGTACTTTTGCAAACTCATTATCGTAAGTATTTGCCCACTTCAGGAGGTTTTTGTATATTTCATCAATACTCATTCGTGAAATAACATTTTTGCTTGTAAAATTTAATTTATCAATATCAAAGTTGGACCAACTTTTGCCCATTTTTTCAATATTGAATGGAAACTTTTCAATTCTCTCAAACGGATATTTTTCTCTCCAATCCTCAAAGTCAGAATTTGCTAAATTTAATAAATACTCTGTAACCGACTCCGCTGGATATCCCTTTTCCAAATAAAAACTAACGGCTGCTTCAGGATCTTTTCTCTTGCTTAATTTACGTTTAGAAGAACCGATTGTTTTAACAATGGGCGATATGTGTCCATATATAGGAGGCTTGACGTCAAACAATTGAAAGAGTTGTAAATGGATCGGCAACGATGATAACCACTCGTCCCCACGAATTACGTGGGTTACTCTCATTAGATAATCATCAACAAAATGGGCGAAGTGATATGTAGGTAAATTGTCAGATTTGAGTAAAACAATATCAAGATCGTTTACCGGTAAAGTTAACTCGCCTTTGATGAGATCTTTAATGAGTAGTTGCTTATTAGAATTGATCTCAGTTTTTAATCTCAAGGCAAACTTGTTTTTCTGAATTAGAGCTTTTTTTATTTCATCTAGATTCAAGTTTCTATGTATTGCCCACTCTCCGTAATAACCAGGTTTAATTTTCTTAGCTTCTTGCATCTTTCTTGAATTCTCAAGTTCCTCTGGCGTACAGAAGCAGGGATAAGCCACTCCACGCTTAACAAGCTCTTTTGCGAAAATACGGTAAATCGAAATCCTCTCACTTTGTTTATATGGCCCATATGCTCCGAGTTCTTTGTCAACTGCTACAACCCCTTCATCTGGGATAATATTAAAGTTAAGGAGACCATTAATTATTTCTTCAACACCATTTTTTACTTCCCTTTTTTTATCTGTATCTTCAATCCTTAGAAAAAAGACACCTTTGGATTGGTGAGCAACTAAACTTGATACGAGAGCTGCATATACCCCCCCAATATGAATAAAACCGGTTGGGCTTGGAGCAAAACGAGTAATCTTGATTGTTGGATCTACCTCTCTTGGGGGATATAATTTTTCGTAATAGTCAATATTCTTCTCCACGTCAGGAAACAAAATTTCTGCCAGTTTTAAAGAATCATTGTTATAATCGCTCATATAAATATTCCTATCAGGGACTCAAACGATATTATAGTTGAATTTATGAATAAATCAAAAATCCCAAGATCAATTTTATCATACTTTTCAGGAATCAAACGAGAAGCAATAGGTTTTAATGATATAATTTAGTCATGATAATTTTTATTAATGGAACAATTAGCTCTGGAAAAACTACCATAGCCAAATTACTGCAGAAAAATATTCCAAATACAGCTGTTGTAGAAATTGACGCTTTAAGGGGTTTTATTAGTGAGATGTCGCTTGAGGAATCAATTCCTTTAAATTTAGAAAATGCAGTATCTGTTATAAAGAACTTTGCAAATAGAAACTTGAATGTAGTTATCCCATATCCACTTTCAGAGAAAAATTATAATTATCTTCTTGAAAACATAATAACAATTGACACAAAGAAGTTTATTTTTACATTATGTCCAAAGCCAGCAGAATTAATCAAAAGCAATAGAGGAAGAAAACTTAACGACTGGGAAAAAGAAAGAATTGAGCATCATACGAAAATAGGTCTAACTAACCCATCGTTTGGACAGATAATTGATAATACTAACCAAACTCCTGAAGAGACAGTTAAAATTGTTTTGAATTTATTAAAATAAATGAGTATAAAAACAATTGATGTACATTGTAGCAATGGTCATCTACTTTTTGGTAGATATATAAAAATGAAGTCGGGGTTTTTAATGAAGTGTTATATTTCTAGAATTGGAAAAGATTATGTAGGTGTAACAGGTCTAACTGATGAAACAGATGTATTTTGTCCTCAATGTAAATTAAGAATTGGTAGAATAAAGACAGTTAAAGGTATGCCAGCAGTTGTTATTAATCATGGAACTGTAAGGCGAATTAAAACATAAAAAATATGAATAAAATATATCCAGATAAATTAAAAACTGGTGATGAAGTAAGAATAATTGCCCCTGCAATGTCATATTCTATATTTTCAGAAGAACTTAAAAACATTGCAAACAAAAGATTTGAAGATCTGGGTTTAAAACTAACATTCGGTAAACATATTAACGAAAAGAATGATTTTACTTCTTCTTCTATTGAATCAAGAATTGAAGATTTACATGATGCCTTTAGTGATAAGAAGGTAAAAGCCATATTTACTGCAATTGGTGGAGCTAATTCAAATCAACTCTTAAAATACACAGATTGGGAGTTAATTACGAATAATCCAAAGATATTCTGTGGCTTTTCAGATATTACAGCATTAAATAACTCAATCTTTGCAAAAACTGGTCTTGTTACCTATTCAGGACCTCATTATTCCACTTTCGGTCAAAAATTACATTTTGACGATACTTTAGACTATATTAAAAAATGCTTGATGAGTAATGATCAAATAGAAATTAAACCATCAGAATTTTGGAGTGATGATGAATGGTATAAAGATCAGAATAAAAGAAATTTAATTAAAAATGATGGCTGGCTTGTAATTAATGAAGGAAAAGCAGAAGGAACAATACTTGGAGGTAACCTTTGTACTTTTAATTTACTTCAAGGTACTGAATACATGCCAGACTTAGATAGTTCCATTTTATTTTTAGAAGATGACTACCTTTCAAACCCTGAAACATTTGATAGAGATTTACAGTCACTAATTCACCTACCTGATTTTAATAAAGTAAAAGGAATTGTAATTGGCAGATTTCAAAATAAAAGTGGGGTTATAAATAATCTTTTAACTCAAATTATAAAAACAAAGAAAGAACTTAATAACGTCCCAGTAATTGCAAATGTAGACTTTGGTCACACAGATCCAAAAGTAACACTTCCAATTGGCGGGGCTGTTGAACTAGACATCAATTCTACTAAATCAAATATTACCATCCTAGAACATTAAAGGTTGTTTTGCTCTCTCTGCCCATGCACATGGCCGAAGGCCATCACCCCTGTAAGCTTTGGGGTGTTTTGTGCTGGGCAGAATCCCTGTAAGGGGATATTTCACGAGCAATGGTTCTGCTGTTCCCGTCTTCTAACCAAGTGCTGTGCCGAAGGCACTTTGTAGTTGTTTTATAGCACTTGGGTAGTTGCCCGACAGGG